>JACCDZ011129790.1_pt1 | contig 50975 bp, 54 predicted proteins | sample 7449551 | NCBI WGS metagenome assembly JACCDZ01 (sample SAMN15323452, study PRJNA562643) | freshwater metagenome | isolation source: river surface water | place: USA:Blue River Watershed | collected 2017-08-18 | reverse complement strand
CGGGGGCAGCCCCGGCATGCTGCCCTGGCTGGGGCTGGCGCTGGCCGTCTTCCTGGCCGACCAGTTCACCAAGACGCTGATCCTGGGCTACTACCAGCTCGGGGACAGCACCTACGTCACCTCATTCTTCAACGTGGTGCGGGTGCACAACACCGGCGCGGCCTTTTCCTTCCTGGCCGGTGCCTCGGGCTGGCAGCGCTGGTTCTTCATCGGCCTGGGCACGGTGGCGGCCGTCTTCATCCTCTGGATGCTGCGCCAGCACGCCGGCCAGAAGCTCTTTGCCTTTTCCATGGCCTGCCTGCTCGGGGGCGCGGTGGGCAACGTGGTCGACCGGGTGATGCATGGCTACGTGGTCGACTTCATCCAGCTGCACTACGCCGGCTGGTACTTCCCCTCGTTTAACGTGGCCGACATGGCCATCACCGCCGGCGCGGCCGGCATGATCCTGGACGAATTGCTGCGCGTGCGCCGGGGACGCTGAGCGGGCCCCTGGGCCCAGGCTGGAGCCCCGCGTATCATGGGCCGGACCGCCCATGAAGAACCTGCTGAACCTCCTGGCCGCCGTGGCCCTGCTGGTCTGGGGCACCTACCAGGTGCGCACCGGCATCCTGCGCCTCTTCGGCGGCAACCTCCGCGCCCTGCTCGCCAGCAGCCTGCGCCTGCGCCCCGCGGCCGCCCTGGCCGGCGCCGGCGTCACCGCCCTGGTGCAATCGAGCACTGCCACCGCCCTCATCGTCTCGGCCTTCGTCGGCCAGGGCCTGGTCGCCCTGCCTGTCGCCCTGGCCGTGATGCTCGGCGCCGACCTGGGCAGCGCGCTCATGGCGGCGGTGTTCTCGATGGACCTGTCCTGGCTGTCGCCCCTCTTGATCTTCGCGGGCGTGGTGCTGTTCCTCACCCGCGCCTCCGAGGCGGCGGGCCGCTTCGGCCGGGTGCTGATCGGCCTGGGGCTGATGCTGCTCGCCTTGCGCCTGGTGGGCGAATCGACCAGCCAGATCGTGCAGTCACCGGCGGTGCGGGCGATGCTCCTTTCGCTCACCAGCGACCGGCTGCTCGAGATCTTCACTGGCGCGGTGCTGGCCCTGGCCGCCTACTCCAGCCTGGCGGTGGTGCTGGTCACCGCGACGCTGGCCAGCACCGGCGCGGTGCCCGTCGACGTGGCCCTGGGACTGGTGCTGGGCGCCAACCTGGGCAGCGGCATCCTGGCGGTGCTGGTCACGGCCAAGGCCAATGTGCCGGCGCGGCAGGTGCCCCTGGGCAACCTGGTGTTCAAGGCCGCGGGCGTGCTGATCACCCTGCCCCTGGTGCGCTTCTGGCTGGCCTATGCGCCCGCCTGGCTGCCCGACGCCACCAGCCAGGTGGTGGGCTTCCATCTGGCCTTCAACGGGGTGATGGCGTTGTCGATGATCTCCTTCACCGGCCCGGTGGCGCGTGCGGTGGAGCGCCTGCTGCCTCCGCCCGACCCGGCGCGCGCGGGCGGCCGGCCGAATCACCTCGACCCCTCCGCCCTGGCCACGCCGTCGCTGGCCATGGCCTGCGCAGCGCGCGAAGCCCTGCACCAGGCCGACCTGGTCGAAACCATGCTGCGCGGCATCGTGCCGGTGATCGAGCGCGACGACCTCGAGCTCGCACACGAGCTGCGCAAGATGGACGACGAGGTGGACCGGCTCTACTCCTCGATCAAGTACTACCTGACCAAGATCTCGCGCGCGTCGCTGGGCGAGGACGAGAGCCGGCGCTGGACCGACATCATCAGCTTCACCATCAACATGGAGCAGATCGCGGACATCACCGAACGCATCCTGATCGACGTCGAGGACAAGAAAATCAGGAAGGGGCGCAGCTTCTCCGAGGCTGGCATGGCCGAGATCCGCGAGCTGCACGCCCGCCTGCTGGACAACCTGCGCCTGGCCATGAGCGTGTTCCTGGGCGGGTCCCTGCGCGACGCCCAGCGCCTGCTGGAGGAGAAGGCGCGCTTTGCGGATCTGGAGCGGGCCTACGCCAGCACCCACCTGGCGCGGCTGGCGGAGAACACCATGCAAAGCATCGAGACCAGCTCGCTGCACATCGATTTGATCAGCGACTTGAAGCGGATCAATTCGCACATCTGCTCGATTGCGTACCCGATCCTGGATTCGAAGGTGGCGCACAAGAACGGCCACAAGGGCAAGGCAGCCTGACCAGAAGGCCTGGGCCGCCGGACCCGGCAGCCGCACGGACTTCAGGGCAGCAGGATGGTGCAGCCCGTCGTCTGCCGCGCCTCCAGCGCCCGGTGCGCCTCCTGCACCTGGTCAAGCCGGAATTTCTGATCGATGCGGATCTTGACCTGGCCGCTTTGCACCACCGCGAACAGGTCGTCGGCCATGGCCTGGGTGGACTCACGGGTGGCGATGTGGGTGAACAGGGTCTGGCGGGTCACGTAAAGCGAGCCCTTGGGGCCCAGGACGCCCGGGGCGAAGGGCGGGACCGGGCCCGAGGCATTGCCGAAGCTGGCCATGAGGCCGAAGGGCCGCAGGCAGTCGAGTGACTTGTCCCAGGTGTCCTTGCCCACCGAGTCGTAGACCACCTTCACGCCCTGGCCACCGGTGATCTCCTTCACCCGCGCGGCGAAGTCTTCGGTGCGGTAGTTGATCACGTGGGCGGCGCCGAGCGACTTGGCCAGCGCGCACTTGTCGTCGCTGCCGGCGGTGCCAATGAGTTGCAGGCCCAGGACCTTAGCCCATTGCGCGGCGATCAGGCCCACGCCACCGGCGATGGCGTGAAAGAGGACGAAGTCGCCTTTCTGCAGGCCCTCGGCCGGCAGCGTCTTTTTCAGCAGGTATTGGGCGGTGAGGCCCTTGAGCATCATGGCCGCGCCGGTCTCGAAGTCGATCGCGTCGGGCAGGCGGCAGACGCAGGTGGCCGGCATCACCCGCAGCTCGCTGTAGGAACCGGGCGGGTTGCTGGCGTAGGCGGCGCGGTCGCCGGCCTTCAGGTGGGTGACGCCCTCGCCCACCGCCTCCACGATGCCTGCGCCTTCCATGCCCAGTTGCAGCGGCAGCGGCAGGTTGTAGACGCCGCTGCGCTGGTAGACGTCGATGTAGTTGAGGCCGATGGCCTTGTGGCGGATGCGGATCTGGCCGGGGCCGGGCTCGCCGACCTGGACGTCGACGAGTTCCATCTGCTCGGGGCCGCCGACCTGGCGGATCTGGACTGCCTTGCTCATGATGCGCATCTCCTCGGGAGTTCTTGTCTCCCCGGATGCTGCCATGAATCGGCGGAGCGACCGGCCCGCTCGGATAAAGTCGAAGGCTGATGTCCGCGACGCCCTCTCTCTCCTGGCGCACCGCCCTGCTGATGACGCTGCCCCCGCTGCTGTGGGCCGCCAATGCCGTGATCGGCCGGCTGATGGGGCCTGTGGTGCCGCCCATGACCCTCAACTTCCTGCGCTGGGTGCTGGCCAGCCTCATCCTGCTGCCCCTGGCACCGGCCCTGCTTCGCCCGGGCAGCCCGCTCCTCTCCCACTGGCGGCGCTTCGGCCTGCTGGGCCTCTTGTCCATCGGCCTGTACAACGCACTCCAGTACCAGGCCCTGCACACCTCCACTGCCCTCAACGTGACCCTGGTCGGATCGAGCATGCCTGCCTTCATGCTCACCATCGGCGCATTGATCTACGGCCAGAAGGTGAGCGCACGCCAGCTGCTGGGGGCGGTGCTGTCCATCGGGGGGGTGCTGGTGGTGCTGACCCAGGGCCACCCGGAGCGCATCGCCGAGCTGCGCTTCGTGCCGGGCGACCTGTTCATGCTGGTGGCCACCGGCGTCTGGGCCTGGTACAGCTGGCTGCTGGCCGACACGCGGGCCGACCCGCCCGGCCTGCGCGCCGACTGGGCGGCCTACCTGGCGGCGCAGGTACTGCCCGGCGCGCTGTGGGCCGGGGTGTTCGCTGCGGCCGAACAAGGCCTGGGCGAGGCCCCGCCGATCCAATGGAGCTGGGCAGTGGCGGCGGCGCTGGCCTTCATTGCGGTGGGGCCGGCGGTGCTGGCCTATCGCATCTGGGGACTGGGCGTGCAGCGCCTGGGGCCCACGCTCTCGGGTTTCTTCGGCAACCTCACCCCACTGTTCGCGGCGGTCATGGGCGGACTGTTCCTCGGCGAGCCGCCGGCCTGGCACCATGGCCTGGCCTTCGCGCTGATCGTCGGCGGGATCGTGGTGTCCTCGCGGCGGGGTTGATCGCAGCATGCATGAACCCAGACCTGCCGCAGAAGCCCTGGCTCGCATCGCCAAGGTGCAGGCTCAACTGGCACGCGCCGGCCTGACGCTGCGCCCGCCGCCGCCCGAGCCCACCACCTGCTGCGGCCGCGGCTGCAACGGCTGCGTGTGGGAGTCCTATTTCTATGCAGTGACCTGGTGGCTGGAGGATGCGGCCGAGGCGCTCGCCAGGTAGTCCACCAGCAACTGAGCGGCCTTGGGCAGCTTCTCGTTGGCCCGGCGGCAAATGAAGAACTTGCGCCTGGCCCAGGCATCGGTCAAGGGGATGATCCGGAGGTCGAAGATCCCCTGGTAGGTCTGGGCAATCTCGCGCGGGATGATGGAGATGCCCAGATCGGCCCGCACCACCCGCAGCGCCGACTCGAAGTTGGACACCACGGCGCGGTACTGCATGCGCCGACCCACCAGGGCTGCGGCCTGGGCTTGCATCAGGTTGGCGGCACTGGCGGGGTCCAGGCCCACGTGCTCCCAATCGAGCGTGTCCACGAAGGCGCAGCGCCGCCGCTTGGCCAGGGGGTGGTCGGGGTGGACGACGACGGCCAGGTGGTCCGACCGGTAGGGTGTCTTGTGCAGGTCGTCCAGGTCGGTACCGTCCCAGAGCACGCCCAACCGGACGCTGCCCTCCCGGATCCGTCGCACGATGTCTCGGCTGACGTCCTCCTCGATGTCGACCTTGATCTCGCGGTGCGCGGGCATCTTCATGAAGGCGGCCACGTCGTCCGGCAGGGCCTCCGAAATGGCCGAGACGGACGCCAGCAGGTGGACCTTGCCGCGGACGCCGGCGTTGAAGGCCGCCATGTCGTCCTGGATGCGCCGGGCGCTGGCCAGCATGGCGCGGGCATGGTCCACCAACGTCTCGCCGGCCGGAGTCAACGTCAGCCGCTTGCGTTCCCGCTCAAACAGCGTGATACCCAGGTCCTCCTCGAGCTGCGCCAGGCGCTTGCTCACGGTGGAGGCGACGACGTGCTCCCGGGCTGCCGCGCCGGTCACGCTGCCGGTTTCGCACACCGCAACGAAATGGCGCAGGGAAATCAGGTCCAGATCCTTCATGGGCAAATTATTTCCCATTCGGAAAATAATTTGTTCCGAAATACCGTTTTCTTTTTGAAAAGGAAAAATCTAAGCTAGCTCCCCAATAAGGCAAGCAGGAGACGACATGGGCAAGCAGGCGCACGCCTTCCACGTGGCACGCGGAGTCAGCGCGTGACGCAGGCCATGCCCCGGGGAGAGGCCCTCCGCTTCGAGGGCCGTATCCTCTTTCTCTGCGAAGACCCCGCCCTCATCGAGCGGCAACTGCAGGGAGAAGACCTGGCGCTGGATGCGGCACTGCCGCTGCGCACCGACATCTCCACCGACGAGATCTCCCCCAGCCGCATCACTTACCACTACGACGAGAAGCTGGGCGACTACCCCTACCTCGGGCTAGAAGCGGGGGGGCGGCACCCGCTCGTCCAGGGCAGCGTGAAGAAGGGCGGCTTTGCCGTGACCGTGGCGGGCCGACGTTACGGCAAGGGCTCCTCGCGCGAGGCCAGCCCCTTTGCGGAGCGATGCGCCGGCATCCGCCTGGTCATTGCCGAAAGCTTCGAGCGCATCTACCGCCAGAACTGCCGCAACATCGGCGTCTACACCTCGACCGACTTCGGCCTGATCGACCGCATCCGCCGGGGCGAGGCCATCCCGATCGAGGAATTCACCCAGGGCGAAGACGAGCTCACCGCCGAACTCATTCGCCGGGGTGGACTGTTCAACCTGATTCGCGCGCAGCAGGCGGGCTGGTCGCTCCGCCCCCGCGAGGTGAAGCCCCGGCCGATGACCTATGCCGAGAAGATCATCGCGCGGGCCAGTGGCGGCGCGCCGGTGCGCCCCGGCCAGTCCCTCTTCGCCCGAGCCGACTGGCGCTATGCCCACGAATACAGCTCCCCCCTGGGCATTGCCGCGCTCGAACGCGAGATGGGAGCCGACACCCGCCTGCACGACCCGTCGACCATCATCTTTTTTTCCGACCACCTGACCTTCATCGAGCGGGCCATGCCGGAGGCGAGCAAGAAGATCGGCATGCTGGACCTGGCTCAGGCGCTCGCCCGGGTGCAGAAGCGGTTCTGCGAACAGCACGGCGCCATCCTGCACGGCTTCCTCAAGGACCGCGAGGGCTCCGAGGGCATCAGCCACTCGATCATGGCCGAGCGCTACATCCTGCCCGGTCAGCTGGCGATCGGCACCGACTCGCACACCCCGCACTGCGGCGCCCTGGGCGCCTTCGCCTTCGGGGTCGGCTCGACCGACATGGCCACCGCCTGGCTCACCGGCCAGATCCGCACCCAGGTGCCGGCCACCTGCCGGGTCCGCCTGAACGGCCAGCTGCGTCCTGGCGTGGAGGCCAAGGACATCATCCTGCACCTGCTGCGCCTGCCCTATGTGCGCGAGGGCCATGCCATCGGCCAGGTGCTGGAATTCAGCGGCGAGGTGGTGGACACGCTCAGCACCGACGAACGGGCCACGCTCACCAACATGGTCGCCGAGATCGGCGGCATGACCGGGCTGGTCATTCCCGACACCGAGACCCTGCGCTTCATTCGCGAGCGTCGCGGGGTCGAGGCCCGGCTGGAACCCTGGATGACGAGCGACCCGGATGCCGAGGTCGCCCACACCCTGGACATCGATTGCAGCTCGCTCGGCCCCATGCTGGCCCAGCCGGGTGACCCAGGCCGCGGCATCGCAGCCGCCGAACTCCCGGCACCCGTGTCGGTGGACATCGCCTACGGCGGCTCCTGCACGGGCGGCAAGCGCGAGGACCTGCAACGCATGCATGCGGTGCTCCAGTGGGCCGTGGACCGGGGGCTGCGCGTCGCCGCGGGCACGCGGTTCATCATGCAATTCGGCAGCCAGGACGTGCGCGAGTACTGCGTCGCCCAGGGAATGATGGACACCTTCCAACGTGTCGGCGCCGAGCTGATCGAGCCCGGCTGCGGTGCCTGCGTGAACGCCGGGCCGGGCGTCTCGGAGCGCGCCAACCAGGTCACTGTCAGCGCGGTCAATCGCAACTTTCCTGGCCGCTCCGGCCCCGGCCTGGTCTGGCTGGCCAGCCCCAGCACCGTCGCGGCCAGCGCGGTCACCGGCCACATCACCACCTTCGAGCAGCTGCGCGCGCAGGCTGCCGTCTGATCAACGACAACCCCCAGGAGACAAGACCATGCAATTCACCATCAATCGACGCCACCTTATCGCCAGCGCCGCCAGCATCGCCTGCGCGGGTGTCGCCGGCCCCGTCTTCGCCCAGGACAAGCCGCCGGTACGCATCGTCGTGCCCTCTAGCGCGGGCTCCGGCATCGACACCCATATCCGCGCCGTGACCACCCCCCTGACGAAAGCCCTGGGCCAGAGCGTGGTGGTGGAGAACATCGTGGGAGCGGGTGGCGTCACCGGCACGCAGCAGATCACGCGCGCAGCGCCCGATGGCAACACGCTGGGCCTGGTATCGAACAACCATGCGGTGAACCCGGCGGTCTACAAGAAGATGCCCTTCGATTCGCTCAAGGACATCACGCCGATCTGTGTGGTCGGTTCCACCCCCTTCGTACTGGTGGTCAACCCCAAGGTCCCGGCCAAGACGGTCAAGGAGTTCCAGGCCCTGCTCAAGGCCAAGCCCGGCACCTACAACTACGCATCCTCCGGCAACGGCACCATCATCCACCTGGCCGCCGCGCAGCTGCTGGAGGAACTGGGCGTCGAGGGCAAGCACATCCCCTACAAGGGCATGGCGCCCATGGTCACCGACATCATTGCCGGCGTGGTGGACTTCGGCATCATCGCTGTCCCGGTCGCCCAGGCCCACGTCAAGAGCGGCGCCCTGCGCCCGCTGGCCGTGGCCACCCGCGCACGCGTGGCCTCGCTTCCCGACGTGCCCACCTACGCCGAGCAGGGCTTCCCCAGCGTGGACGTGAACGGCTGGTTCGCCTTCGTCGGCCCGGCCAACATGCCAGCCGCCACCGTCAAGCGACTCCACAGCGCGATCGTCGCGACCTTCGCAACGCCCGAAGCCAAGGAGCAGATGGATCTGCAGCAGAACGTCATCAAGCCGATGTCGCCCGAGGAGTCCAAGGCCTACTTCGAGTCGGAAGTGGCGCGCTACGCGCGGCTGGTGAAGAAGGCCAACGTCACATTGGACTGACGACAAAAAAGGGGCGCACCAGGCGCCCCTTCGCTTTTGAGGGGAAAGGTCAGGCGGATGCCTGGGGGTAGAGGCCCTGCACGCGTCCAAACAGGCGGGTCAGCCCCAGCAGCGCGTCGATGTTCGGCGTCGCAATCTCCAGGCGGCGGCCGATCTCGTGCACCACTCCCACGATGGCGTCGAGCTCGATGGCTCGGCCGGCCTCCACGTCCTGCAGCATCGAGGTGCGCAGGGCGCCGAGCTTGGCGGTGATGGCGTGACGCTCCTCGGGCGTCTGGGTGATGGGGCAGCCGATGCGTGCGCCAATCGCCTGCGCCTCGCTCATGGCCGCCGAGCAGAAGGCCTGCACCAGCGGGTCACCCAGGATCAGGTCGCCGGTGGCGCGGGTCAGGGCGCTCACCGGGTTGATGGTCATATTGCCCCAGAGCTTGTACCAGATGTCGTAGCGGATGTCCTCGCTCACGGTGGTGTCGAAGCCGGCGCCCGCCAGCAGGGCGGCGATGCGCTGCACTCGCTCGCTCTTGCCACCGGCGGGCTCGCCGACGATCAAACCCTGGCCCATGCGGTGCTGCACCAGGCCGGGCTCGGGGGTGGAGGTGCTGGCGTGCACCACGCAGCCGACCACCCGCTCGCGCGCGATGGCCTTGGCGATCACGCCACCGGGGTCGACGCTGTCCAGCGTGTCGCCAAAACCGGGCTGGCCGGCGCAGAACCACCAGGGCACGCCATTCATCGCCGGCATGACCACCGTCTGCGGGCCCAGGAGCGGGCCCAGGCCCCGGGCCACCTCGGTGAGGGCCGGCCCCTTGACGGCGATGATCACCAGGTCCTGCGGACCCAGGGCTGCGGCATCGGACTCGGCGCGGGCCACCGGACCCTGCACCAGGCCGGCGGCCGTCTGCATGCGCCAGCCCTTGCCACGCAGGGCCTGGAGCGTGGCGCCACGGGCCAGCGCATTCACTTCACATTGACCCGCCGCCGCCAGGCGGGTGCCGATGAAACCGCCAATGGCACCGGCGCCGACGATGCAGACCTTCTTCATTGCTTCGCTCCTTGCATGTCTTTTGCAGTACGCAGATTGTCCTTGAAGCGATCGGGCACCCGCTCGTCAAAACCCAGGGCCACCCGGCGCACCTCGGGGGTGTCGGTGGGCATGTGGCCCACGCCCAGGGCGGCGGCGCGCGGCGCGTCCACCGCCACCACGGTGCCGCGCACCCGGCCGATGGCCGTGATCTCGCACTCCACGGTCTGGCCGGGGTCGATGCTACGGGAGTGGCAGGGCGTGCCCATGAGGATCACATCGCCGGGCACCAGGGTGATGTGGCGGGCGATGTCGGCGATGACGTAGTGCGGTCCCCAGATGGACTCTTCACCAATCTGCGCCTCCTGCACCACCAGGCCATTGACGTAGGTGCGCAGCGTCTGGTCGAACAGGTTCACGCCCCGGACAATGCCGGGGCCGATGGGCAGCAGCGTGTCCGCGCCCTTGACCCGCAGCATGCTGCCCTGGTCGGTGTCGCGGAAGTCCTGCAGGCCCATGTCCAGCGCGGGGCAGAAGCCCTCGATGTAGTCCCAGGCTTCTTCTGGGGTGACGTTGCGGCAGGTCTTGCTGATTACGACGGCGTACTCGCCCTCGTAATTGAGGTACTTGCAGTCGGCAGGCTTCAGGATCTGCCCGCCATGGCCGTTGAGGGAGGTGGCCGGCTTGGTGAAGTAGGTCGGCGTCTCGGTGGGCTTGGGCTTGTTGCGCGTCTCGAAGCTGCGCGAGCTGTAGCTGATGTGGACGGCGATTATCTTGCTCGGGTTCACCGGCGGCAGGTAGACCTGCGTGTCGGCGTCGAGCAGGCGCCCGTCGTCCAGGCGCAGGCGGCCGGCATTGGCGCCGTCTTCCACCATCGTGCCCCAGAAGGCACTGCCGCCCACCAGCACGCGGCGTCGCTCGACGCGGGGGCCACGCATCACCGCGGGCAGTTCCTGGATCGGAAATTCGAAGTTCACGGCGGGCTCTTTCAGGTGGAGGGGGTGTCGAACCAGATGTGGATGTTGCCGGTGCCCCGGGCGTTCTCGTAGGCGGACAGCGTTTCGCCCTTGGCGCGGCACTGCGCGCCGCCCATGGCGCCCAGCATCTGCAGGTAGTGGGCGCCGAAGGCTTCCCAGGGCTTGGTGCGGTAGTCCTCGTCCCAGCGGGCCAGGATTTCGTCGTGGCGGCCCTGCTTCATGAACTCGATGGCGCGCTTGTCGCTTTCGATGTTCTCCGGGCGCGAGACATTGCTCTCGTGGTAGATCCGCGGGTGATTGGGTTTCCAGTCGATGCCGTTGAACTTGTGGCTCAGGGCCCCCGAGGCCAGCATCACCACCCGCAGGTCGCTGCGGCGGATCGCCTCGCCGATGGATTCGCCCGACTTGAGAAAGTGCGGCCAGTCGCAGTTCTGGCAACTGCTCACCGTGACCACCGGGGTGTCACTGAGCTCCAGGCGCAACTGCTTGACCAGGTTGATGGTGGCGTAGTGGCGGCCCAGCTCGGGGTTGGCGATGGCGCGGTTGTAGCCGCCCTGCTCGCGCGAGACCTGCTCGATCGCATGCGCCAGCGCGGGGTAGCCACGGTAGTCATAGGGCACGCCATGCAGGTACCAGGGCATCTCGTCGGAGATGTAGGTGCCGCTGTAGCGGGCGCCGCCGTCCACCAGGTGGTAGCCGGTGGTGAACCAGTGGCTGTCGAAAATCATCACCACGTCCGGCCGGGCGGCCAGCACGCGTTCGCGCAGGCGGGCGTAGCCGGGGATGAGGTCCGAGTCTTCGCCCGCGCCCATGAGGCGGCGGAACTCCTCGCATTGCATCAGCCCGGGGTGGTGCGACACGATGGCCGCGCCGACGATCTGTCCCATGAATCTCTCTCCTTAGCGGTGGCTGAAGCTGGCCTTGAAGGGCTTCTTGGGGACGACGACGTCCTTGATGTCGCAAAAGAACTCGAAGCTCCAGTCGCCGCCCTCGCGGCCCACGCCCGAGCGCTTGATGCCGCCAAAGGGCGCGGCCAGGTCGCGGATGCCGAAGCTGTTCACCCAGATGAAGCCGGTGCGCACCTGCTGCGCCACCTCGGTGGCGTGGCCAGTCTCGCCGTAGCAGACGCCGCCCAGGCCGTAGTCGGTGCCGTTGGCCAGGGCAATGGCTTCCTCGTCGCTGGCGAAGGTCTGCAGCGTGAGCACGGGGCCGAAGACCTCGCTTTGCACGATTTCGCTGTCCTGCCTCACATGAGTGACCATGGTGGGCTGGAAGTACTGGGCGCCGAAGGGGTGGCGCTCGCCCCCCCACAGCACCTTGGCGCCGTCCTTCACCGCGCGCTGCACGAAGCCCTCGACCCGGTCGACCTGGCGCGGGTGGATGATGGGCCCGACCTCGGTGGCCTCGTCGCGCGGGTCGCCGATGGTGAGCTTTTCCACATAGCCACGCAGGGCCACGACATAGGCGTCGGCCACCTTCTCGTGCACGAGGAAGCGGGTGCCCGCCAGGCAGACCTGGCCGGCGTTGCGGTACATCAGGGCGCCGGTGGCCGCAGCGGCGTCGATGTCGGCATCTTCCAGCACGATGAAGGGGCTCTTGCCCCCCAGTTCCAGGCTGCAGGGCACCAGGTTGGCGCCGGCGGCCTGGGCAATCCACTTGGCGGTGGGCACGCTGCCAGTGAAGGACACGCGGGCAATGCGCGGGTCGCTCACCAGCTTCGCGCCGGTGTGGGCGCCGGTGCCCTGGATCACGTTGAACACGCCGGGCGGCAGGCCGGCGGCGTCGGCGGCGTCGGCCAGCAGCGAGCAGGTGAGCGGCGCCCACTCTGGGGGCTTGAGCACACAGGTGTTGCCTGCGGCCAGGGCCGGGCCCAGCTTCCAGGTGGAGAGCATCAGGGGCGCGTTCCAGGGCGTGATGATGGCGACCACGCCCGCCGGGTCGTGGCGCACGATGTGGCGGGCCTGCTCGGTGTCGATCGGACGCTCCTGCAGCGAGAGCGCATGCTCGGCGAACCAGGTGATGTTCAACATGGCGCGCGGCACCACGCCGTGGCGCATGCGCGAGAGCAGCACGCCGGCGTCGTTGGACTCCAGCAGGCAGAAGGCGTCGGCACGCTTGCCGATCTCCTGCGCAAAGCGGTCCAGGTAGGGCTTGCGTTCGGCGGCGCTCAGGCCGCTCCAGGCCGGAAAGGCGCGGGCGGCTGCCTCGATGGCGGCATTGACCTCTGCCTCTCCCGCCTCGCAGACCTGGCCCAGCAGGCCCTGGTCGATGGGGCAATGGAGGTCAAAACGCTGGGTAGTGGCCACGCGCCGGCCGTCGATGTAGTGGTCGGGCGAGACGGCGATGCCAGCCACGTTCAGGAGGGGAGAGGCCAAGGTGAATCCTTTGCGGAACGTTCGTGGATGCGGTTCGGAAAAACGGCTCTGGAGGCGGCCGATCAGGGCGTGAGCAACTTGCCCGGGTTCATCAGCCCCAGTGGGTCGAGCGCGGTCTTGAGGGTGCGCTGCAGGCGCTCCTCGACCGGGTTGCGGTAGCGAGTGGCCTCGTCGCGGCGCAGCACGCCCAGGCCATGCTCGGCGGAGATGGAGCCTCCGCGAGCCGCGACCGCGTCGTGCACGAGCTGGTTCATCGCCGGCTCCTGGGCCACAAAGGCCAGGGCGTCGGCTGGGCCACAGCCGCCCGGCGGTGAGACGTTGAAGTGCAGGTTGCCGTCCCCCACATGGCCGAAGACGACCATGCGCGCCAAAGTGAACTCACGCTCGAGACACGCGCAGGTCTCGGCCACGAATTCCGGAATGCGGGTGATGGGCAGGGCGATGTCGTGCTTGATGGTCTTGCCCTCGGCGCCCTGGGCCTCCGAGATGTTCTCTCGCAGCGCCCACAGCGCGCGAAACTGCGCCAGGCTGGCGGACAGCACCGCGTCGGTCACCCAGCCCTCTTCCATCGCCGATTCGAGCAGCGACTGCAGCGCCGCGTCGGCGGCTTCCTGCGGCTCGGGCGAGGACAGCTCCATCAGAACGTACCAGGGCGAACGTTCGCCCAGGGGCATCCGGTGGCCGTCCATGTGCTTTTCGACCAGGGCGATGCCGGTGTCGTTCATCAGCTCGAAGGCGGTGAGGCCGCTGGCCAGGCGTTGCTGGGCCTGCAGCAGCAGGTCGACCGCGGCCTGCGGATCGGGCACCGCGACGAAGGCCACCACCTGCGAGGCTGGCAGCGGAAAGAGCTTGAGCGTGGCGCCGGTGATCAAGCCCAGCGTGCCCTCGCTGCCGATGAAGAGGTCACGCAGGTCGTAGCCGGTATTGTCCTTGCGCAGGCCGCGCAGCCCGTTCCACAGCTCGCCCTCGGGCGTCACCACTTCCAGGCCGAGGCACAGGTCGCGGGCATTGCCGTAACGCAGCACCTGCACGCCCCCGGCATTGGTTGCCAGGTTGCCGCCGATGGTGCAGGTGCCCTGGGCTGCCAGGGACAGAGGGAAGAGCCGGCCAGCCTCGCGGGCGGCGTCCTGCACTTCCTGCAGGGTCAGGCCCGCGTCCACGGTGATGGTGGCGTTGGCGGTATCGAGGGCGCGCACCCGGCGCAGGCGGGTGAGCGAGAGCACGAGGGCCTGGCCGCTCGCGTCGGGCGTGGCGCCGCCGGAGAGGCCGGTGTTGCCGCCCTGGGGCACCACCGGCACCCGGTTCGCATGGCACCAGCGCATGACGGCGGCCACGTCCTCGGGCGTGTCGGGCTGGGCCACGGCCAGCGCCTGGCCAGTCCACTTGCCGCGCCAGTCGGTGAGGAAGGCCGCCATGTCGGGGGCTTCAGTGAACAAGCGGCCGGCGAAGGCGGCGCGCAGGGATGCGGGGTCGGCCATGTGTCAGTACCCGGAAGACTTGCCAGCGGACTCGCCACCCTGAAAACGGCTGGCCAAGGCGCGGGCCGACTGCGTGAGCAAGGTGGTGTCCACGCCCACCGCGACGAACTGCGCGCCCAGGCCGGCGTAGTGGCGGGCCAGGGCCTCGTCGGTGCACAGGATGCCCGGCGCCTTGCCGGCGGCGAGGATGATGGCGATGGCACTTTCGATCACCGCCTTCACCTCGGGGTGCGAGGGTTGGCCCAGCAGGCCCATGGAGGCCGAGAGGTCGGCCGGCCCGATGAAGACGCCGTCCACGCCCTCGGTGGCGGCAATCGCCGGCAGCTGCTCGATGGCGGCGATGGTCTCCACCTGCACCAGCAGGCAGACCTGCTCGTTGGCGGCCTGCAGGTAGTCGCCATACAGGTTCCAACGGGACGAGCGGGCCAGGCCGCTGCCCACGCCGCGCACGCCCTCGGGCGGGTACCGCATGGCGCGGGCCAGTTCCGCGGCCTGGGCGGCGGTCTCGACCATGGGCACCAGAATCGTCTGCGCGCCGATCTCCAGCACCTGCTTGATCAGCGCGGTCTGGCCCTCGGGAATGCGCACCACCGGGTGCGAGGGATAGGGCGCGAGCGCCTGCAACGTAGCGAGCATGGAGCGCAGGTCATGGGGCGCATGCTCGCCGTCGACCAGCAGCCAGTCGAAGCCGCAGGTTGCGCAGGCCTCGGCGGCGTAGGCGTCGGCCAGGCCCAGCCACAGGCCCCACTGCTTGCGGCCCGCGCGCAGGGCGGCCTTGAAGGCGTTGACGGGTGTCTTGGTCACACGAACCTCGCGGAGATGGAGCCCAGAGGGCCGTAGTCGGCGTGAAAAACATCGCCCTTCTCGCAGGCCACCGGCCGGGTGAAGGAGCCACCGAGCACGATCTCGCCGGCCTTCAGGCCCTGGCCATAAGGCGCCAGGCGCTTGGCCAACCAGGCCACGCCGTTGCCCGGGTGATTGAGGACGGCGGCGCCCAGGCCCGACTCCTCGATCACGCCGTTCTTGAACAGGAGCGCGCCGGCCCATCGCCAGTCCACCGCGTCGGGGCGCATCGGGCGCGAGCCCAGGATGATGGCGCCGTTGGCGGCGTTGTCGGCGATGGTGTCCAGCACCTTGCGCGGGGCCTTGGTCTGGCGGTCGAACTGCTCGATGCGGGCGTCGATCAACTCGAGCGCCGGCACCACGTAGTCGGTGGCATTGAGCACATCGAACAGGGTGACGTCCGGACCCTGCAGGTCACGCGAGAGGATGAAGGCGAACTCCACCTCCAGGCGCGGCACGATGAAGCGCGCGGTCTCGATCTCGGCGCCGTCACGCAGCACCATGTCGTCCAGCAGGGTGCCGTAGTCGGGCTCGGTGATCTGCGAGGCGATCTGCATCGCGCGCGAAGTGAGGCCGATCTTGTGGCCCACCATGCGGCGGCCCTCGGCCAGGCACAGCGTCATCCAGGCTTCCTGGATGGCGTAGCTGTCCTCGATGTCCATCTGCGGGTACAGGCGCGAGAACTGCTCGACCTGGACGCGGGTGCGCTGCGACTCGTGCAGGCGGCGGGCCAGGTCGGCATGGGTCTGGGGGTCGAGTTTCACGGGGCGTGCGCGTGGAAGTGCGAAGCCTGCAAGTGTCTCCGCCGCGGGCGCCACCCACAATCAATGAAGCCTGGGCAATTCATTAGACGAACTGGATAATCGACGCTTTCGACCCCGGGATATCCCTATGCCCCTGACCCGTTTCTCCCTGCGCCAGTTCGAGGCCTTCAGCGCCGTGGCCGACGCACAGGGCTTCGGCGCGGCGAGCCAGCGCATGGGCCTGTCGTCTTCGGCGGTGAGCCAGCTGGTGGCCGAACTGGAGGCAACGCTGGGCTTCCGGCTCTTCGACCGGCACACCCGGCGGGTCGAGCTTTCCAGCGCCGGGCGCGAGTTCCTCGGTACGGCGCAGACGGTGCTGCGGCACCTGCAGCAGGCGGACTCCGCCGCCGCTGACATCCGCGACCGGGCCTCAGGCATCGTGCGGGTGGCGGCGCCCCAGGTGCTGGCGGGGGCCATGCTGCCCCAGGCCATCGCGCAATTCACACAGGGCCGCCCCAAGGTGGTGATCCGCATCCGCGACACGCCGGTCGACGACCTGATCGACCGGGTGGTGGCGGGCGACGTGGACTTGGGCGTAGGCCCCGACCGCCGCGTAGCCCCCCACGTGCTGGCGCACCCCGCCTTCGACAGCCCCTGGGTGCTGTGGTGCGCGCCCACCCACCCGCTCGCGCGCAAGCGCAGCCTGCGCTGGGGCGACCTGCAGGACGTGGCCCTGGTCGCAGCCGGCCGCGACCACGAGGACAGCGTGGCCCAGATGCATGCCAACGTGCCCGAAGGCAGCCGCATCCGGCCGGTGGAGGTGGTGGACAACATCAGCACCGCGCTGGGCCTGGCCGCCCAGGGCCTGGCGGCGACGCTGGCGCCCGCGTATGTGGGCGTGGCGGCCCGGCCGCTGGGTCTGGTCTCGCGCCGGGTCACGCAGCCCGAGGCGATCCGGCAAGTCTGCGTCTACCAGTCCAGCGCCCGTTCGGTGCCGCCGGCGGCGCAGGCCTTCGCGGAATTTCTCGTGGACTGGCTGCGGGAGTGGAACCGGCAGGCCCTCTCTCCGCGTCGGCCCATCTAGGCGACCTGCCGTCTATGGCCGCGTGCGCAAGGCGCTGGCCAGTGCGGCAAGGACCGCCAGCGCGCTGGCGACGGCGAGGCCCAGGCCCGGCCCGCTCGCGTCGCCGGCCGGGTGGAGGGCAAACACCACCGCCGCCAGCGTGGCGCCCAGGGTCTGCCCGGTGAGGCGCGCGGTGCCCAGCATGCCGCTGGCGGCGCCGGCCCGCGCGCTTGGTGCGCTGGTGATGATGGTGTGGTTGTTCGGTGACTGGAACAGCCCGAAGCCGAGGCCGCACAGGGCCAGGGGCGCCGCCAGCGCGCTGCCCGGGGTGAAGGCGGCGACGGCGAGCAGGCCCAGTCCCAGGGCCAAGGCCAGCAGGCCTGCCGCGCCCAACCAGCCGTTGTGGACGCGGCCGATCAGCCGCCCGGCCAGGTAGGCGCCGGCAATGGTGGTGACCGGCCAGCAGGACATCAGCAACCCCGCCTCCCCCGCACTGGCGCGCCAGGCGTCGATCAGCAGGAAGGGAAGCGCCACCTGCGCCAGGGTCTGGGCCGAGAAGCCGCCCACCGAGGCCATCATCGACAGGCGAAAGACCGGAAGGCGAAGCAGGTCGAGGGGCAGCAGGGGCACGGCCTGCCGCAGCTGGCGACGCACATGCACCGCGCCCACCGCGAGGCAGCCCGCCATCAGGGCCAGGCCCAGGACCAGGTCATCCCCCCGTCCGGCCGACGCCTTCACCGAGGCGCCGAAGCGGTCCGCGGCCAGGAAGAGGAGGATGAAGAGGGCGGCATTGAGGACGACGTCCAGGCCCGAGGGCAAGGGGCTGTCGCCGGAGGTCGGGTTGACCGGCAGAGCGCGGCGCCCCAGCAGGACGATCAGCAGGCAGACCGGGACATTGAGCGCCAGCAGCCAGCGCCAGCTGCCCACGGACAGCAGCGCCGCCGCCAGCATGGGTCCGCTCACCGAGGCCACGCCGACCAGGATGGAATTGAGGGCGATGCCGCGCCCGAGCCGCGAGGGCGGCCAGATCAGGCGGACGAGCGCCGTGTTCACCGCCATCGTGCCGGCCGCGCCAAGGCCCTGGGCCACCCGCGCCGCGATCAGCACCGGCAGCGAGTCGGCGAACACGGCCACCACCGAGGCCAGACCCAGGACTGCAGCCCCCGTCAGATGGACACGGCGAAAGCCCACCCGGTCGCCCAGGTGTGCCAGGGGCAGCAGGGCCACCAGGGCCGCCATCTGGAAGCCGTTGACGACCCAGACGGTGCTGGACGCGGAAGCGCCAAACTCACGCGCCACCGCCGGCAGCACGAAGGCGATGGCGGTGCCGTCCATCACGGACAGGGCCACCCCCATCATGACCGTGGCCAGCGCCAGGTACAGCCGGGGCGGCGCCAGGCCGGTCGGCGCGGGGGTGGATGCGTGGGGTGTGCTCACCCGGTGATCGTACGTGCGAGTCCGCGGGCGCCGTGGCGGCCGCCGGTCCGGGCCGCTCTCAGGCCGCCGTCACGGCGGGGAAATTCTTCGGCAGACCCGCGCGCCACAGCGAACCGTGGGTGGGCTCGCCGGTGATCCAGCCGCTGACCTTCTGGCGCAGGGCCAGCAGGGCCTCCAGGTCGATACCGGTGGGGTGGCCCATGGCCTCCAGCATGAAGGCCAGGTCTTCGGTGGACGCGTTGCCGCTGGCGCCCGGCGCATGCGGGCAGCCGCCGATGCCGGCCAGCGAGGCGTCAAAGCGCGACACGCCCAGTTGCAGCGCGGCGTGGATGTTGGCCAGCGCCAGCCCGCGGGTGTCATGGAAATGCCCGCAGCAGAAGCGATCGCCGGCGACCTTGAGCGCCTTCTCAAACAGGCGGCTCACCGCGCCGGGGTTGGCATAACCCACGGTGTCAGCGAGGCTGACCCGGTCGGCGCCGGCATCGAGCAGGGCCTGCATCAGACGCAGCACCTCGGATTCGGCCACCTCGCCCTGGATCGTGCAGCCGAAGGCCGTGCCCACGCCGCCCTCGATCAGGGTGCGGCTGCCGGCCGCGTCGCGCGCCGCGCGGATGCGGCCCATCTCGGCCACCACCTCGTCGGGCGTCTTGCGCAGGTTGGCCAGGCTGTGTTCATGGCTGGCCGACAGGGGCAAGATCATCAGGTTGGCGCACCCGGCGATGGCGCGCTCGGCGCCCTTGAGGTTGGGGACCAGCACCGAGGCGAACAGACCGGGCAGCGTCCTGGCATAGGCCAGCACCTCGGCGGTGTCGGCCAGCTGCGGCATCAGCTTGGGTGGCACGAAGGAGCCGACCTCGACCTCGCGCTGGCCGGCGGCGTGGGCCTCGCGCAGCCAGTCCTTCTTGTGCTCGGTGGAGACCAGGGTGGCAATGCTTTGCAAGCCGTCCCGCAGGCCGACTTCACGGATGGTGATGGCCCGGAGGGCCGCAGGGGAGGAGGCAGTCATGGTGCAAGTGTGGGGCTGCCGGGTCGGGCCCGGCGTGATGATTCAGAACGCCTGGCTTTCCCAACGAGTCAGGAGCGGGCCTGGCGCAGCATCCGGATTTCAGCGACGAGGTCGCCCACCGCCGACAGGACGAACTGCAGGGTGTCGGCGTCGACCAGCCGGCCGCCTGCCACCTTCTGCGCCACCCCCGCGATGGCCACATGCTGGCGCGCGATCGGGCGGGCCAGCGTGGCGCTGAGCGCCTCCCGCACCTGGTACTGGGCACGCACTCCGCCAGCGGTGCCGGGCGAGGCGGTCATGATCAGCGCGGGCTTGTCCACCAGGGGGCCCTTGAATCCGGGCCGCGAGGCCCAGTCGATCGCGTTCTTGAGGACGCCGGGCATGCCGTAGTTGTATTCAGGCGTGCAGACCAACAGGCCATCGGCCTGCGCGATCGCCTGCTTGAAAGCCTGCACGCCAGGGGGTGGCTCGGCGGTGTCGAGGTCGGCGTTGTACAGGGGCACATCCGCCAGCGGGTGCAGGGTGAGGCGGACCTCCTCCTGCAGCCGCTCGGACAGGGTGCGCAGCACGGCGCTGCAATGCGACTCGGCGCGCAGGCTGCCCGAAATGCCCAGGAGATTCACGTAGGGCATGGTTCAGGCCGCCTTCGCCGGGACGGCATGGCCGGTGAGTGCGGCGACGGCCGCGTCGTCGTAGCCTGCCTGGCCGAGCACCTTGGCGCTGTGCTGGCCCACGCGCGGCACCGAGCCCTTCACGCCGGGGCGGCGGCCGCCCAGCATCATGGGCAACAGGGGCATGCGGGCGGTCTCGCCCTCGCCCAGGTCCAGGTCGGTCAGGCCACCGCTCTGATTGAGGTGAGGATCTTCAAAGAGCTGGTGCGGGCGCACGATGGGGGCGTAGGGCAGACCGGCCGCATCCAGCTGCGCGATCATGTCGGCCACCGTGCGGGTGGCCAGGACGGCGGAGAGCTGGGGTAGCAGGTCCGGGCGCAGCGCCACGCGCTGGGCGTTGGTCTGCAGCGCCGGGTCGGTGGCCAGGTCCGGCCGGCCCAGGATGCCGCACAGGAGCTGCCAGTGGCGGTCGCTGGTGGCAGCGATGAACAGCTGCTCGTCGCCCGCCAGGGTGAACACGTCGTACACGCTCCAGGCCGAGACGCGCTGCGCCAGCGGCGGCGGCGCGCTGCCGGTCATGGCGAACTGCTGCATGTGCGGCGAGCAGAGCCAGACGCAGTTCTCGTACAGGCTGCTCTGGACCTCCTGGCCCTTGCCGGTGCGGGCGCGCTCGATCAGCGCGGCCTGGATGCCGATCACGCCGAACATGCCGCCCATCATGTCGTTGACGGGAGCGCCGGCGCGCATGGGACGGCCCGGGGGGCCGGTCATGTAGGCCAGGCCCGCCATCATCTGCACCACTTCGTCGAGGGCGGCACGGTTCTCGTAGGGCCCGGGCAGGAAGCCCTTGTGCGAGGCGTAGATCAGCCGCGGGAAGCGCTGGGACAGCTCCGCATACCCCAGGCCGAGCTTGTCCATGCGGCCGGGGCGGAAGTTTTCGATCATCACGTCGGCCTCGCCGATCAGGCGCAGGGCCGCCTCGAGGCCCTCGGGCGAATCAATGTCCAGCACCACGCTTTTCTTGTTCCGGTTGTAGGTGCGGAAGAAGCCCATGCCCAGGCCGGGCAGCTTGCGGGTCTTGTCGCCGCCGGGCGGCTCGACCTTGATCACTTCGGCGCCCAGGTCGGCCAGGATCATCCCGCAGGTGGGGCCCATGACCATGTGGGTGAATTCGACGACCCGCACGCCGGACAGCGGCAGGCCGCCTGCTTGTTTGTTTTCTTGACTCACGTTTCCCTCTCAAATCCGGATATCCAGGGCATGCCAGGCGCGCAGCATGGCGCCGGCTTCTTCCGCCGACAGCGCGATGCGCGGCGTGCGCAGCGTGCCGCCCGGCAGGCCCAATTCGTTCAGCAGCAGCTTGATGCCGCGCCCCGCCGAGCCGCCAAATTTCATGACGAAGCGGGACAGCCGGAACAGCTTTTCATGTTCGGCGCGCAGCCGCGGCAGATCGCCCTGGGCGAAGGCCTCGACCACGGAAACCGCCAGGGCCGGCGCCAGGTTGGCTTCGGCGCTGAGGAATCCGCTGCTGCCGTGGAACAAGGCGTTGGCCAGGCTGCGGACCCCGCCGGTGTAGACCGAGGCGCGCCCGGCGCACACCGCTGCGAGCTCACGCAGATAACCGGTGTCGCCGCCAGCATCCCGCACGGCGACGATCTGGGGGTGGCGGGCCAGCAGTCGGCCGACCAGGTCCGGCGCCAGGCCATAGCCCATGGCCGGGTAATTGGAGATCACCACCGGGATGTCGGCCGCTGCCAACACCTCGTCGTAATAGCGCTCGATCTCGGCCAGCGTGGGCGGCCCCGCGTGGCCGGTATCAATCTGGAACAGGTGGGCGGCGTCGAGGCCGGCGCGCGCCGCGGCCTGCAGGTAGGCCTGGGCAGACGCCACCGACTGCGGCTCGCAGCCACCCGCCCGGACGGGCACCTTGCCCTTGAGTTCATCGACTGCCAAGGCAAACAGCGCATCGCGCTCACCCGGGTCCAGGGTGAAGCCTTCGCCGGCGTTGCTGCTGCCGACGTACACGCCGATGCCGCTGGCGGCCAGCCGCCGCAGGTGCGCGCGAGTGGCCGCCTCGTCAAGGCGGCCCTGCGCGTCGAAGGGCGTGATGCTGACCGCCCAGGCCTGGCTCACTCGGTCACCTTGATATTGCGCGAAGTGACCAGCTTGTTCCACTTGACGATGTCGGCCTCGATGCGCGCCTGCATCTCGGCCGAGGTCGAGGTGACGATCTCGGTGCCGAGCTTTTCCATGCGCTGGCGGGCCTCCGGGGTCTTCATGACCTCCTGGATGTCGGCGGCGAGCTTGTTGGCCACGGCCGCCGGGGTCTTGGCCGCGACCACCAGGCCCAGCCAGGAGGTGACCTCATAACCCGGCACGAATTCGGCCACCGCGGGTACCTCGCCCCAGATCTTGGTCCGCTTGGGCGAGGTGATGGCCAGCGCGCGCATCTTGCCGGCAGCCAGGGCGCCGGGCGAACCTGCGAACAGGACGGTGACCCGGCCACTCATGACGTCCGTGGCCGATGAAGTGGAGCCCTTGTAGGGAATGTGCAGGATGTCCACGCTGGCCATGGCATTGATCAATTCGGCCGCCAGGTGGTGGGTGGTGCCCACGCCAGCCGACGCCGACGAGACCGTGCCCGACTTCTTGGCCGCGGCCAGGAAGTCCGGGAAGGTCTTGTAGGGCGAATCGGCCGCGGTGACGATGGCGAAGGGATAGTCCGAGACCATGGTCAGGGCGCGGAAGTCACCCGGCAGCTTGTAGCCCAGCTTGGGGTCGGTCACCGCCAGCAGGGCGTCGGCGCCGGTCATCACGCCGATGGTGTAGCCATCCGGCTCGGAGCTCACCACGGTCTGGCCGGACAGGCGTCCGCCGGCGCCGGGCTTGTTTTCCACGGTGACGGCCACGTTGTACTTGCGTTGCAGGCCGTCGGCCACGATGCGGGCCTGGGAGTCGGCCACGCCGCCGGGAGCGAAGCCCACCACGATTCGGATCGGCTTGGCGGGGAAGGCCTGTGCCAGCGCAGCGCCCGTGGCGCAGGTGGCCAGGCCGAGGGCGATCAGGGAGCGGCGGAAGAGGGAAATACGCATGGTCTTGTCTCCTGGTTTCTTGTCGTGAATGCGGGTCAGCGCTTGACGCTGGTGGACATGTAGATCACCGGCTTCTCCGTCCGGTTGGCGAGGGCATGGGTCACGTCCCGGGTCAGTACCAGCACGCTGCCCGGGCCGTGGTCGACCCAGGGGCCGTCATTGCGCTGTTCGCCCAGTTGCCCCTCGACCACGTAGATGATTTCGGGCTGTCCCAGGTGGGAGTGCGGCGCGAACACCGCACCGGGTCGGACCGTGACGCGGCTCAGGCGCAGGCCATAGCCCTCCATCGCGGGAATCTCGGGGCCCAGCTCGATGATGTGGAGACGCTGGGAGTCGAAGCCCGGGGGGGCGGTGGACTTGTTTCTCTCGGTCGGGGCCGGGGTTGCATTCATGACGGACGCTTCTCCATTGCGAAAGGGTGTCGCGTGTCCGGCCAAGGCCCGGGGACATCGCATCGAGGCCATCCTAGGTGCCCCCCTGCCCGCCCGGCATGACATTTGGGAAAGCAGCCCTTTCCGTCCGATCACGCCCGCCGCAGCGCGCGGGAACTGCGCCAGGCCAGTGCCTAGAATCAGGCCGCATGAAGCACTTCGACCCGGTCTCCCTGCGGCTGTTCATCGCCGTCTGCGAGGAGCAGAGCCTCACGCTGGCGGCCGAGCGCGAGTCCATCGCCCCTTCGGCGGTGAGCAAGCGCATCGCGGCGCTGGAGGAGCAGGTGGGATCCCCGCTACTGGAGCGGGGCCGCCGGGGCCTGCAACTGACCGAAGCAGGCAAGGCCCTGCTGCCCGGCGCCCGCGACGTGCTCCAGGCCATGTCGCGGCTGCAGGCAGAACTCTCGGAGTTCGCGCATGGCGTGCACGGCAATGTGCGGGTCGCGGCCAGCCCCTCGGCGATCGCCGAATTCCTGCCCGAGGACATCGCTGCCTTCCTCCAGCAGTACGAGGCGGTGCGGCTGGCCCTGGTCGAAAAGCTCACGCCCGACGTGGTGCGCAGCGTGGAGGACGGGCGTGCCGACATCGGCGTGTGCTGGGATGCAGTGCCGATGCGGGGTCTGCAGACCATTCCCTACCGGGCCGACCATCTGGTGGCGGTGGTGCACCGCGAGCACCCGCTCGCCAACCGCCGCAGCATCAGCTTTGCCGAGACGCTGGACTACGAACATGTGGCCGTCAACCGCGGCAGCATCATGGACCTGACCCAGGAGCGCCGGGCCGGCGCGGCGGCGGCGGCACTGCGCCACCGGGTGGAAGTCACCACCTTCGACGCGGCCTGCCGCATCGTGGCGGTGAACCTCGGGGTGGCCATCGTGCCGCGCGAGGCCTCGCGCCCCTTCATCAAGGCCTTCGGCCTGCGGGCCGTCCCTCTGTCGGACGACTGGGCCCGGCGGCAGTTCGTGGTCTGCATGGTGGACCGGGCCTCGCTGCCGGTGCCCGCCCGCCTGCTGGTGGACCTGCTGGCGGCGCAGTGGAAGGGAGGGCTCGCCCGTGGCGCCGTCGAGGAAGGCGACCCCGCCGAGGCGGCCTGACCCGGCGCCTTCCCCCGCCTCAGGCCTTCGGGTCGAGCGCCAGTTTCCCGACGATGGCGTTGGCGTCCAGCTTCTCGTGCGCCAGGCGCGCCTGCGACAGCGGCAGCACTTCCTTCACCAGTGGCGCCAGCTTGCCCCCCGCCATCCATTGGGTGGGGCTATCCAGAAGGGCGCGGCGGCCCGCCTGGTTGTCGTCATAAGCGTGCATGTTGTAGGTCACGATGCCCAGGGCATGGGCGGCGTGGCCCCGCAGCGCCGCGAACACGTCGGCCTGCGGCAGACCCTTGAGCGCGTTGTAGGACACCAGCAGGCCAAAGGGTGCCAGCAGCTCCAGGTGCTCGGCCACGCGGGGGCCACACAGGTGGTCATAGGCGGCGTCGACGCCCTTACCCTGGGTGGCCTCCATCACCTGCTGGGGCACGCTGGCGGCGGTGTCGGAGGTGTCGGAGGTGTCGACCGTAGCCACCGCGCCCAGCGCGCGGGCCAGGTCCCGCTTTTGCGGCGAGCTCGCGCCGGCCACCGCCTCGACCCCGAGGATGGCGCACAGCTGGATCAAGGCCGAGCCCACGCCACCGCCGGCGCCATTCAGGTAGATCGACCGGGGCAGGCGGCCCCGCGTCGCGTCCACCAGCAGGCCCATGGCCAGCTGGTAGTTCGGCAGGCAAACGGCCTCCATCAAGTCGATGCCCTCGGGCAGCACGATGAGTGCGGACGCCGGCACCACCACCCGGCTGGCGTAGCAACCGCCGCGCGTTTCGAGCTCGCGCGCGCTCACCAGCACCGGCCGGCCCTGGAGCGCGGCATCGACGCCCTCTCCCAGGGTTTCGACATGGCCAGTCAACTCATTGCCCAGGACGGCGGGCAGAGGCGGCATCCACTTGTAGCGGCCGGTGCGAATCAGCACGTCGGGGCGGCCGACGCCAATGGCGGCGGCGCGCACGGCCACATGGCCCGGGGGCACCGGCGCATCGGGCAGGTCGACGTACTCCAACGCCTCGGGGCCGCCGGGCGCATGGATCTGGATGGCCTTCATCAGAGCTGCTCTTGGACCACCGTGTTCACCAGTGTGCCGATGCGCTCGATCTTGATTTCGGCGCGGTCACCCGGCTTCATGAAGATGGGCGGCATGCGCGCGAAGCCGACGCCTGCCATGGTGCCGCTGGCGATCATGTCGCCGGGCAGGAGGGGTTGCCAATCGGAGATGTAGGAAATGATCTGGGCCACCGAGAACACCATGTCCTTGGTGTTGGCACTCTGCATCACCTCGCCGTTCAGCCGCATCTCGATGTCGAGGTTCTGCGGGTCCGGCACCTCGTCGGCGGTGACCAGCCAGGGGCCCACCGCGCCGGTGCTTTCGAAGTTCTTGCCCGGATTCAGCTGCGAGGAATGGAACTGGTAGTCACGCAGGCAGGCCTCGTTCATTGCGGCATAGCCGAAGACATGGGACAGGGCCTTTTCCACCGGGGTGTAGCGCGGCACCTTCTCGCCGATCACCACCAGCAGCTCGGCCTCCCAATCGAGTTTTTCGGAAACCTTGGGGCGCACGATGTGGCCGCGGTGGGAGGTGAGCGACTCGGGCCAGCGGGCAAACACCATCGGCTTGGTCGGGACCTTGCGGCCGCCCAGGGCTTTGTCGGCTTCGGCCACATGGTCATGGTAGTTGAGGCCGATGCAGAAGATGCGGCGCGGGTTGGGAACGACCGGCAGCAGCGTCACCTGTTCGTAGTCGTACTCGCCCGTCTCGGTAGCTTCCAGCTTGCGCGCAGCAGCCAGGCCGCCGCGCTCGATGAAGCTCACCATGTCGGGGTAGTCGGCGCCCAGGCGCTGGCTGAGGTCGATGACGCGGCCGTTCTTGACGAGGCCGATACGGGTGGAGCCGTTGACGGAAAAGTTGACGAATTTCATGGTGTCGGTAAGAAGGGGAGCTTCAGAGCTTGGGAATGTTGCCGGCCTCGGCCTGTTCAGTGGTCAAACCGCCCAGGCGGGCGTGGACGCGCGGGCCGGTGCCCATGGCCAGGGCGAAGACCAGCTCCTTGGGCCGGGGCGCGTCGTAGATGCCGATCTCCACGGTGTTGTAGTGGCTGCGTACCCACTGCGAGCGAACATAGACCATCGGGATCTGCAGGCGCGCGCCCAGGGCGCCGACCATCTTGCCGCCGGCCACCCAGCCGGGGGTGTCCAGCACGTCCTTCATGCCGCCGCCGCCGGGGGCGTGCCACATGGCCGCGTGCTCGAGCTCGCCGTCCACGCCGACGATGGCGCCCTTGCCGAACACCTGGATGTCGGAGGGCTTTGCGCCCAGCGCCTCCAGGCCCATGTTCGTGAGCTGGGTGGACAGGGGCTTGAGACCGTTCATCCAGGGCATCAGGTCCTCGACGTAGCGCCCGGCGAAGGGGTTGGCCACGACAGCGGCCGCGACGACGATGCGCAGGGGCTTGTCGGCTCGGGGGCCGCCGTCGTGATGGATGGTCTCGACGGTGACGACGGTCTTGCGGATTTCGTAGGTCATGGGAGTGCGAAGGGAGAATTCTTGATCTTTTCGGCCATCGCCCGGCTCCAGGCCTCGGCCGACATGGCGTTGTCCAGGGGACCCAGACGCGCCTCGGTCACCTGGTGGATTTGCGCATCACTCAGGCCCAGGTCCAGGTCGTCGGCAAAGGGCTGGGCGACGTACCATGGCGTTTCCATATAGACCTCGACACGGTTGCCCTCGGGGTCGTTGAAGTACAGCGACCAGGAATTGCCATGGTTCATCGGCCGGAAGTCGGTGGCGCCCGCAGCCACCGCACGGCGGCGCACTTCACGCAGCACCTGCAGCGATTCGACCTTGAAGGAAATCTGGAACAGGGGCGAGACAGGCGGGTCGCCCTCCTGGCGCGCCACCAGCACGAACTGGTGGTGGCGACGCGGATCCGATGTCATGAAGACGATACGGCGCTTGAACTTGTGCGCCACGCCGGTGTCCGAGACGACCAGCCCGAGCACGCGCTCATAGAAGGACTGCATCTCGTCCTGGCGGTCGGTGAAGATGCCCATGTGGCACAACTGGGGGCGCAGATTGATTTCGTCCATGGAAAATCCGGCTAAGCCGGACGCCATGCCCGGCCCCCCGATTTTTGGTGGCGCGGCCTCCGCCTGGCTTTCCATTTGGGAAAGCGGCAGATTCCAGGATGCGCGGGGTCGAGGACCTGCCGCCTGCGGCTCAAGCCCAGGGTCCTGTCGCGGGGATGGGTGGGGGCCGCCCAGGCGGACGCAGTGGCACGTCAATTGCCGTGGTGATAGCGCCCCGTCCCCCGCGGCATGACCCCGTCGCCCGCAAGCAAGTCTCCCGGCTCCAGGTCCGGCGAGCCTGCCGCAGCGGCATAGTGCGGACTGAAATCGACGCTCGCCAGTTCGAGCAGGTCGTCCAGCCGGTCCAGCACGAAATAGCTCTCCTGAAAATCATCGATCCGGTAGCGGGTGCGCAGGACGCGGTCGAGGTCAAACCGGATCCGGTGGGGCGACGCATCCTCCAAGGCGAAGACGGTCTCGCTGGCCGACGAGACGATGCCCGCGCCGTAGATGCGCAAGCCCTCGGGCTGCCGCACCAGGCCGAATTCGACGGTGTACCAGTACACCCGGGCCAGCTTCTCCAGCACGCCCAGCGCCTGGGCGCGCTGGCCGCCGAGGCCATAGGCCTGGATGAAATCGGCCATGGCCGGATTCATCAGCATGGGCACATGGCCGAAGATGTCGTGGAAGACGTCGGGCTCTTCGAGGTAGTCCAGTTCCTCCGGCCTGCGGATGAAGTTGCCGCTCGGAAAGCGCCGGTGTGCAAGGTGGTCGAAGAACACATCGTCCGGCACGAGGCCCGGCACCGCCACCACCTGCCAGCCAGTGCGCTGCTCCAGCACCTCGTTCAGGCGCCTGAAGTCGGGAATATGCCCGGCGTCCAGCGGCAGGGCCTGCAGCCCCTGCAGGAAGGCGTCGCAGGCGCGCCCGGGCAGCAGGCGGGACTGCCGCTCGAACAGCGTCTTCCAGGTGGCGTGATCCTGGTCGGTGTAGCGCTCCCAGTGCTGGGGTACCGTCCAGTCGGGAGTTCCTGGGTTGCCCTCGTCGCCGGCCGCGAGCCCGTGTTTCGGTTCAGAAGCAGACGGCATCTTCAAGGTCACTGATCCAAATCCCGCCGCACCGAATCGAGCATCCGTTCGGGTAAGTGGTTGAGCCTGCCTCGAAGGGCGGCGGGGTCGATCACGTGCATGGCGAGCTCCTTGGGCTGGGCAATCCGAGGCCACTGTGGACGCCACTGCTCGGCGCGCAGGCTTGCCACTCTGAGCGTGGTGCCTGTCCGCCTGCGGCCACCGTTTCGTGGAAGCTCGGTCAGAAAACGTAATCCACCACGGCCCATTCGAAATAGGGCTTGATCGCCGCCACGACCGCCTGGTGCTCGGGGTGCTGCAGGTAGTCATTGAGCGCTTCGACGTCTGCGACGCTCGCGTCGGAAACATAGTCCCAACTGATGGGACGGCTGATTTCGTTCTTGCGCAGAACCATGCCCGCCACTTGCGGGATTCGCTCGCCGAGTGACGCCATCTGCGCGGTGAGAGCTGCCTCAAGTTCCGGGTCGGGCGCTACATCGGCCTTGCGCCTGAACATCACGAGGTGTCGGATCATGGGCATGCCTTACTAAATTTCACTGCTCTGGCGACGCTCATCGCTGATCGCGTCGACATTGCATTGAACGCGCCCCAGGAGCGCCGTTAGCGCGGCACGCTCCCTGTCGCTCAGTCCCTTCAGGAGGTTCTGCTGGCGCTTTCGCGCGGCAGCGATCAACAATGTGGCCGCCTTGCGCCCCTTGGCTGTGAGCCGGAACGTCGTTCGGCGGCCGTCCGAGGGGTCGGCCTCTGTAGCGGCAATGCCTTTTTCAACCAGTCTGGTCAAGGTGCGGCTGATCCAGGCCTTGTCGATCAGCATGGCCTGCTGCAGCCCGGCCACGCCCATCGGACCCTGGCTCATGAGGATGACCGTGACCCGGTACTCGGGCAGGGTCAGGCCCGCGACCAGGGCCGCATCCTTGTCGGCAAGCTGCCCGATCGCCATGGACAGCCGGTTCAAGCGGTAGCCCAGGAGCTCGGACAGGTCCATCGATTCGCCTGAAGAACTTACAGGCGCTCCAGCGAGTCGTTTCGTTGACATGACATCGATCGTGCCCTAGCATCGTTGTCATGTCAACCAAAAAGCAGCCGACCGGCCGCCCTCGCAACCTCCTGATCCTCATGTCGGATGAACACAATCCGAAGGTGATGGGATGCGAAGGCCACCCCGAAGTCCAGACGCCCCACCTCGACGCGCTGGCGCGCTCCGGCACCCGCTTTCTCAACGCCACCTGCGCCAGCCCCATATGCGTGCCCGCGCGCGCGGCCCTGGTCACCGGTCGCCCCATCTTCGAAACCGGTTACTGGGACAACTGCGACGCATACGACGGCCAAGTCCCCGGCTGGCCCCATGCGCTGCGCCAGGCCGGCCACGAAGTGACCTCCATCGGCAAACTCCACTTCCGCGGCTGGGAGGGGGACGACTACGGCTTCAGCGAGACCCAGCTACCCATGCACATTCATGGTGGGCGGGGCGAGGTCAAGATGCTGCTGCGCGACCCGCCAGCCTCCGTCGGCGATGGCTCCAACATGCTGGGCTCTGCCCGCGCGGGAGAGTCGGACTACACCCGTTATGACCAGCAGATCACCGAGCGAGCGATCGAGTGGCTCCAGGCCCATGGCAAGGACAAGGCCACCAGGAAGACAGACAAGCCCTGGGTGCTAACGGTCAACCTGGTGGCACCGCACTTTCCGCTCACCGCACCGGAGCGCTTCTTCGCCCTGTACGAGAACCTGCCGCTTCGCCTGCCCAAGGGCTATTGCTACGGGGTCGACGAACAGGCGCATCCCTTCATCCAATCTTACGCACGGCAATCAGGGTACAACCTTCACTTCAAGTCTGAAGAGGATGTGCGCCGGGCACTCTGTGGCTACTACGGCCTGGTCAGCTACCTCGACCACCAGGTGGGCCAGCTCCTGCATGCGCTGACCCAAGCCAGGCTGCAGGACGACACGGTGGTGATGTACCTGAGCGACCACGGCGACAACAATGGCGCTCGTGGTCTTTGGGGCAAGAGCAGCATGTACACCGAGTCGGTGGGCATCCCCCTGATCCTCAGTGGCCCCGGCATCGCGGCCGGACAGGAGGAGGTGGCCGCGGTCAGCCACATCGACGTGTTCAATACAGTGCTGGATGCGGTGGGCATGGACCCGGCGAGCAGCACCGCCTCACCCCGCTCCGACTCCTTGCTGGGACCGCTGGACCCAGACCGCGTGGTGCTGTCGGAGTACCACACCATCGGCTCCAAGGCTGCCGTGTTCATGCTCCAGGACGCACGCACCAAGTACGTCCACTACGTCGACCACCCACCTCAGCTATTCGACCTGGTGGCCGACCCCGAGGAGATGTACGACCTGGCTGGCGAGCCGGACGCGCGGGAGCGACTCGCCCAGTGGGAAGCGCACCTGCGCTCGATCTGCGACCCCGAGGAGGTCGACCGCCGGGCCAAGTCGCGTCAGCAGGAGCTCATTGCGTTCTACGGCGGCGAAGACGCCATTCGCAGCGGCCAAGGGATCGGCGGCTACACCCCCAGCCCGGTCCGCTGAATCACAGATCATCACTCACAACATCTCTCACACGAACCATTTGGAGACATCATGAAACGTCAACGCTTTATCCACGCAGTCGCCGCACTGGCTTGCGCGGCCTCGCCCCTCCTGGCCTCGGCGCAAACCGGCGCTAACCTGAAGATCCTCGTCGGCTTCCCGGCGGGTGGCGCACCGGACGCGGTGGCGCGGGCCTACGCCGACCAGCTGCGCGGCCTAGCCGGCGGGACGGTCGTGGTGGAGAACCGTGCGGGCGCAAGCGGCAAGATCGCGATCGACGCCCTGCTCAATGGACCCGTCGACGGCCTGACCCTGGCGGTCATTCCGGCCAGCGTGCTGCACACCGTTCCCCTCATCGTCAAATCGGCCAAGTACGACGCCCTGCGCGACTTCGCTGTCGTCGGCAGCGTCGCGGAGTACGGCTTCGGCGTGTCCGCCGGCCCGGCCTCCGGGGCCCAGAGCCTGGCCGCTTTCAAGACCTGGGCTGCGGCACAGGCCAAGCCCGTCGGCTTCGCCACGCCCGGCGCGGGCACGCCCCAGCATTTCCTCGGCGCACAGATGCAGAAGCTGCTGGGACAGGCCATGACCCATGTTCCCTACAAGGGCGGCGCCGCCGCCATTGGCGACGTCATGAGTGGCGAAGTCCCCCTGCTGATCACGACTGAGCAGCTGCTGGTCCCACATGAAGGCCAGGGTAAGCTCAAGACGCTGTTCGTGACCTCGCGCGAGCGCAACGCCCGGATGCCCAACGTCCCGACCGCACGCGAAGTCGGCCTGCCCCAGCTGGAGGAATCTGACTGGTTCGGTCTGTTCGTGAAGGCTGGCACCCCGCCGGCCAAGGTCGAGGAGCTGCGGGCGCAACTGCTCAAAGTGATGACCAGCGCCGGTTACCGGGAGAGCATGAAGAACTTGGGCTACACGGTTCCCCAGAAGCAGTCCGCCAACTTCGGCCAGCTGCTGCAGTCTGAGCGCGGTGTCTGGGTGGAGCGGGTCAAGCTGTCCGGTTTCGAAGCGACCGACTGATGCCCACGGGGCGGGCTTGGCCCGCCCGGCTCACACCAGCGCCACGCCGACCTTGAGTGGCTTCATCACGAAGCTGGTCTTGCAGTCCTGCACGCTGGGGTGCTTGAGGAGCGTGTCCGTGACGAACCGGGAAAAGTGGTCCATGTCGGCCACCATCACCTTGAGCAGCATGTCCATTTCGCCGGTGAGGGACACGCACTCCACCACCTCACTCCAGCCCTGCACCGCGGCGGCGAACAGGTCCAGCGGGCTGCGCTTGTCGTTGCCTGAGGGCTTGGCCATGCGCACCTGGATGTAGGCAGTGAGCCCCAGGCCCACCTGGCGCGCCCGCACGACCGCGGCATAGCCGGCAATGACACCGGCTTCCTCCAGGTGGCGCACCCGGCGCAGGGCCGCCGAGGCGGAAAGCCCGACCTCCCCGCCCAGTTCCTCGAAGGTCAGGCGGCCGCGCTGCTGCAGCGCAGCAATGATGCGCCGATCCATCGCATCCAGTTCGATCACGTCACTCATCGGCAAAGTATTGCACGATCCATGCGTTAAATCACAATTCTTAGCCCCAAATCGCAGGAAAACAGCGCCGCCTCCCGCCTAGAGTGCAGGTTTCCCCACGACCGCAGAGGGCCGCGCGATGGCTGATCTTTTTGACAATCCCATGGGCTTGATGGGCTTCGAGTTCGTCGAGTTCGCCTCCCCCACCCCGAACGTGCTCGAGCCCTTGCTCGAGAAGATGGGCTTCACCCTGGTCGCCAAGCACCGCTCCAAGGACGTGGTGCTGTTCCGCCAAGGCGACATCAACTTCATCGTCAACCGCGAGCCCAAGTCGCAGGCGGCCTACTTCGCCGCCGAACACGGACCCAGCGCCTGCGGCATGGCCTTCAGGGTGCGCGATTCGCACAAGGCCTACCAGCGCGCGCTGGAGCTGGGCGCGCAGCCGGTCGACATCCCCACCGGTCCGATGGAGCTGCGCCTGCCGGCGATCAAGGGCATCGGCGGCGCGCCGCTGTACCTGATCGACCGCTACGAGGACGGCAAGAGCATCTACGACATCGACTTCGAGTTCATCGAGGGCGTGGACCGCCACCCCAAGGGCGTGGGCCTCAAGATCGTCGACCACCTCACGCACAACGTCTACAAGGGCCGCATGGCGCACTGGGCGGGCTTCTACGAGCGCCTGTTCAACTTCCGCGAGATCCGCTACTTCGACATCCAGGGCGAGTACACCGGCCTCACCTCCAAGGCGATGACCGCGCCCGACGGCCTGATCCGCATTCCGCTCAATGAGGAAGCCGGCAAGACCTCGGGCCAGATCGAGGAGTTCCTGATGCAGTTCTCGGGCGAGGGCATCCAGCACGTGGCCCTGCTCACCGACAACCTGCTCGAGACGGTGGACCAACTGCAGATGGCGGGCATTCCGCTCATGACTGCGCCCAACGACGTCTACTACGAGATGCTGGGCGAGCGCCTGCCCGGCCACGGCCAGCCGGTGCCCGAGCTGCAGGCGCGGGGCATCCTGATGGATGGCAGTACCGAGGGCGGGAAGAAGCGCCTGCTGCTGCAGATCTTCTCGCAGACCCTGCTGGGACCGGTGTTCTTCGAATTCATCCAACGTGCGGGGGACGAGGGCTTTGGTGAAGGCAACTTCAAGGCCCTGTTCGAGAGCCTGGAGCGGGACCAGATCCGCCGCGGCGCCATCAAGACCGAGGAGGTCGCATGAGCATTCTTCGAGGCGTTCACCACGTCGCCTACCGCTGCAAGGACGCCAAGCAGACGGTGGAGTGGTACGAGAAGCACCTGGGCATGAACTTCGTCCTGGCCATCGCCGAGAACGAGGTGCCCTCCACCGGGGCCTGGGACCCGTACATGCACGTCTTCCTGGACGCGGGCGGCGGCAACGTGCTGGCCTTCTTCGAGCTGCCCGAGCAGCCCGGGATGGGCCGCGACGAGAACACCCCCGCCTGGGTGCAGCACCTGGCGCTCAAGGTCGACAGCATGGACACGCTGCTGGCGACGAAAGCGAAGCTGGAGGCGGCCGGCATCGAGGTGCTGGGCCCGACCAACCACACCATCTTCAAGAGCATCTACTTCTTCGACCCCAACGGGCACCGGCTGGAGCTGGCCGTCGACACCGCGACGCCCGAGATGATGCAGAAGCTCGACGCGGTCAAGCGCGACATGCTCGAGGAGTGGAATCAAACCAAAAAGGCCCCCAAGCACGCGGCCTGGATGCACGATGGCAGCCACGCCTGAAGCCAGCGCAGCGCTGGCCTGCTGATTGAACTGAACACCGACACGATGTCCCTCCTGAACGAAACCCACGCCCCGCAACTTCGCAGCTGGCTGGCCAGTGCCAACGCCGCAGGCGGCGACTTCCCGATCCAGAACCTGCCCTTCGCGGTGTTCCGCCGCCGGGGGCGCGGCGAGGGCTGGCGCGGCGGCGTGGCCATTGGCGATGCGATCGTCGATCTGGCAGCGGTTGCCCAATCGGGCCTGTTCTCCGGCCTCGCCGGTGAGGCCGCCCAAGCCGGCGCGCAGGACAAGCTCAACGCCCTCATGGCCCTGGGCCCCAAGGCCTGGGGCGCGCTGCGCCTCGCGCTCTCGCGCGCCCTGCGCGAAGGCGCGAAGGAGCAAGCGGCCCTGACGGCCTGCCTGGTGCCGCAGGTCGAGGCCGAGTACGACGTCCCGGCCCGCATCGGCGACTACACCGACTTCTACACCTCGGTGCATCACGCCACCAACATCGGCCGCCAGTTCCGCCCCGACAACCCGCTCTTGCCCAATTACAAGTGGGTGCCGATCGGCTACCACGGCCGCTCGTCCAGCATCGTGATCTCCGGCCAGAACTTCCACCGCCCGGTGGGCCAGACCATGCCCCCGGGCTCGACGGCGCCGGTGTTCGGGCCCTGCAAGCGCCTGGACATCGAGCTCGAGATGGGCGTGTTCATCGGCACCGGCAATGCGCTCGGCGAGCCCGTCAAGATGGACGAGGCCGAGAGCCATGTCTTCGGCCTGTGCCTGTTCAACGACTGGTCCGCCCGCGACATCCAGGGCTGGGAGTACCAGCCGCTCGGCCCCTTCCTGTCCAAGAACTTCGCCTCCACCGTCTCGCCCTGGGTGGTGACGCTCGAGGCCCTGGCACCCTACCGCACAGCCTTCACCCGGCCCGAGGGCGACCCGCAGCCCCTGCCCTACCTGGACAGCGAAGCGAATCGCAAAGAGGGCGCCCTGGACATCCAGCTGCAGGTGCTGCTGCAGACCCCGCGCATGAAGCAGGCGGGCCAGGCCGGTGCCAGCATCAGCCGCACCAGCTACCGCCACGCCTATTGGACGGTGGCCCAGATGGTGACCCACCATACGGTCAACGGCTGCAACCTGCAGCCAGGCGACCTGTTCGGCACAGGCACCCTCTCGGGCCCCACGCTGGACCAGGCCGCAGCCCTGATCGAATTGACCGAGGGTGGCAAGAAGCCCCTCGAACTGCCTGGCGGCGAAACCCGCACCTGGCTGGAAGACGGCGACACGGTGACGCTCGCCGGCTGGTGCGAGAAGCCGGGCGCCGCACGCATCGGCTTCGGCACTTGCGTGGGCACGGTGCTGCCGGCGCGCCAGGCCTGAGCCGGAGCGTGCCGGCTTTTGCTACGCTGGCACGCACACCCGCTCCCGCCGACTGACCCAGCGCCTGAAGGTCCCCCGCCATGAAGCTGTACAACTACTTCCGCTCTTCCGCCTCCTACCGGGTGCGTATCGCCCTGGCGCTCAAGGGCCTGCCCTATGACTATGTGCCGGTGCACCTGCCCAAGGGCGAGCAGCAGTCCGAGGGCTATGCGGCGGTCACGCCGACCCCCCTGGTACCGACGCTGGTCACCGACGCGGGCGAGGCGCTGGGGCAGTCCATGGCCATCATCGAGTACCTCGACGAGATCCTCCCCGAGCCGCCCCTGCTGCCGAAAGACGCGCTGGGCCGCGCCCGGGTGCGCGCCCTGGCCCAGTCCATCGCCTGCGAGATCCACCCGCTGAACAACCTGCGCGTGCTCAAGTACCTGGTGAAGGAGCTGGGCGCGAGCGAGGACGCCAAGAACGCGTGGTACCGCCACTGGGTGCGCCTGGGGCTGGAGGCCTTCGAGCGCGAGCTCACCCGCCTGCCGGCCGCCACCTACTGCTATGGCGACACGCCCACGCTGGCCGACTGCCTGCTGGTGCCGCAGATCTTCAACGCGCAGCGCTTCGACGTCGACCTCGCCGGCCTGCCCCGCACGATGGCGGCCTTCGACGCCTGCATGCGCCTGCCGGCCTTCGTGCAGTCGCAGCCCTCGGCCTGTCCGGACGCCGAGGGCTGATCAGCGCGGCCGCCCGATCGCGACCCAGCCTCTCCTGAGCCAAGCTTGCGCCATCGGCACAAGTGGTATTACCATCGCGATGGAAGTAATACCGAGGCCACCATGTCGACCAAGCTCACCGTCAAGGGACAAGTCACTATCCCCAAGCAGATCCGTGACTCGCTGGACCTGCAGCCTGGCACCCGGCTCGAATTCACCGTCAATGGCGACGGCGAGGTGGTGCTGCAGCGCGCCGACGGTCCCCGCCGCCGCAAGGCCGATCGCTTCGAAGCGGCCCGCGGCAAGGCCGACGTGAAGTGGCGAACCCGGGACCTGATGGCACTGCTGCGCGACGGCTGAGCCGTGCTGGTCGACACCAACGTCCTGGTCGATGTACTGGCCAATGACCCCGACTGGGCCGACTGGTCGATCGGGCAATTGCGTGCGCAGGCGCGGGTCCACCGCCTGGCGATCAATCCGGTGATCTATGCCGAACTGGCACTGACTTTTTCCACCGTCGAAGCGCTCGACGAGGCCCTCGTAGGCATGGAACTTCCGGTGCTGGAAATCCCGAGGCCTGCGCTCTTCCTGGCGGGCAAGGCCTTCGCCAGGTACCGCAAAGCCGGTGGGCTGAAGAACAGCGTCCTGAGCGACTTCTTCATCGGCGCGCATGCCGCTGTCGCAGGCCTGCCGCTGCTCACGCGCGACGTCCGGCGCTACGCCACCTATTTCCCGACGGTTCGGCTCGTGACTCCGCAGTAGATTCGCCATCAGCAAACCGACCCCCTCCGGCCCGCCCGGCCGATAGCATGCGCCGCACCTCAGCTTCCTTCTGGAGCTTCCGATGCGCGCTTGCCTCAAGGCCCTGCTGTCCGCCGCCCTGACCTTCACCTGCCTCTTTGCCCTCGCCCAGCCCCTGCGCCTGGGCGTCATCGGCCCCTTCAGCGGCCCCTCCTCCGACTTCGGCGTGCCCATGCTGCGCGGGGTGCAGCTGGCGGTGGACGAGATCAACGCGGTCGGTGGCTTCCTCGGCCGGCCGATCGAGCTGGTGGTGCGCGACGACCAGGCCACGCCGGCGGTGGGCCTGTCGCAGTCACGCGCGCTGGCCGAGGCCAAGGTCTTCGCCACCATCGGCTTTTGCAACACCGGTGTGGCCATGGCCTCGCTCGAGGTGTTCCAGCAGGCGCGCATCCCGCTCATCGTGCCCTGTGCCGCCGGCAGCCCGGTGACCGCCAAGTACCCCCCGAAAGAGAGCTACGTATTCCGCACCTCGGCGCGGGACAGCCTGCAGGCCGAGGTGATGGTGGCCGACCTGGTGCGCCGCGGCTGGACCCGGGTGGCGGTGTTTGCCGACAGCACGCCCTACGGGGAGTCAGGCCTGGCCGACGTGCGCAAGGCCCTGGCGCAGCGCAAGCTCGAGCCGGTGTACGTGGCCCGCTTTCCGCTGGGGGTGACCGACCTGTCCGAGCCGCTGCGCGCAGCCAAGGCCATCGGTGCCAATGTGATCTTCACCTACACCGTCGGCAAGGAGAACGCCGCCATCGCCCTGGGCCGGCAGGCGCTGCGCTGGAACGTGCCGCTGGTGGGCGGCTGGCCGCTGTCCTTCCCCTTCTTCATCGAGGGTGGGCGCGACGCCGCCGAGGGCGCGCTGATGGCGCAGACCTTCATTGCCGAGCCAAGCAACGAGCGCCGGGCGGCCTTCCTCTCGGCCTATGCGCGCAAGTACAGCGTCCGACGCATCCCGGTGCCGATGGCAGCGGCCCAGGCCTACGACGCGACCTACATCCTGCTGCACGCCCTTTTCGGGCTGGGCGACGGCGAGGTGGACGGGCCACGGCTCAAGACCGCCCTGGAGAACCTGCCCCGCACCTACTACGGCGTGGTGGCCACCTACGAACGGCCCTTCAGCCCGGACGACAAGGACGCGATCACCGCCCCCATGCTGGTGATCGGTCAGGTGAGGAAGGGCGCCGTCACCTTTGCCTACCCCGACGACGCGCGGCGCAACCTCTTCGTGCAGCGCAAGCGCTGATCAGAAGGTGCCCGGGTAGGCGCCGCCGTCCATCAGCAGGTTCTGGCCGGTGATGAAGCCGGCCTGCGCGCTGCACAGGAAGGCGCAGGCGGCACCGAACTCATCGGGCTGGCCGAAGCGGCCGGCCGGCACCGTCTTGCGGCGGGCAGCGGCCACCTCCTCCACGGTCTTGCCGGCCTTCTGGGCGGCACCCGCCAGGGTGACGCGCAGGCGGTCGGTGTCGAAGGGGCCGGGCAGCAGGTTGTTCACCGTCACGCCGGCCGAGACCAGTTGCGGGTTGCGCGCCAGGCCGGCGACGAAGCCGGTGAGGCCGGTGCGGGCACCGTTCGAGAGACCCAGGGTGTCGATCGGCGCCTTCACCGCGCCCGAGGTGATGTTGACGATGCGGCCGAAGCCGCGCGCCACCATGCCGTCCACCGTCGCCTTGATCAGCTCGATCGGGGTGAGCATGTTGGCGTCCAGGGCCGCGATCCAGGCGTCGCGGTCCCAGTCGCGGAAGTCGCCGGGCGGCGGGCCGCCGGCGTTGGTGACCAGGATGTCGTAGCCCTCATGCGCGGCCAGCGCCGCGGCGCGGCCCGCGGGCGTGGTGATGTCGGCGGCCACGGGGATGACCTGGGTGCCAGCCGGCAGCAGCGGGTCGGCCCGCAGGGCCGCAGCCGCTTCCTCCAGGGCCGGCGCGCCGCGCGCGACCATCACCACATGCACGCCCTCGCGCGCCAGGGCGCGGGCGCAGCCCAGGCCCAGGCCCTTGCTGGCGCCTCCCACCAGGGCCCATCGGTTCTTGATGCCGTAATCCATCGTCTGTGTCTCCTGAAAAATCGTGGGGCGGCGGCCTCAGGCCCGCGCCCGGCTGAACATCCAAATGCCCGACAGTACCAGCGCCGTGCCTAGCGCCACCCAGACGGTGAGCGGCTCACCCAGCAGCCAGGCGCCCAGCAGGATGGTGGACATCGGCCCGATCATGCCGGCCTGCGCCGCGACGCCCGCGCCGATGCGCTCGATGGCCAGCATGACCAGCAGGATGGGCACGACGGTGCAGATCGAGGCGTTGATGAGGGACAGCCACAACACCTCGGGCGCCACTTGCCAGCCCGCCTCGATCGGCCGCAGCAGCAGGAACTGCCCGATGCACAGCAGGCAGGCCACGGTGGAGGCCAGGCCCACCAGGCGCAAGGAGCCCAGGGCCTGCACCAGGCGGCCGCTGTAGGTGAGGTAGAAGGCGTAGCTCACCGCGCTGCCGAAGACCAGGGCCGCGCCCAGGACCGCATGCGCGCCCTGGGTGCCGATCTCATGGCCGAAGACCAGCAGCACCCCGGCGTAGCTCGTCATCATCGCCAGCCACTGCCGGGACAGGATGCGCTTGCGGTGCAGCAGCCAGCCGAGCACGACGACCAGGGTGGGGTTGAGATAGAGGATGAGCCGCTCCAGCGAGGCACTGACGTACTGCAGGCCCATGAAATCCAGGATGCTGGCCAGGAAGTAGCCGGTGGTGCCCAGGAAAAGGATGCCGCCCCATTGGCGCAAGGTCAGCGGCGCCTGGCCCCGGCTGGCCCACCAGGCCATGCCCAGGAAGACCGGCAGGGCGAACAGCATGCGCAGCATCACCAGGGTGACCGCGTCCACCCCATAGCGGTAGGCCAGCTTGGCGATGATGGCCTTGCCGCTGAAGGCGATGGCCCCCACCACGGCGAAGACCAGGCCCAGGGCCCGGCCCGGTACCGCATCGGCTGCGCGCGCGTTCATCCGCGTTTTCCTCCTGAGTTCACTGCCCTGATTGTCGCAGCCATGAAAAAGGCGCCCCGCAGGGCGCCTCTTCGTGGGAAGGTGAGCCGGGGCTCAATCTTCCTCTTGGAACACGTCCTCGCGCTTGCTCTTCACGGAGGGCAGCAGCACGATGACCATCAGCAGCACCGCGGCAGCCAGCAGGCCGGCGGACAGCGGACGGGTCACGAACACGCTCCAGTCGCCGCGGGACAGCAGCATGGCGCGACGCAGGTTCTCTTCCATCATCGGGCCCAGGATGAAGCCCAGCAGCAGCGGCGCGGGTTCGCAGCCGAGCTTGATGAACAGGTAACCGACGATGCCGAAGAAGGCCACCATCCAGATGTCGAAGGTGTTGTTGTTGGTCGAGTACACACCGATCGCGCAGAAGAGCACGATGGCGGGGAACAGCCAGCGGTAGGGGATGGTCAGCAGCTTGATCCAGATGCTGATCAGCGGCAGGTTCAGGATCACCAGCATCGCGTTGCCGATCCACATGGAGGCGATCAGGCCCCAGAACAGCTGCGGGTTGCTGGTCATGACCTGCGGGCCCGGCTGGATGTTGTGGATGGTCATCGCGCCCACCATCAGCGCCATCACGGCGTTGGGCGGAATGCCCAGCGTCAGCAGCGGGATGAAGGAGGTCTGGGATCCGGCGTTGTTGGCGGACTCAGGAGCTGCCACGCCACGGATGTTGCCCTTGCCGAAGGGGACCTCGCCCGGCTTGAGCTTGGTCTTCTTTTCGATGGTGTAGGCCGCGAAGGCGGAGAGCAGGGCGCCGCCGCCGGGCAGGATGCCCAGGGTGGAGCCGATGGTGGTGCCGCGCAGGACGGCAGGCAGCATGTTCTTGAAGTCCTCGAAGGTCGGGAACAGGCCCTGCACCTTGGCGGTGAACACCTCACGGTCCTCTTCCTTCTTGGAGAGGTTCATGATGATTTCGCCGTAGCCGAACACGCCCATGGCGATGGTGATGAAGCCGATGCCGTCGGTCAGTTCGGGGATGTCGAAAGAGTAACGGGCAACGCCGGAGTTCACGTCGGTGCCGATCATCCCCATGAGGAGACCGAGCACGATCATCGCAATCGCCTTGACCAGGGAGCCGGAGGCCAGCACCACGGCGCCGATCAGGCCCAGGACCATCAGCGAGAAGTACTCGGCCGGGCCGAACTTGAAGGCGACTTCGGTCAGGGGCGCGGCGAAGGCCGCCAGGATCAGGGTGCCCACGCAGCCGGCGAAGAACGAGCCCAGGCCAGCGGCGGCGAGCGCCGGGCCGGCACGGCCGTTACGGGCCATCTGGTAGCCGTCGATCACCGTCACCACGGAGGAGGACTCACCGGGCAGGTTGACCAGAATGGCGGTGGTGGAGCCGCCGTACTGGGCGCCGTAGTAGATGCCAGCCAGCATGATCAGCGCCGCCAGCGGGGGCAGCGCATAGGTGGCGGGCAGCAGCATCGCGATGGTCGCCACCGGGCCGATGCCGGGCAGCACACCGATCAGGGTCCCCAGAACGCAGCCGATGAAGGCGTAGATCAGGTTTTGCAGCGTGAACGCCGCACCGAAGCCCAAGGCCAGGTTGTCAAACAGTTCCATGTTGGCTCCGGGTTCAGTTGACGATGAAGGAAGGCCACACCTGGAACTGCAGATTCAGCAGCTTGATGAAGGCCAGGTAGCTCAGGATGGCCAGGACCACCGCCAGGATCGCGATTTCCTTGAGGCGGTAGGTGTCGCCCGCGGCGCTGGCGATGAACACCAGCGCAAAGATCGCGACGATCAGGCCCATGGCCGGCACGCCGATGGACGGCAGGCCGCCCAGCAGCACGCCGAAGGCGAGGTTGGCGCCGATGATGAAGCCCAGGGGCTTCCAGGCGAACGAGCCGATCTTCTCGCCGTCCTCGGTGTCGACCACCAGGGACTCGAAGACGAGGAAGGCGCCGAGCACTGCCAGGATGATCCCCAGCATCAGCGGGAAATAACCGGGGCCCATGCGGGCAGCCTGACCGACGGTATAGCCGGTGGCGCCCCAGGCAAAGGCGCCGCCCACGGCCATGAACATCAGGCCGGCGAAAAAGTCCTTCTGGCTTTTGAGTTTCACGCAGGAACTCCTTTGTGCGTGTTAGTGACCCGGCGATTCTGGGAGGAAAGGTCCGGCCGGCCGATGTGGGTTCCACCTACCCCCGCCCCGGGATAACCCCTAGGTTTCGGGCCCCTGGGCTTCAGGTCGCCAGGCCGCCCTGGGGCGGCGGCTGCAGCCCGCGCACCCACTTGCGGGCCGGCAGGCGCCAGCGGGTCTCGATCACCCGCGCCCGTTCATCCAGCAGGGCCTTGGGCGGCTGGCCGCTCTGGCGCCGCGCCAGGACCACGGTGTTGCCCTCGCGGGTGGGGCGGAAGCACCAGACGCTGTCGGCGCCGAAGGCGGCGGCGATGTGCGCCAGGCTGCGGTCGAAGCTGGCGTCACGGCCGAAGAGGTTGACCGTCATGCAGCCGTCCTCGGTCAGCAGGCGCCGGCAGCCGGCGTAGAAGTCGGGCGAGTCCAGCACCGGCGCGGCGGCCTCGTGGTCGTACAGGTCCACCTGCAGCGCGTCGATGCGGCCGACCCAGTGCTCGCTGGCCACCACCTCGGCGGCGTCGCCCAGGATGACGGAGAGCTTGGCGTCGTCGGCCGGCAGCTTGAACCAGAGCCGGCAGGCGGCGACCACCTGCGGATTGAGCTCGATGGCGGTGGTCGTCATGCGCAGGGTCTTGCGGCAGGCCTTGGTCAGGGCGGCGGCCCCCAGCCCCAGCTGCATCGCATGGCGGCCCATGACGGAGGTGGGCTCGACGAAGAGCAGCCAGGCCATCATGCGCTGCACGTACTCGAGGTCGATCGCGAACGGGTCCTCCAGGCGCATCGCGCCCTGCACCCAGTCGGTGCCCAGGTGCAGGTAACGGACGTCGCCGTGGTCGGAGAAGTGGACCTCGGGCAGGGCGGCGGCCTTGGTGCGAGGGGGACGGGCGGAGGATGCGGGAGGACGGCTCACGGGCGGAGATTATCCGGGCCGGGCGCTGCCTCCGATGCCGTCACCTTCGCCACCTTCGTCGCCTTCGCCAGGTCCACCAGCTTCGGGAGCACCCTGCCGGCGTTGCGGGTCGTCGCCTCGGCCAACTCGCCGACGTCCATCTCCCGCAGGCCCGCCAGCATGCGGCCGATGGCGGCCAGCTCCCCGGGCTCGTTGCGGCCCTGGGGCTGCCCCTCGGCGCGGGCCTGCGCGGTCTGGTACAGCCAGTGCGGCGGGATGTCGGGGGCGTCGGTCTCCAGCACCAGGGCCGGGAGCGGCAGCTCGCGCGCCAGACGCCGCACCTGCAGCGCCCGGTCGAAGGTCAGCGTGCCGCCGAAACCCAGGGCGAAGCCGAGGTCGAGAAAGGCATGGGCCTGCTGCGTGCTGCCATTGAAGGCATGGGCGATGCCGCCCACCGGCTGCCGCCGCAGCTCGCGCAGGAGATCATCCGCCGAGCGGCGCACATGCAGGATGACCGGCAGCCCGTGGCGGCGCGCCAGGCGCAGCTGCTCGCGGTAGAAAAACAGCTGGCGTTCGCGGTCCAGCCCCGGCACGAAATGGTCCAGGCCGATCTCGCCCACTGCCACCAGGCGCGGGTCGCCCTGGTAACGGGCCAGGGCCTCGTCGAGCCGGACGAGGTCGTCCTCCCGGGCCTCGGGCGTGCACAGCGGGTGGATGCCCAGGGCATAGGCGTCGCCGAAGCGGTGCGCCAGCTCGCGCGCGCCGTCGAAGTCGGCCGCCCGCACCGCCGGGATGATGCAGTGCCGCACGCCAGCGGCCGCAGCCCGCGCCCGCACCGCGTCCCGGTCGGGCCCGAACTCGGGCGCGTCCAGATGGCAGTGGGTGTCGATCCAGCGCAGGTCGGGCGTGTCGGTGCAGGCCATCGGCCGATGATGCACCAGGCCTGCCACGTGCACGATTTGCCATGCACCCGGCCGGCCACCCCTCAGGCATGCCGATTGCCGGGAATTCGGCGGGCCATCTCCGGTGCCAACTCGGTGCCCACGCTGATGCGCAGCGCGGCGATCCGTGCTACCGTGACCCGGACCAGCCCCGAGGTGTGACGCATGCGAAGGCCTCCCCTTTACAGCAGCAGCCGGCCTGCGCCCCGCGCCAGCCGCCCGACGCCGCGCCCCGAAGCGCCGGCGTCGCCTACCGCCACCGTTGCCGCCACCGCTGCGGCCCCCGATACATCTGCGCCTCCTGCATCCACCGCTGCATCCACCCCCACGGCCGCGCCGCGCAGCCGCCGGCTTCGCTGGCCCACCCAGTACGAATGCCTCTGGATGCTCGTGCTCGCCATGGCCATCGGACTGGCCTGGAGCCTCTCGCAGCAGTCCTTCCAGCGGCGCATCACCCAGCAGGACATCGACGCCGCCGTCCTCAAGACCCTGGAGACGCAGCCCCTGCCCTCCGAGTACGCCAAGGCGTATGACGCCATCCGGCCCTCGGTGGTGCGGGTGGCCGGCTACGTCAAGCGCGAGCGCCTGCAGGCCCTGGCGAGCGGCAAGCCAGGGGCGGGCAAGGGGGGCAAGGGCGACAAGCCGGGGCCCAAGACGCCGCCCCCCTCGGTGGACGAGGACGAGGGCGCGCAGGAGGGCGAGGTGCGCCTGGGCGTGGGCACCGGCGTGGTCATCGTCGACAAGGGCCTGATCCTCACCAACCTGCATGTGGTCTCGGGCGCCGACCGCATCACCGTGACCTTCGCCGACGGGCTGGAGGCCACCGCCTCCGTCGTCAACGTGCAGCCCGAGAACGACCTCGCGGTGCTGCAGGCGCACAAGATTCCCGACGACCTGTTCGCTGCCACCCTGCGCGGCACCGCCGACCTGTTACCCGGCGACAAGGTGATGGCGGTGGGCTTCCCCTTTGGCATCGGCCCCTCGGCCTCGGCCGGCGTCGTCTCGGGCCTGGGCCGGGCCTTCCGCTCGCCCGAAGGCGGAACCGCGATGCGCAACCTGATCCAGTTCGACGCCGCGGCCAACCCCGGCAACTCCGGCGGCCCACTGGTCACCATGGACGGCGCGGTGGTGGGGATCGTGACCGCCATCCTCAACCCGACTCCGGCCCGCACCTTCCTGGGCATCGGCTTCGCCGTCCCGATCGAGAACGCCGCTTCGGCGGTGGGACAGCCGCCCTTCTGATCACTTCCTTCCGAATCCGCAGACCCGACGACATCCACCCGCCTTCACGGAGTACCGCATGAACGAACGCGCCACCGACCCCGCCACCGCCAAGCTCATGGAACAGATTCTCTACGAGGTCAAGCGCGTCGTCGTCGGCCAGGACCGCTTCCTCGAGCGGGTCATGGTGGCGATGCTGGCCGAGGGCCACCTGCTGGTCGAAGGCGTGCCAGGCCTGGCCAAGACGCTCACCGTCAAGACCCTGGCCGCCACGGTGCAGGGCCAGTTCAAGCGCATCCAGTTCACGCCCGACCTGGTGCCGGCCGACCTGGTGGGCACCCGCGTCTACAACCAGGGCACGGGCGAGTTCAGCACCGCGCTCGGGCCGGTGTTCGCCAACCTGCTGCTGGCCGACGAGATCAACCGCGCGCCGGCCAAGGTGCAGAGCGCGCTGCTGGAGGTGATGCAGGAGCGCCAGGTCACCATCGCCGGCGAGAGCCACCGCGTGCCCTCACCCTTCCTGGTGATGGCGACGCAAAACCCGATCGAGACCGAGGGCACCTACCCGCTGCCCGAGGCCCAGGTGGACCGCTTCATGATGAAGGTGCTGGTCGACTACCCCAGCGAGGAGGAGGAGTACGTCATCGCCCAGCGGGTCACCGGCCCGAAGGTGGACGTGACGCCGGTGGCCACCACCTGGCAGCTGGCGGCCCTGCAGAAGTCCGCGCGCGAGGTCTACCTGGACCCCTCGTTGCTGCAGTACGCGGTGAAGCTTGTCTCGGCCACCCGCCGGCCCGAGCGGCACGGGCTGGAGGAAATCGCCCGCTTCATCACCTACGGCGCCAGCCCGCGCGCCACCATCTCCCTGGCCGAGGGCGCGCGCGCCCTGGCACTGATGCGGGGGCGCAGCTACGCCCTGCCCGAGGACATGAGCGACCTGGTGCACGACGTGCTGCGCCACCGGGTGGTGCTGTCGTACGAGGCGCTGTCGGAGGGCATGGACGCCGACGCGCTCATCACGCAGATCATGGCCCGCATCCCGGCGCCGGCGCGCCCGCTGGAGCATGAGGCGCAGATGGCGGCCTGAGCGGCGGCGCGACCCCCTCTGCCCATGCCAACCGCCATGCCACCCGTCATGCCGAAGGCCCACGACGCCGCTCCCGCCACGGCCGCACCCACAGGCCGGGCCGACGCCCTGCTGCGCCGCCTCGAGTGGAAGGTGATCCGCCGGCTCGACGGCCTGCTGCAGGGCGACTACCGCACCCTGCTGCGCGGCGCCGGCCTGGACCTGGCCGACCTGCGCGAGTACCAGGCCCATGACGATGTGCGGCACATCGACTGGAACGTCACCGCCCGCCAGGGCCAGCCCCATGTGCGCGTGTTCACCGAGGACCGCGAGATGGCCGCCTGGTTCCTGCTGGACCTGAGCCCCTCGGTCGACTTCGGCTCGGGCGAGCGCGCCAAGCGCACGGTGGTAGCCGAGTTCACCGCCGTGGTCTCGCGCCTGCTCACGCGCCATGGCAACCGCGTCGGCGCCCTGCTCTATGGCCAGGGTGTGGACACCGTCATCCCCACCGGCAGCGGCCGCCGCCATGTGCTGCGCCTGCTGCATGCGCTCGAGGGCCGGCCGGCCCTGGCCGAGGGCCGGCCCACGCAGCTCAAGGACCTGCTCGACGCGGCCGCCGGCCTGGCGCGGCGGCGGTCCACCGTCTTCGTCGTGTCCGACTTCATCAGCGAGCCCGGCTGGGAGAAGGCCCTGGCGCGCCTGGCCCAGCGCCATGAGGTCGTCGCGGTGCGGGTGCTGGACCCGCTGGAGCTCGAGCTGCCCGACCTGGGCCTGTTGACCCTGCGCGACGCCGAGACCGGCGAGCAGCTGCTGGTGGACACGCACGACAAGGCCTTCCGCCACCGCTTCGCCCGGCTCGCGGCCCAGCGCGAAGCGCAGTTGCGCGAAGGCCTGGCCCAGGCCGGGGTGGACACCCTGGAGCTGGCGACCGACGGCGACCTGGTCGACGCGCTGGTGCGCTTCGTCGACATGCGCCGTCGCCGCTCCCGCCTCTCGGGCGGGAGCCTGCCGGCGCATCTTCAGCCCGCGAGCCGGCCCGCTGCCGGCGTGCCGGGCCTCGCCTGAACCGGAGCCATTCCCATGCATTTCCTCTGGCCCCAACAACTCTGGCTGCTGCTGGCCCTGCCGGGCCTGGTCCTGCTCTATCTCTGGCTGCAGGGCCGGCGCAGGAAGCTGGCCGTCCGCTACGCCTCGCTTTCGCTGGTGAAGGAAGCCATGGACCGCGGCCCGGGCTGGCGCCGGCACCTGCCGCCGCTCCTGTTCCTCGCGGCCCTGGCGGTGATGCTGCTGGCGGCCGCCCGGCCGGTGGCCGTCATCACCCTTCCCTCCACCCAGCAGACCATCATCCTGGCGATGGACGTCTCGGGCAGCATGCGCGCCACCGACGTCCAGCCCAACCGGCTGGTGGCGGCGCAGAACGCGGCCAAGGCCTTCCTCGAGGAGCTGCCGCGCGATGTGAAGGTGGGCATCGTGGCCTTTGCCGGCGCGGCCCAGGTGGCGCAGCTGCCCACCATCAACCGGGAGGATCTGGTCACCGCCATCGACCGGTTCCAGATGCAGCGGGCCACCGCCACCGGCAACGCCATCGTCATCTCGCTGGCCACGCTGTTCCCCGACCAGGGCATCGAGCTGGCCGCGATGCAGGGGGGCGGCGGCGGCCGCATGCGCATGCAGGCCGCGCCGATCGACGCCGAGAAGAAGGAAGCCAAGCCCTTCACCCCGGTGCCCGCGGGCTCCTACGGCTCGGCGGCCATCATCATGCTCACCGACGGCCAGCGCACCACCGGCGTGGACCCGCTAGAGGCGGCCAAGATGGCGGCCGACCGCGGGGTGAAGGTCTACACCGTGGGCATCGGCACGGTGGACGGCGAGACCATCGGCTTCGAAGGCTGGAGCATGCGGGTGCGCCTCGACGAGGAGACGCTCAAGCAGATCGCCAACAAGACCGCGGGCGAGTACTTCTACGCCGGTACTGCGCAGGATCTGAAGAAGGTCTATGAACACCTGAGCACCCGGCTCACCGTGGAGAAGAAAGAGACCGAGGTCGCCGGCCTGCTGGCCCTGCTGGCCGCGGCGCTGGCCATGACGGCGGCGGGCCTGTCGGTGTGGTGGTTCAACCGGATCCTCTGACGGACCGGCCATCCGGGGCGGCGCCGGCCGCACGAATCTCGCTGGCCCTGCACGCGAGGTGTGCCAAGTGCCGCACCGGGGCCGGGCACGGGCCCGGGCGAGGCATCCCTGTCAGTCCGAAGTCACGCGCTGCGGAGGGCGGCACCTAGGCTCGCCGGCTTGTTCCGTCCCGCCTCCCTCCTCCCCATGCAGACCCCCGTCGCTTCACGCACCTCACGTCCCTCCCACGTTCCGCGCTTCACACCCACCGCCGGCCCATCCAGCGCTGCCGGCCTGCCACAGCCCGGCGCCACTTCGGCCCCCGCCTCCATACCCAGCAGCCCGTCGGCCTCCCTGGCCAGCGGACTTGGGGCGACGCTGCCCGGCACGGTCCACACGCCGGCCCGGATCCCGCCGTCCACGCCCCCCTCCACGCCGGACGCCACGCCCATCCCACGCCGGGTCCGGCGGCACAGCGCCCCCGCGTCGCCCGAAGTCGACTTCCCCTCTCCCTACAGGCAGGCCGCTTCCCCGGCGCCCCTCGTGCCGGCCTTCCCGCCGGCGTCGCAGCCTGGCACACCGGTCACCGCCACGCCCGCGCCGGTCGCAAGCTCGGTCCGCGGCCGCCGGGCCAGCCTGCCCGCGGCCAGCACCGCCGCCACAGCCCTGCCAACGAGCAGCGCGCCCCGGCCCTGGATGGAGCGGCACTTCCCCGCCCTGGCCCGCCTCGGCTCCCGGATCCGCGGCGACCTTGCGCACGCCGACACGCCGGAGAGCGCCGACACCGAGGCCGGGCGGACCGCCCTCCTCGCACGGCTGGTCCGCAGCTCGGCCTGCGCGGAGGACATCGGCGAGGAGGCGGCCCTGAACCAGGCCGATGACCTGCGCCCGCGCCTGCACAAGCTCCTGCAGTCCTTCACCGACCCCGAGCTGCGCGCCCTCTGGAGCCGGCTGGGCAGCGCGCCACCCGCGACGGGCGAGACGCCCGCCCACCGCCTCTATGCCCGGCGTCTGACCGAACTCCAGATGGCGTTCGTGGCCGGACGGCTGTTCAGGCAGGACCGCGCGGCACGCGACCGCGAGGCGCTGGCCGCACAGCAGGACACCCTGCGGCAGCTCGACGGAAGCGAGGACCGGCTGGCGACCATCGACCTGCTGGGCCTGCGCCTGCGCACGCTCTACAGCCTGATGGACCGGGCCCAGGTCGCGCTGGAAATGGTGGGCTGGCAGGAGTTGCCCGAAACCGAGTCGATCGAGAGCGCGGCGATTCGCGCCCAGGTGATCTTCAGCATGAGCACCGTCCTGCGCGGCGAGCCGGGCGCGCGGGACCACCTGCTCTTTGCAGGCAGCCTGAGCGACCTGCACGGGGACCGGCCCTCGGCCTGGCGGCTGCAGAGCCACATGATCCACCTCGCCTGCGCCCACATCACCGCCGACGAGAGAAGCCGGCTGCGGGGGCAGTGCCGGGGCCTGGCCCTGCAGGCACGGGCCCTTCTCGCGCAGGGCGACACCGAACGCGCGAAAGACTGCCTGCGCCTGCAGGAGGTGATGCTGCGCGCCTTGCTGATCCAGGGCGCCGAAGGCCCTCGCGCGGCCGCGACCTCTGCCGACGCCGCCAGGGCCGCCACCGCACAGACCCGGAGCCGCAGCAAGGACCCCGAGGGCAAGCACCCCGAGGGCAAACACCAGGGCTGAGCGCTGTTCTCCACGCATCCCGCACAGGTCAATTCGCATGCACAGACCCCTATCTCGAAGCACAGACGCCAAATGGAATCCGAACGCTCACGCCTTCGTCCCTGAAGGCACAGGGCGCACAGGGCGCACCGCGCGCGCAGGCGATCGAAAAGCACACAAGCCCGCTGGGGCACCCGCGTCCCTGGCTGGCGCCGCGGCCAGCAGTCGCCCGGTCGCCCCTGGCTGGCACCAGCAGGCCCGTGAATCGGAGGAAGGAGAGGGAGAGCCGATCTCCCAGAGGAGTGCCCAGGCCGCCAAGTGGCAGAGCGCCACAGGGGAAGCCGGCGCACCGGGCGAGACCGACGACGAGATGTCGATCAGCGCGGACACTTCCACCGCCTCCACATCGTCAACTCCCTCCAGCAGCCGCTCCGAGGCGGATGCCGCCCCGGCGTCCGAGCCGCAGGGCGTCGAGGCCTTCGACCGCGCCGTGCTCGTCGCCGTCGCGCGTGGCAATGCCGCGGGCGCCATGGCGCGCCCCGAGGGCCTGCTCGACACCCAGCGGGCCTTCTTTG
>JACCDZ010709664.1_pt1 | contig 50996 bp, 48 predicted proteins | sample 7449551 | NCBI WGS metagenome assembly JACCDZ01 (sample SAMN15323452, study PRJNA562643) | freshwater metagenome | isolation source: river surface water | place: USA:Blue River Watershed | collected 2017-08-18 | reverse complement strand
ACCGCCGATGGATGTGCATTCTACACCATTTCAAAACACACGCAAGCACTTTTAGAAAATTTAAAATTCGGTTGTTTTTTTTTAAAACTTCAACATACCTAATTTACTGATTTATATAATTTAAAATCTATTAATTATCTTAAAAGTGAATTTAATCAACATAAATAACTGTAATTTAATGACTTAATTAAAAATATGGATGTAATTCCACCTAATTTTGATGATCAAATTGAATTAAAGCAGAAATATTTAAAAATATTTCTGCTTTAATTTTTACTTCTTGTTCTTTATCTGAACACTAATGATTTTAATCGGCTGTTTAGGGACATTTTGATGCATTCCATAGTTACCTGTAGGAACACTAACAATTTTATCAACAATATTCATTCCTTTCGTTACCTTACCAAATACAGCATAACCAGCATCCATTTGTGAACGATTTAGGAAAGTGTTGTCAGCAACGTTAATAAAAAATTGACTCGTAGCAGAGTTAGGATCACTAGTACGAGCCATTGCCAATGTACCGCGCGTATTTTTCAAACCATTGCTTGCTTCATTACTAATAGGTGCTTTAGTTACCTTCTCAATCATATTGGCATCCATCCCCCCGCCTTGAATCATAAATCCTGGGATGACTCGATGAAAAATAGTTCCAGCATAAAAGTTACTTTTTACATAGCTTTCAAAATTTTTTGCTGATACAGGTGCTTTATCGTTAAAAAGTTCAATTTCAATATTTCCCATACTGGTTTTCATATCAACCATTGTGTTGGCAAATAAATGGCTGCTTACTAATAGTAGACTGGTTGTCATCAACAACTTTTTCATGATTGCTTTTCTCTGATTTTAACGAGTGATTTGTTGTACTTCTCAATATTAGTTTTACAGATTTATTTTTGCTATTTCTATTTGTTATTTACTAATAAAAAAACCTATGTTCCACGTGAAACATAGGCTGATTAATTTAATTGTGTTTATCCCAAAACTTTCTGAAGTTTTTAGCGATTTCGATTGTATTGCGTTTAGCTTTACTCGAAATCGGTGTGAGATTAATAAATCCATGCGTTTGATCTGGATAATCTACATAATGCACTTTAACACCACTTTGTCTTAGTTTATGGCTATAAATCTCACCTTCATCATGTAATAAATCATGCCCTGCTGTTACCACAAATGCTGGAGCTAGTTTTTTAAGACTTCCATACGTAGGTGAGATTAATGGATCATCTAACGCAACTTGATGCTGTGTTGAATAATGTTTAGTGACGTAATCTACATCTTTACTAGTTAACACCAGACCCTGACCATAGGCATAAAAAGAAGGATGTTTACTTTTAAAATCTACAACAGGATAAAACAACAACTGAGCTTGTGGTGCATATGATTTACCAACCGCATGCTGTGCAACTACAGTACTAATATTTCCTCCTGCACTATCTCCAGCAACAGCGATACGATTTTTATAAATTTTTAGCTGACGACGATTTTGATACACCCATGCTAATGCATCATCACAAGATTTAATGAGTAACTGCGGAGATGCTTCTGGTGCAAGCGGATAATCGATACTCAGAACTTGTACTTTTGCGTACTTCGCAATGAGTCGACAGGCTTCATCATGCGTATCTAAACCACCAACGACGAAACCACCACCGTGATAGAACACGATCATCGGTAATTTTTTATTAGGTGCAGGATGATAATGCCTTGCGAAAACAGTGCCACTCTGTAAAGGCAGACGTATATCTTCTACCGATTCTATAGAAGTCGATTTATTTAAAATCGCTAACATTTGTGTATCAAATTGACGGCGAGATTCGATCGGATCATCTCCAATAAAACCAACACGCCCTTGTTTAATTTGAACTGCCATTAAGCATTTTGTAAAAGCATCCAAATATGGATATTGATATGGGTAGCCTAAAACTTTCGCCAATGATTCTTGTACAATCTTAGGCAGCTTATCTAGCGCTCGTGCAGCAGGACCTTGTCCTTTATCTAAAATCGTTTGAATTTTTTGAGGTAATGCTGACACGTTCTTCCCCTTTTTCGCCCTGTCCATAGTTCTTGTTCATATCGACTATATGCTGTTATAAAGTCGTAGATCAAGATAAAGAATTCAAAATCATGCTGTAACCTAAATGGCTTATCTTAAAAAGTCATTAACCATTTTGCTAATCACTGCTTGCCTTTCATGCCAATAGCCAAGCTCAAGCACAGGTAAAAGAGATATTTTCTGATTTTTTAATATTTCTAATGGCTTTGTTGCACAAACCTATCTGTAAAGGCTTTTCATCGCGGACATATTGCCATTTGGTTTGATCCTGCTACGCAATGGTATGCTCCATCAAAAGGCAAACAAGGGCGAAATCAAACCTACTCCGATGCAGCCATCCAATGCTGCTTAATGATTAAATCCTTATTCCGTCTATCTTTACGTATGGTCACTGGCTTTGTGCAAAGTCTGATTAAACTTTGCGGCTGAGCAGCCCCGAATATCAGTGATATTCGTACTCCACACTGTGTAGAAGACAAAAGCATATTGATATTGTAATCAGCGACCATAAAAGTAGCGATGGGCTGCCTTGCGCAATATATTGCTCATCGTAGACTCTACAGGCATGAAGTTTCTAGCTGAGGGCGAATGGAAACGCAAGAAACATGGACCTGAATATCGTCGCCAATGGCATAAACTTCGTGCAACAAAGCCGATCATCTTGAACATACTTTTTCGACGCGGCTGTTTCAACGTAACACGCGCAAAGTTTCACCCTCCCCCTGCGGGTGAAAAAGCGTTGGTCTATTGTGAGAATATTTTACAGCAGCAACAATTGCTTGAAGGTTTAGCCACCCCTGAACAGCACAGTGGTACGATTCGTTTCAGCTGTGGTCTGTTTCTGTTCCAACTGGGTGTGAATGAATGCATTAAACAATTTAAGAAACACTATCCATACATCCATTTCGATGTCTATTTAACTGAAAATACGGTCGACCTCATCGATGCTCAGGTTGATCTTGCACTGCGTATTACCCAGAAAGTTACAGATGGGCTGATTGCCCGACCAGTTTGTCAAATCGAATCCATCTTTTGTGCACATCCGCACTATTTACAAGACCACACCCCCCTTTCACACCCAAGCCAATTGATTCAGCATGAATGTATAGCCCACCATATGCATAATCAGTATTGGACTTTGTTTGATACAGATCAACAACCTCAGAATTATCCATTAAATGTTACGTTTAAAAGTGATGATGTGATTGCGCTGTATCAAATGTGTTTCAAAGCAGAAGGCGTTGCCATGTTATCAACGCTATTGGTGCGTCAGGATATTGCACAACAACGTTTGCAACAGGTATTTACAGATTTTTTGCACCCGACCTAACCTTGTGGTTAGTCTATGCATCAAGGCAACATTTACCGAAAATCACACAAGAATTTATTGCTTTTGTCATCGAAAACTTAAATTTTTACTTAAATCAGCAAAATTAAAAGATTTAAATTGACCTGAACGCTTGAATTTTGTCGCCTTGCCCATACTTCATCCCTATCTATGAATGACCAAGATGTGGCAGTTCGGGTTTAACCCTATGAGCATTCACGCCAAAAGGACTGTACATGTTTAAGAACTTTTTTCAACGGAGATCATCAATGGCTAATGAGCAAAATGAGCAAGCTCAAGACATTCAAAATGAGCAACAAACTGAACAAACTCAAGCTGAAGGTGTAGAGCAAGCAAACGAGCTTAGCGTTGAAGATTTACAAGCGCAAATCACCAAACTCGAAGAAAGCTTGAAACTTGAAAAAGCCCGTACCGCAAATGCCGTGTACGAAGCACAAAAGAGTGTTGAACGTATCCAGCGTGAATCTGAAAAACACAAAGATACCGTTCTTGAGAAATTTGCTAAAGAGTTGTTGGATTCAGTCGACAATCTTGAACGTGCGATTCAAGCCGCTGGTGATGAACAAACACCTTTACTTGAAGGTGTAAAGCTGACTTTGAAATCGCTACTGACAACACTTGAAAAATTTGGTGTGGTTGAAGCAGATACACAAAATGGTTTCAACGCAGATCTTCATCAAGCAGTCGGTATCGATCCAAACGCTCAAGCGAACCAAATCGGCACTGTATTACAAAAAGGTTATACCTTAAATGGTCGCCTACTCCGCCCAGCAATGGTGATGGTTGGTCAATAAATTGACGTTGAGCATTTAAAATTTTGCTCAAAACACAATAATTCGAGAGTTTTTTGATTTTTTTTCATAAAAATGCTTGAAAAAAACCGATTGACTCTCATATCGAATAACAAGCAAATCCCCTTTTAAATTCCATTTATTAAATAGGAAATCAGGGGGTTCACAAAATTTTAGAGGAACATCCCAAATGGCAAAAATTATTGGTATTGACTTAGGTACTACCAACTCATGTGTTGCTGTACTTGAAGGCGATAAAGTAAAAGTAATCGAAAATGCTGAAGGCGCACGTACAACTCCATCAATCATCGCTTATAAAGATGGTGAAATTTTAGTTGGTCAAAGTGCTAAACGTCAGGCTGTAACAAACCCGAAAAACACTTTATTCGCAATCAAGCGTTTAATCGGTCGTCGTTATGAAGATCAAGCGGTACAAAAAGACATCGGTCTTGTACCTTACAAAATCATCAAAGCAGACAATGGTGATGCTTGGGTTGAAGTAAACGACAAAAAATTAGCACCTCAACAGATCTCTGCTGAAATCTTGAAAAAGATGAAGAAAACTGCAGAAGACTATTTAGGTGAAACAGTTACTGAAGCGGTGATTACAGTTCCTGCTTACTTTAATGATGCTCAACGTCAAGCAACTAAAGATGCGGGTAAAATTGCAGGTCTTGATGTTAAACGTATCATTAACGAACCAACTGCTGCCGCTCTTGCGTTCGGTATGGACAAAAAAGAAGGTGACCGTAAAGTTGCAGTTTACGACTTAGGTGGTGGTACATTCGACGTATCAATCATTGAAATCGCAGACCTTGATGGCGACCAACAAATCGAAGTGTTATCAACAAATGGTGATACTTTCCTTGGTGGTGAAGACTTTGATAACGCGTTAATTGAATTCTTGGTTGAAGAATTTAAGAAAGAACAAAGTGTGAACTTGAAAAATGATCCACTTGCGTTACAACGTTTGAAAGAAGCTGCTGAAAAAGCAAAAATCGAGCTTTCTTCATCAAATGCAACTGAAATCAACCTTCCATACATCACCGCTGATGCAACTGGTCCTAAACACTTAGTGATCAATGTAACGCGTGCAAAACTTGAAGGTTTAGTTGCTGATTTAGTTGCTCGTACAATCGAGCCTTGCAAAATCGCGCTTAAAGATGCTGGTCTTTCGACTTCAGACATCTCTGACGTAATTTTAGTTGGTGGTCAGTCTCGTATGCCACTTGTACAACAAAAAGTACAAGAATTCTTTGGTAAAGAGCCACGTAAAGACGTGAACCCTGATGAAGCTGTTGCAATCGGTGCTGCGATTCAAGGTGCTGTATTGTCTGGTGACAAAACTGACGTTCTTTTATTAGACGTAACACCATTAACTTTAGGTATCGAAACAATGGGCGGTGTATTAACACCAATCATTGAGAAGAACACTACGATTCCTGCGAAGAAATCACAAGTGTTCTCTACTGCTGCTGACAACCAGCCTGCTGTAGATATTTCGGTTTACCAAGGTGAACGTAAAATGGCTCAACAAAACAAATTGTTGGGTAACTTCCAATTAGGCGATATCCCACCTGCTCCACGTGGCGTACCGCAAATTGAAGTATCGTTCGACATCAACGCTGACGGTATCTTAAAAGTATCGGCTAAAGATAAGAGCACGGGTAAAGAGCAATCTATCCAGATTAAAGCAAACTCAGGTTTGTCTGATGCTGAAATCGAAGCAATGATCAAAGATGCTGAAGCGAATGCTGAAGAAGATCGTAAATTTGAAGAGTTAGCGAAAGCACGTAACGAAGCAGATGCACTTGTTTCTAGCGCGCAAAAAGCAATCAAAGATCTTGGCGAACAAGTAACTGCTGATGAAAAAACAGCAATTGAAACTGCTGTTTCTGAGCTTGAAGCTTCTACGAAAGAAAACGATGTAGAAGACATTAAAGCGAAAACTGAAGCGCTGCAAAACATCATTATGCCAATCAGTCAACGTGCATACGAAGCGGCTCAACAAGCGGGCGGCGCGCAAGGTTTTGATCCAAATGCATTCCAAGGCGGCGATGCGGGTCAACAACAAAAAGCGGACGACGGTGTTGTAGATGCTGAGTTCACTGAAGTAAAAGATGACAAAAAATAATTTGTCGCTTTAAAAAAGACCGCGCGAAAGCGCGGTTTTTTATATTTTAAGATAAGTCATTTTGTTCAAAACAAAGTTCGCCCAAAATTGGCATAAACAAAGGTATAACGCCACAGGCTTTTATTTCTTCAATAAACTCAGGAATGTTCACCCCAGGTAATAACTGTGGTGGTGCATCAATCGGTGTCACCATGCTATCCCAATGACATGGAATAATGTATTTCGGTTTCAGTAGTCGTACCACATCTTTGACATAGTTCGGACGATATTTCCGTCCAATCGCACACAGGCACACGATATCTGCCTGTCTCCCCTGCAACTCTTGTTCAATAAAATCGGCTGAATCAATATGCACGAGACTAAGTTGTCCTGTGCTAATCCACCAATTAAAAACTTGTCCATGCCGCAGATGATGAAATCTGGGCGGATAAGGCGGAGGTGTGGTCATATCCCCTGGTAATGGCACACGGCCAAACAGTGCCTTACCATGTATGGATGGTAAACCCACCACTTGCCATTGACCACAATCTATGATTTCTCTTCCCTTTGTTTCAAGCATTTGCGATTCAGACAAGCCTGCTGAACGTCCATACATTAATGTGGCATGTGAACCAATTAACCGTGCCCCCGTTTGTTTACACACTTCTGGCGCATCTAGAATATGATCGTAATGAGCATGCCCAATCAATACATCATCTGCATTTGGTATATGTTGTCTGACTAATTCAGGATCACTCAATAAAGGCTGAGTAAACGTTTGGGTTAAGTTTGGACGACTGATAAAAGGATCAAGCACAACTGTACGATGCTGATCAGAAAGAATGAATCCCGCCGTCCCCAAATATTTGATTTTTAAATTTTTAACGTTTGCATCAGCAGGAGAATCTGCTGTCCATGCAGTATCAGGCGCTTTCAGTAAATATTTCAGCATATTGTGCCTTAATGTTTATTTTATTTATTCCTTCAGAATATGCATTAAAGCAGAATGTGATACATGTTGATATATTTTCCAGATATCTCTTATTCTTGTTATAGTTCAATTTATTTAGATCAAAAGTCTCTCTTAAACTGATTAATCTCATTTTCAGAAGAATAGAAAATACAATCATGCGCTTTTTAATTTTTTCAGGGTTAATTATTTTCTTATTAGGGTTAAGTTATCAAACTCAGAAACATCCTCAACTAAAATTCAATTCATTAGCTGACCGTATCACTCATCCAATAGATACTCGCCTGCGTTATCGAATCGCTGAGGTAGATCCTCGTTTTAAACTCAGTATTGAACAAGTACAAGAAATTAGCCAACAAGCAACTCAAATTTGGAAAGATGGTACAGGTCAAGATTATTTTGTTTATGACCCCAATGCCCAACTTGCGATTCACCTCATTTACGATGAACGCCAACAAGAAAGTGAACAACGCCGAGAACATATAACTCAACTCGAAGCGAATCAACAGGTATGGAAAGATAAAAAACAGCAATTAGAACAAATTGAACAAGAAATTATGCGGAGTAAGCAATTTTTAGATTTAAAACAACAACAACTCAATCAACAAATTCAGCAATATAATCAAGAGCAGCTTTCTGCTCAACACAACCAATCTTCATCTGGGAATTCGATATATTTTCAGCAAAAACAACAAGAGCTACAAAGTAATATTGAGTTAGTGCAACAAGAAGTTAATCAATACAATCAAAGAATTACTCAATTAAATCAAAAAATAGATGAACTTAACTCACTGGATCAACAACTAGATGATTCAGTCAAACAATACAAACAACGCTTTCAACCACATTTATTTCATAAAGGCTTATTTAATGGAAAACAAATTTTAATCTATGAGTTTGAATCAGATAACGATTTACGATTAACACTAGCACATGAATTAGGACACGCCCTTGGTTTACAACATGCAAACAGCCCTCAAGCGTTAATGTACCCTATTATGAAAGATCAAGAGATGGACCATTTCCGTCTCACTCAGGCTGACCGTGATTTATTATTAACAAGATAGCCTTTTATGGCTGAATTCGCCCTACAACAAGAGATTCAAGTTTATAATCAAAAAACTCAGCAACTTAATCGAGATATTCAAAAACTCAATCAAAATAATAAGCAACTTGTAGCATCAACTCATCAATTTAATCAAACATTTCAGCCACGTTTGTTTCACAAAGGGCATTTCAATGGTAAACAGATTTTTATTTATGAATTTTCCTCAGTTGATGACCTGCGTTTAACGCTTGCACATGAATTTGGTCATGTATTGGGTTTAAAGCATACCAAAGATCCAAAATCACTGATGTATCCAAGAATCAAGGAACAAGATGCGAAGAACTTTCAACTCGCAGATGTCGATCTGGAACTACTCGGCTTTTCTCGTTAAGTCTCTGTTATAAGGATATGAGAAATCTATAAGCTGATGTTTTTAAAAAGATCGTAACAATGAGTCGATTCTTTTGATTTATTCATGTTATTGTGGTGTCAAAACATCATCTTAGTATTAATGGAGATCAGCATGAGTTATTATCATATCCTCATTGAAGTGAATGACCACATCAGTACGATTGAACAGACTCGTGATATTGAAATCTTAGATATTCAGGATCTTAATCCGTATCTTCATTCTATTTTGATCCCCTATTTCAATGAACATGAATTAGAGTTTGAAGATGAGAATCTTACTTATAACGAAGTTCTACATCTCGAAGTAAAACAAACGCTCTTGCCAATTGAACACCTGATTGAAGAAGAACAAAAACAACTACCTAGCGATACAGATGTGACCATTACTGCTTACGAGATTTTTAATGATCGTGATTTAAGCCAAGATGTCACAGCAGTAATTTTTGATATTTTAGAAGCCATAAAATTAGATGCTGCGCCCTAAATAAAATAAGGTCTGTGTTTAAGCAGACCTTATTTTATTTAAATATATTTATTGCATCATTTGTTTTGCTTGCTCTTGCCTAAATGCACGTAAAATTTGTTGACCAGCACGGCCTGTAGGATTCAGGCCTAAGCGCGTTTGCTCTTGGCGAATGGCTTGACGACTTTTGTCTCCAATCAATCCATCCACCACACCAATATCATAACCTCGCTTGACCAAAAACTGCTGAATTTCGCGACGCTCTGCTCGAGAAGTCCCTGCATCATCCGTTGGCCAAGACGTTAAAAATGCTGTACCACCTCGTAAACGATCAGATAAATGAGCGATCGCTAAACCATAACTTTCAGCAGCGTTATAGCTATAAATTGCATCAAAGTTTTTAAAGACCAAAAATGCTGGGCCATTGGCACCTGCGGGTGTAATCAGTCCTGCTGGCGTACTACCCGATAAATTACCTTGAATTAAAGCTGTACCATCCGCACGAGTCACACCCTGTGCAACCCAGCTATTCAGCGACCTTTTATTACGACGGCTTTCACCTGCAACTGACATACCTTGTGGAATTGTCACTTCAAAGCCCCACGGCATACCTGTTTGCCACCCTGCCCGTTTTAGGAAATTGGCCGTCGAAGCCAAAGCATCTGTGGTACTTGAAACCAGATCACGGCGACCATCACCATCAAAATCAACCGCTAAACGCTCGTAAGTGGATGGCATGAATTGGGTATGGCCAAAAGCCCCTGCCCATGAGCCATAGAGTTGATCTTGTGTTAAATCATCACGTTGTAAGATTCGCATTGCTGCAAAAAATTCACTACGGAAATAACTTTGGCGGCGACCCTCGCAACTGAGCGTTCCCAAAGCCTGCAATAATGGATATTTACCTGAAATATCGCCGTAGTTACTTTCCACACCCCACACCGCCACTACAGTTTCTGCCGGTACACCATAAGCCTGTTCAACTCGATTTAAAACAGCACGATGTTGAGCAAGTTTTTGTTTGCCCACTTGGACACGCTCATCATCAACCAAACCTGATAAATAGTCCCAAATTGCAGTAGAAAATTCAGGCTGGTAATTTAATTTATCAATGACTGAATAATCAGGCGTTAGGTTTTGTGTATAACGATCATAAGTCGCACCAGATACCCCAGATGCAATTGCATGAGAACGCAAGTTCGCAATACACGACTGGAAATTTGTATTTGGTAAATAGGTACTGTTGGATGGTGCTGTCGTTGTCGCTGACACCGTTGCACCATTAATAATGAGTTCTGCATGCGCTTGATTAAATAAAGCAAATAAGGCAGTGCCCATAAATAAAGAAAAATGATGTTTCATGTCTTAACCAAAGTTTTTAAATTTAAATTTCCTATTCACCTTAACATGCTGTTTGAATATGTATCGTTTGGAAACGTAACTTTGAATTCATTTATTGTCTTTTAAATTTAAAGCCTAATTTTTAAATTCATAACTCCACCATCGTTTTAAATTTAAAAGTTACCAACACCCTTCATTTAAATTCAAAAAAAGCATCAATCACTATCTGTATTTTTGAATTTAAAAAATAACTTCATATCAACCATGTTTTTGAATTCAAAAATAGATACTTCATTTAAATTCATTCCAATTTACTAAAACAGCTCAAACCCACACACTATTCCTTACATTTCATAAAATTAAAATCAAAAATAGATATCCATAGCCTCAAAATTTAAATTCAAAACACAGCAACACCTTTGGTTTTAAATTTAAAAAATGCATATTTTTGAATTTAAACCACAACACTCAACAACCCACCATAATTTAAATTCAAATTTTTCACACTATTTTAAATTCAAAAGCCCAACTTAAAGTTATCCACAGCACTCCAAAAATGGTATCGCACATTTTTTGAATTTAAAACTTTAAATTCAAAAAATCATACGCAATAAAAAAGCGACCCGAAGATCGCTTTTTTAGCTACTGTGGATAAGTTTAGAGGTTCATATCCGCTGTTAATGCCAATGGCACAGGTAAAATCTTCGCCAACTGACGACACAAGTCGGTTAAATCATCACGGTCATTCGGCATCAGTGTGATATGTCCTAACTTACGACCAGCACGCTCAGACTTATTATAAAGATGTAAATGAGCACCTTTCAGCGCTAAAACGTCCTCAGATTTAGGATGTTGCCCGATGATATTTACCATCACCGTTGGACGAACAACATCCGTTGCACCAAGTGGTAAGCCTGCAACTGCACGAATATGATTCTCAAATTGCGAACAAATCGCACCTTCAATCGACCAATGTCCTGAGTTGTGTACACGACATGCCATTTCATTGGCATAAAGCCCTTGCTCAGTTACGAATAACTCAAGCGTAAGCACACCCACATAATTCAAATGGTTCAATAAACGGGTAATGTAATCTTGTGCAACAGGCTGTAAATCTGTACTGTTTGGCGCAGGAACAATCGAGTGTGACAAGATACCATTGTGATGATGATTTTCTGCCAATGCCCACGTTTTGACATCGCCATCTTGTCCACGTACTGCAATAATCGATACTTCTCGACTGAATTTCACAAAACTTTCAGCGATTAGACTTTTTGCAGGCCCAAGTTCAGCCCAAGCTGTATCAATTTGATCTTCTGAACGCAATACGAACTGACCTTTACCATCGTAGCCACCTGTTACGGTTTTTAATACGATCGGTAAGCCTAATTCAGCAACAGCTTGCTTTAAACTTTGCAAGCTATCCACTGCGCGATATGGTGCAACAGGAATAGCTAACTCATCAAACAAGCCTTTTTCAGCTAGACGGTTCTGAGCCGTCGCTAAAGCAAGACGAGGAGGGTGTAATGTTTTGGTCTGAGTCAAAACATCCACATCAGCTACGGGCGTATTTTCAAACTCAAGGCTGAATACTTCAGCACTTGCGATGAAAGCTTGAAGTGCTTGTGGATCTTTACTTGAAAATACAGGACCTAAAATCGCCGCAGGGCAATCTGTTTCTGCTTCGAAAAAGCTACATTGAATATTGAGTGGTAAAGCGGCTTGCGCCATCATGCGTCCAAGCTGTCCGCCACCAAAAATACCGATGGTTTTATTCATGATCAACCTCGTTATACTTGACCAGGAATGTTATTACTCGATACTTTTTCAGTTTGTGCCGTACGGAAATCTGCAACATTTTTTGCGATCTCTGGACGTGTTAAACCTAGAATTTGAGCTGCCATGATGGCTGCATTGGTCGCACCAGCTTGGCCAATTGCCAACGTGCCTACCGCGATACCTGCAGGCATCTGCACAATCGATAACAACGAATCAACACCATTTAAAATCGAAGATTTCACTGGCACACCAAGCACTGGCAAATCAGTTTTTGCTGCACACATTCCTGGTAAATGTGCAGCCCCACCAGCACCCGCGATAATCACTTGGATACCACGATCACGTGCTGTTTCAGCATATTCAAATAAACGATCTGGTGTGCGGTGCGCAGAAACCACTTCAGCTTCAAAAGGCACACCCAACTGTTTGAGCATGTTTGCGGTATGTTCAAGTGTTGCCCAATCCGATTGAGAACCCATGATAATCCCGACTAAAGGTTGGTTATCTGTTGCGACCGCATTCATTGGCTTTTCCAAAACAAGATAAAAAGAGGAGAGTGTCTCGACTTGCGCCAAGCACAAAGGAATAAATTGGGGGATATTATAGCGTTTTTTTCAGGCATCCCCAACTACAGAAACGATTAAGCATCGCATAGAAAAACTAGCTCTGATTACGAAAAACAAAGTAGACGCACCCAAGCAAACACAACATTGCCCAGACATAATCTAATTTAAATGGCTGTTTAAATAAAAAAATCATGAACGGAACAAAAACCAATAGTGTCACGACTTCTTGGGTAATTTTCATTTCCCCCAAGCTCCAGCCATATTGATTTAATAATTTCGTTGCGGGGATCATAAAACTGTATTCGAGTAGAGCGATACACCAACTAAATAGAATCGCTTGCCATAGCGGAGCATCGTGTAAGATTTTGAGATGTCCATACCATGCCAAGGTCATAAAACAGTTTGAAATAATCAATAAACACAGGGCTAAAAGCGTCGGGCTCAAAATAGCGTCCTTCTGATTCGGAAAATAAAGACAACAGGGAGATAGATACATCTTAAAAACGATGAAATCTTAACACTTCTCGCTTAAATTTTAAGTGAAGAACAACAACGAATTTTGACTATCTTTTCACTGCAAGCCTTGCTATCGTTGCGATTGAATTTTATTGATAACGACAATCATACACACGTGTTCCGTGCTGTATGCAAAGCAGTGGAGTAGGCGAGTTATGCATCTGCATATTTTGGGTATTTGTGGCACATTTATGGGGTCTTTGGCTCTATTAGCACGAGATTTAGGACATAAAGTCACAGGTTCAGATGCCAATGTTTATCCACCGATGTCGACTCAACTCGAAAATGCAGGCATCGAACTGATGCAAGGTTATGATCGTAGCCATTTGCAACCACATCCCGATCTTGTAATCGTCGGCAATGCCATGAAACGTGGTATTGATGCGATCGAGTATATGCTCAATGAAGGTTTACCTTATATTTCTGGCCCACAATTCTTAGCTGATCATGTGCTACAAGGTAAACATGTCCTAGGTGTCGCGGGTACACATGGAAAAACGACGACGACTACAATGTTGGCATGGGTACTCGATCAAGCAGGTTTAAATCCAGGTTTCTTAATTGGTGGTGTACCGCTTGGTTTTAGCGAAAGCGCACGTTTAGGTGGTGGCAAATATTTCTGTGTGGAAGCTGATGAATATGATTCTGCTTTCTTCGATAAGCGTTCTAAGTTCGTCCATTATCATCCAAAAACTGCGATTTTAAACAATCTTGAATTTGATCATGCTGACATTTTTGATGATCTTGCTGCGATTCAAAAACAGTTTCATCATTTAGTACGTACTATTCCAAGCGAAGGTCGTATTATTGCTCCAATTACTGAAACCAATATTGATGAAGTGCTAGAACAGGGCTGCTGGACGCCTGTGGTTCGTACCAGTCTTGAGCCAAATGACCAAGCTGCTTTATCTGCGGAGCTGATCAGTGCTGATGGCAGTCATTTTAACGTGCTTGAACACGGTCAAGTGATTGGTGAAGTGAAATGGAACATGACAGGGCAACACAGTGTTGCCAATGCTTTAGCCACCATTGCCGCAGCTCAGCATGTCGGTGTAACGATTGAACAAGCCTGTGAAGCCTTATCCAACTTCGGTGGCGTTAAACGCCGTATGGAGCTGTTAGGAACGGTTCGTGGTATCGAAGTCTATGATGACTTTGCCCATCATCCAACCGCAATTGAAACCACGCTGGACGGCGCACGTAAGCGTTTAGGTGAGCGTAAACTGTGGGCAATCATTGAACCACGTTCTAACACTATGCGTATGGGCAGTCATAAAGATGGTTTGGCGCACTCTGCACGTTTAGCGGATGAGGTAATTTGGTATCAACCAGAAGGTTTAGACTGGGATTTACAACCTGTAATCTCAGCATCTTCAAACAAGGCTGAAGTCAGCCGCTCTTTGGATGACATCATTGCCCGTGTAGTGAATGAAGCAGGCGAGGGCGATGCTGTTGTGATCATGTCCAATGGTGGTTTTGGTGGTTTACACCAAAAATTGATTAAGGCTTTGTCGTAATTTAGCCCCTAGTTTATTTTCATTATCTAATATTGAAACGGTATTCACTATCGTGACAGGCGGCATGGATGCCGCCCGTTGGACTGTGGTATAGGGATATACCATCAGTCCAACAAAGGATTTTTGTTACCTTGCGGAGTAAACTCCTCACCCATGAAAAGTAAGGAAATGCCTATACAAAAACAATTAAACCTATTCAGTTTATATGAGGCTGTACAGTCTTTTCCAAATGAAACATATCCAATCCATTTATTGTAATTAACTCAATTTATTTACCAGTTTTAACGGCAAAATTTTCATTGCAATTCCCATTGGTAACCACGGCCACTGCGGCACATACGCCTTCACGGGTTCCTTCTCAATCGCTTTCACCAAAGCCTTACTTCCCGTTTTTTCATCCACTTCAAACGGTAATTTCTTGGCACCTTCATTTAATTCAGTGCGAATATAACCTGGGAAAATCGTTGAGACTTTAATTGGAGTATGCAGTAACTCAGCACGAATCCCTTCAGCCAAATGCGCAACCGCGGCTTTACTCGCGGCATAGGTCGATAAATGCTTTGGTAAACCACGCATTGCACTCATCGAGGAAATCACCACCAAATGCCCTTTATTTTGCGCTCTAAAGATTTCAACCGCGGCTTCACATTGCGCCAATGCCGAAATAAAATTGGTTTCAGCCGTAGCGCGGTTTACATCAAAATGACCCTTACCGATACGGCGACCTTCACCCACACCTGCATTGACAATAATTCGGTCAATCGTTCCATATTCTTGCTGAAAGGCTTTAAAAACCGTAAACACATCATCGTAATGGGTCACATCCAGCGTCTTAATCCCCACCTGAATCGAAAACTGGCTTTGTAGCTCCTGTTTGAGTGTTTCCAAACGTTCCAGCCGCCGTGCACACAACGCCAAATTGTAACCTTTAGCCGCAAATTCACGCGCCATACCTGCGCCCAAACCCGAGCTTGCACCTGTAATTAAAATGGTCTTTGCCATGCCTGCCACCTATATTTTTAGATCCATGTTAAAAGTTCAGCATCACGTGTTTTTAAATAATGATGCTCATTAAAGCTCAGTAATTGCAAACGTCCATCTGTCCAACGCAGTGTGGTAATACTGGCATTGGCAATCGACCAATTTAGCGCAAAGATCTGCTTTGCATTCAAACCTAATACTTTGCCTACCGCCACAGAAATCACGCCACCAGAACTAAATACGACGGCTTGACGATGCTTGGTCATATCAATACTTTCGCAAAGCGATTGCAATGCTTGCTCAACACGTGATTGAAAGCCTAACCATGTTTCATGATATTCATGGTCATATTGCGCTCCAATCCAACGATCAATCGCACCATCAAAGATTTTGGCCAGATAAGCACGTGGATTGGCCATCAATTCAACATCCTGTTTCAGCAATTCAGGCTGATTAAAACGCGGTTCATATTGAGCAAAGACATGCTGATGATCAAACTCATTCCACGCCGATTCGGTTTGAATGGATGCATTATGGAAACTTTGCGATAAAGCGAGTTGCGCCGTCTGCTGATGACGTTGCATTGAACCTGCAACCACTAAAGGCGTTTGTTTTAGGGTTTGTTTAAAAAAATCACCCACAACCTGTGCCTGTTGTTCACCTTTAGCTGAAAGCTGATCGTAGCTCGCTGCACCAAACGACGCTTGCCCATGCCGCACCAAATAAATTGTGCTCATCGTTTTAAAATATCCTGTAGTTTTGCAGCATATTCAGGAATCAACTGCTGTGCTTCAGTATTGTTTTGGGCTATCAGTTTTAAAGCCCGAATATGTAAGGCATGAATCAAAATCCAAAAATCCTTAAAGGCGGGATTATCAGTTTGCTGATGGTAATAACGATAATAAATCTGTTGCGCAATCACGGCTAAACGGAACAAACCAAACACTTCATAAAAGGCCCAATTCGTTGGTTGCAAACCTGTTTTTTCCAGATAGTAATCCACCACCTGTTGACGTGTCAGCATACCTTTTAAATTGGTCGGTTGACGGCGGCTTGATTTCATCAGCGCATCATCATCCTCTTGAATCCAGTAGGCAAGGGCGCTGCCCAAATCCATCAATGGATCACCGAGTGTTGCCATTTCCCAATCCAGCACACCAATCACTTTTGTAGGTTGTTGTGGATCTAAAATGACATTATCAAAACGCCAGTCATTATGAATTACGCAAGTTTTAGCATCGGCAGGGATATGTTCCAACAACCACTCACGCACAAAAGCAAAATCAGGAACATTCGGTGTGAGTGCTTTGCTATAACGTGCATCCCAACCTTCGACTTGACGGCGACAATAACCTTCACCTTTGCCCAGTTGTTCCAATTCTGTACCTTGATACGGCACTTGATGCAGCTCGATCAATTTATCTAGAACATTCAGGCACAATTGCTGTACCTGTTGCTCATCTAACTGTAATTCTTTCGGTAAATTGGCGCGTGGAATAATGCCCTCGATCCGTTTCATCACATAGAAGTCACAGCCAATTACGCTCTCGTCCTGACACAGTGCCATCATTTCAGGCAGGACAGGGTAGAACGGCGCAAGATGCTTCTGCACATTGTATTCACGTTCCATATCATGTGCTGATTTGGCTTTGGTGCCTTTCGGTGGACGGCGTAAAATTAGATCTGCATTGTCATATTGCAGGCGATAAGTCCAATTCGATGCACCACCCGAATATTGGGTGACTTGTGCCTGTCCTTGTAGATTTATACCTTGGTCTTTTAACCACGTTTCCACTGCGGAAATATCCAGTTCTTCGCCATGCCGAACCTGACCACCCACATCAATCACTGCCATTTTCTTATATCCTTATCAACGACCATAGCCACGTTTTTTGAGTTCTAGTTTAGCAATCATGCCCTTATGTACTTCGTCTGGTCCATCAGCTAAACGTAAACTGCGTGCTTGATTAAAGAATGCAGTCAGTGGTGTATCGCGTGACACACCTTCACCACCGTGAATTTGGATCGCCATATCAACGACGTTTTGCAATACAGTCGGTGCAACGACTTTGATTGCAGAAATTTCAGTGAGTGCTGCCATATTGCCTAAGGTATCCATCTTATAAGCAGCATACAGCGTTAATAAGCGAGCTTGATCGATCTGCACACGGGCTTCCGCGACACGTTCTAAATTGCCGCCAAGTTTAAGAATTTCTTTACCAAATGCCTTGCGTGACATGCCACGATCAATCATGAGTTCTAACGCTTTTTCCGCTGCACCGATACAACGCATGCAGTGATGAATACGACCAGGCCCTAAGCGCCCTTGAGCAATTTCAAATCCTCGACCCGCACCACCAATAAAGTTGCTCACAGGTACACGCACATTGTCAAAACTGACCTGTCCATGTCCATGCGGTGCATCGTAATCACCAAACACAGGCAACATCCGTTCAATCGTTACGCCTTGCGTGTCGATCGGTACCAATACCATTGAGTGTTGATGATGACGATCTTTGTTGGGGTCTGGCGTATAAGCCATAAAAATAATAATTTTTGCATTCGGATCACCCAAGCCAGATGACCACCATTTACGCCCATTCAGAACAATTTCATCACCATCAATCACTGCCGTGGCTTGCATATTAGTCGCATCGCTCGACGCGACCGCAGGTTCAGTCATGCAGAATACAGAGCGAATATCACCATTTAGTAGAGGTTGCAGCCATTGTTGTTTTTGTTCCCGACATCCATAACGCCATAGCAGCTCCATATTGCCACTATCAGGTGCATTGCAGTTGAATACTGTCGGAGCCAGTAAACTTCGTCCTGTGAGTTCAGCAATATGTGCGTATTCCTGAACCGATAAACCCGCACCTAACTCAGCATCAGGCAAAAACATATTCCATAAGCCAGCTGCTTTGGCTTTCGCTTTGAGTTGTTCAAGTTGTGCTGGCCATTGCCATTTGGTCCAATCACCATCGACATTTAAACGATGTGTTTCATCCCAAAATGCTTTTTCTATTGGTTCTATTTCTTGTTGGATAAACGCCTGTGTGCGAGCAATAAAATCCTGTGCACGTTCAGATAATGCAAACATCATCATTTCCCTCAAGGTAAATATGTGGCGAAACTGAATTCGCTGCTTTACATCACCTTAAGCGAAAATTTATTATGAATGAAATGATTTTATTTTATTCAAAACTATGAATCAAATTCATAATACTAGCCCATTGGAAGTGGCTCACTTTCATCGTATTGATATTAATTTATATCCGCTGTTTATTGCGATTTTTGAACAAAAGAGCATTTCTAAAGCTGCCCAATTGTTGTGTATCAGCCAATCTGCTGTCAGTCATGCTTTACAACGTTTACGTGTACAACTTAAAGATGAGCTGTTTGTGCGTAGTGGGCAAAAAATGCTGCCAACGCCTTATGCTGAGCAGATTTATCAGCCGATTCAAATGGCTTTATTGAGTATTCAAAAGATTGCTATGCCTCAGCAAGATTTTATGCCGAGCATGCTACAAAGTATAAAAATCGCGATTCATGATGAAATCGAACCCATTATTTTTCCTCAATTGGTCAATCACTTTGCCAAGCAAAATCTCAATATCCAGTTTTTTAGTTCTAAACTTGATCGTAAAAATATGTTGGCTGATTTGTCAGCACAACAAATCGATTTTGTGATTGACTTAGTACAACCGTATCAAGCTCATTTACAGTTTGAAAACCTGATTGAAGATTATTTTGTGGTCTGCACACAGCAAACTAAAATGAATTTATCTCTGTATTTATCATCACCGCATATTGGTGTGTCATCACGGCGTACGGGGTTATTATTGGAAGATATTTATCTTAATCGGCAACAATTATCTCGGCAAATTTTTCTACGCTGCCAGCACTATTCAACAGCTTTACAGGTCTTAGCGCAGCACCCAAATGCAATACTGACTATCCCTCAAAGTATTCTAAAACATCTACACTATTCAAAAGATTTACAGATTCATGCACTTCCGATTGAATTACCCAAAATCAATATGGGTATGTATTGGCATGAGCACATAAAACACAATCCTCGACATCAATTTTTACGCACAGAGATTTTGAAAATTTTTAATCCTGACCTAATTTGCTGAAGATTTGCACATTTGCTAAAAATGTGTAATTCTATACACACATTTGGATGTCACCATCCATACAGAATTCGTTTGACAAGGGGAGTAGCCTCCTCCAAACCTAGGTAATGTAGTTAAAATACTTAGGTGTCAGAGCTTCGTCATTACACTTTGCAAAAAGTCGGACTCTGAGCATCGCAATCGATTTGTGATGTAGGCAAGACCTTGATCATGTTGAAACAGATGTATTTATTCATCTGGCAACTGGTCAAGGTTTTTTTATGCCCAGTTGCTAGATAGGGAGTTGTGATGGAAACTATCGGTAATCTATGGCTGTATGTCGTATTCTTCGGCCTTGTCACAGTCATGCTTTTGGTCGATTTTTTAGGCTTTAAACAAAAACAAAACCAAGATGTTCCAGTCAAGCAAGCCGCTTACTGGAGTATTGCTTGGGTCACTGTAGCAGTGCTATTTGGTGGGGGCTTGTGGCTCTATCTACAGCAAACAGTAGGACTCACCCTTGCGAATCAAAAAACCATGGAATACTTCGCAGGTTATCTACTGGAAAAATCACTGGCAATTGATAACGTCTTCGTTTGGCTGATGATCTTCGCAGCTTTTGCAATTCCACCTGCATTGCAACGTAAAATCCTGCTGTACGGCGTACTCGGCGCAATTGTCTTAAGAACCATTTTTATCTTTATTGGGGCTTGGTTCGTACAAGAATTTTCTTGGGTACTTTATATTTTCGGTGCGTTCCTTGTTTATACAGGTTTTAAATTCCTGAAAGGTCAAGACGAAGAAACCAATATTGAAGATATTAAATTACTGAAATGGTTACGCAAACACATGCGTATTACCCCTCAACTTGAAGGTAATAAATTTTTCGTCCGTCAAAATGGCGTGTTATGGGCAACACCTTTATTTTTAGTTTTAATCTTAGTTGAAGCATCTGATGTTATTTTCGCGGTTGACTCTATTCCTGCGATTTTCGCTGTAACCAGTGACCCGTTCATTGTATTAACAGCGAACTTAATGGCGATTTTGGGTTTACGTGCAATGTTCTTCCTGTTGGCTGGTGCCGCAACCAAACTGCATTACCTACCGTATGGTCTGGGCATTATCTTACTGTTCATCGGTGCGAAAATGTTATTGCTGGATGTGTTCCACATGCCAATCTGGATTTCATTGAGCTTTATCGTACTGGTACTCAGTATCACCGCTTATCTATCATTACGTCATAATAAAAAGCAATTGCAATCTTAATCAGTTGAATTCAGGCATTTGATAAATTCAGGTGCCTGAACAGTTAAATCATAAAAATAGACTGTACATTAAAAAAACAGATCAATATGATATGGCGGCTTAAAGCTTTTATCTTTCCTAATCAGAAACATAATAAACAAGACTTGCTCACATATTTATGTCGATCAAGCAAATTAAAATGAGTGGGGTCTCATGCGTTCTAAAAAAATTAATCTTGTAGTTGTACCATTATTACTGAGTGCTTGCAGCCATAATGATGGGCCGCTAGTACAAGATGTTTATAACAATCAATATGATTGTGCAACAGACTGGAATACTGAAACTTGTGAAGAAGAAAATGGCTCAGGAAGCGGAAGTTCTACTGCTGGCGTTCGCTATTATGGTGGTTTTGGTTCTGGGCGTTATTTAGGACCACAATATTATCAACATAATCGTGAAGTCTCTTTTAAAGGCAACACCTTGAGACCACATACCAATCTCAGTGTGGGACAACCTTCAATTTCAACCACTGCAAAACGCTCTTCTGTATCATCACCTATTCGTGGCGGTTTCGGTCGTGGCGGCTCATCATTTGGCGGCTAATTAAAAGACTGAAACTCAAGATGAAAAGAAAAATATTAACCCCCCGCACAGACTGGCAACTTGAGCACCAAAAGATTGGTTTTGACTACTTTAATTTACCCTCACTGGATGGCTCAATTTACTGGTCAGAAGGAATTGCCTACGAATTTACACTGAAGCAAATTGAGCAGCTTGAAGATGCAGCTAATGAACTGCATCAAATGTGTTTAGCTGTGACAAGTGATTTGATTCAACGCGGTAATTATCCTGATTATTTCCAGATTCCAGTTGCTGCAATTGCACAAATCGAGCAGTCTTGGCGACAAAATGCGCCGATGCTTTATGGACGCTTTGACTTTGCCTATGATGGGCGCAATATCAAAATGCTGGAATACAATGCTGATACTCCCACAGGACTGTTAGAGGCATCAGTAGCACAATGGCTATGGATCGAACAAGTATCTGGGATTTCGAATCGAGATCAGTTTAACAGTATTCACGAGGACTTGATTAAGCGTTGGCGAACCATTCTACCGCGAGGAAGTCACGTGCATTTCGCAGCCTGTCAAGAAGCAGGGCGAGAGGATTGGGGCAATCTAGAATATTTAATGGATACCGCCTTTCAGGCACATCTACAGGTCTCTGAACTCTCAATGGAAAATATTGGCTGGAATGGACAATGTTTTGTTGATCTAAATAATCGACCGATTCAAAACCTATTCAAGTTATATCCTTGGGAATGGATTTGGGAAGAATCATTCTCTCAATATCTGAGTCCGCAATCGAATTGGATCGAACCATGTTGGAAAATGCTGCTCTCTAATAAAGCGATTTTAGTGGAGCTTTGGAAACGCTATCCAAATCACCCACTTTTAGTTGAGACCCATCATTTTGATCCCCAGCAAAAATTCTCTGGCAAATGGGTCAAAAAACCGATCTTAGCAAGGGAAGGGGCGAATATTCGAGTGTTGCAAGATGGTCAAGATCAAGGGGCTGCTTCTGGTAGTTTCTATTTTGATGACTATGATAAATATGGCTATGTGGTACAAAAATGGGTAGAGACTCCATTGTTTGCTGGTCAGTTACCCACGCTGGGTTTATGGATGGTGGGACATCAGTGTGCAGGCATGTCGATTCGTGAGGACTGCTACGACATTATTGGCAATGATGCCCATTTCGCAGCGCATTATTTTATAGAGTAAATCTAGATAACAATCATCAATCGGTCAGGATTTAATGACATACATCCTGACCGTATCAAGTTTAAATCGTATGTGCTGCCACACGTTTCATATAAGACACTAAACGAGTAAAAAATAAAATTTGCAGAAAAATAGTAAAAGCCGAAACACACCATTCGTACCGCATTTCAAATGCGGTTTGCGCTAAACCAAAATATTGATAAACTCCCAATAAAACTAGCCCAAAAACAATTCCAAACACAGTATTTTGCATCAAAATAGGAAAGGACAACGCCGTGACCCGATTTAAGAAATGGACACCTTGATCAGCACCATTGGCTTGATAAGTCCGTTGAATCCCAATCAGCATAATCAGTAGGGTTAATGCAGCTTCAATCCCAATCACTCGAATATCAGAATAAGGCGAATACATACCGTAATAGTACACCGCACTCACCACCAATGCCGCTGCGAGATAATAGTTTTTATAATGTTGTTTACTTAGAGTATCTTCAGCCAACTCATGCGCTAAAGCTTTGGTATTCCAATAATACATGTGTATTTTTCTCAAGAAGTATCATTATTGCTGACAATTTACGTATTTACACCGAAAAGTAAAGTGAATTGATCCAATCAATTACTCATACCTCGCTCGGCTTTCTATACTTAAATTAGACGAATAATCCAGTAAAACTAGCAAAATCGAGTACAATCAATCGAAAAAAGTAAAATTGTAGGTTGTTATGACTTTGGCTACTCCCATCACTGTTATTCGTGGTCGCTTCTTAGATATTCAAAAAACTGTTGCTCAAGCAAATCAAATTGCCGATCAAGTCCGTTATCTCGAAGATGGTGTCCTCATCACAGAACAAGGCAAAATTCGCTGGTTTGGCACGTGGAACGACGCTCAAGACCATCTACCAATCAATATTGAAATTCAGCATTATCCAGAGCAACTGATCATCCCAGGCATGATCGATACGCATATTCACTTTCCACAAACGGAAATGGTCGGTGCTTACGGCGAACAGCTTTTGAGCTGGTTAAACACTTATACGTTCCCAACTGAAATCCAGTTTAAAGACAAAGCTTATGCGAGCGAGATCGCCAAGTTTTTTGTGAATGAACTGCTTAAAAATGGCACAACCACTGCACTGGTATTTTGTACGGTTCATCCTGAATCAGTAGATGCCTTGTTTGAAGCCGCAGCACAGCATCAGATGCGTCTAATTGCAGGTAAAGTCATGATGGATCGTCATGCCCCTGAAGCTCTGTGTGATAGCGCAGACAGCAGCTATGACGACTCTAAGGCACTCATTGAGAAGTGGCATGGTCAAGGTCGTGCGTTATATGCCATCACACCACGCTTTGCTCCAACCTCTACACCTGAACAACTTGAAAGAGCAGGGCAACTCAAAGCTGAATATCCTGATGTGTATGTACATACACATCTAAGCGAAAATAAAGATGAAATTGCATGGGTTAAAGATTTATTCCCAGCACAAAAGGGTTATTTAGATGTCTATCATCATTATGGCTTAACGGGTCAGCGTTCTGTATTTGCTCACTGCGTTCATTTAGAAGATGCTGAATGGCAATGTATGCATGAGACCGACTCTGCAATTGCCTTCTGTCCAACCTCAAATTTATTTTTGGGTAGTGGTTTATTTCCGCTGAACAAAACATGGCAGCAGCAAGTTAAAGTTGGATTGGGAACTGACGTTGGGGCAGGAACCTCTTTCAGTTTATTACAAACTGTCAATGAGGCTTACAAAGTTCAACAGCTTCAGGGTGACAAATTATCAGCTTACGAATCGCTGTATCATGCGACCATAGGTGGCGCAAAAGCGTTAGACTTAGATGACAAGCTAGGCAATTTCAACGTCGGTAAAGAAGCCGATTTTGTGGTGTTAAATATTAAACCAACCGCACTGCAACAATTACGTCAGTCACGTTCCAAATCACTTGAAGATAGTCTATTTGCATTATTTACCATGGGGGATGATCGAAATGTCGAGGCAACCTATATCTATGGACAAAAAGCCTATAGTCAAAACTAAAATTTTAAACAAACAAAAGTTTGGAGTTTTATTGTTGGCTATTGGATCTGCGGTGCTACTGAAACGTGACAGTACATCTGCTCAAAATGAAACATTTTCTTCATCATCAAAAGGTGCATGAAATCTGATTTTGTTTTAAAATTGCCACATTAGCTCAAGATTACGAGGTGTTGCAGGTCAACACCTTTTTTATTTTCCCTTTTTTAAGTTTTAGGAATCTACCGATGACCATTGCAATGCGCATTATGATTTCGAGCGAAGAGATTCAAACCAAAGTCAAAGAACTTGGTGAAAAGATCAATGCACACTATGCTCAAAGTGATAAAGAGCTGGTATTGATTGGCTTACTGCGTGGCTCAGTCATTTTTATGGCAGATTTATGCCGTTCAATCGAAAAACCACACGAACTCGATTTTATGACTGTGTCTAGCTATGGTGGCGGGACGGTTTCAACCCGCGATGTCAAAATTTTAAAAGATCTTGATGGTGAGATTCACGGTAAAGATGTGCTTGTTGTTGAAGATATTATTGATTCAGGGAATACCTTGAGCAAAGTCGTTGAAATGCTCAAAACACGTAATCCAAACTCAATTGAACTTTGTACTTTGGTAAGCAAACCTTCACGCCGTGAGATTGATTTAGAAGTAAAATTCTTAGGTTTTGAAGTCGAAGATCGCTTTATTGTCGGTTACGGTTTAGATTTCGATCAAAAGTATCGTCACTTACCCTTTATCGGTGAAATCGGTCTTTGATCAATTATAAAGGCGCTTTAAAGCGCTTTTTTATTCTAGCTTGTTAATCAAAGCACGATAAAGATTGCACAAAAATACGACATAACTCAGTAATCCACTACAGACAGGGTTAGGCTAAATCGAGCAGGATAGTAACAAACAAATACTATGGTAAAACAAGGAGAAAAGGTCATGTGGTCTCTCATTGTAGCAATTGTGGTCGGTTTTTTTGCAGGTTTAATTGCCCGTGCGTTGCATCCTGGTGAAGATAAAGCAGGATTTATCGTTACCACCTTATTAGGGATTGCAGGTTCATTATTAGCAACCTATGGCGGTCGCTTACTTGGATTATATGGTGAAAACTCAGCGGCTGGCTTTATCGCATCGGTCATTGGTGCCATTATTATTTTATTCATCTACAACTTGGTCACCAAGAAAAGTTAGAACAAAATAAATTAAAAATGCCCAAATCATTTTATTACAATGCATTGGGCATTTTTTATTTATAAACCGAGTTCTTTCCAAATCATCCGAATGTCTTCAGCACTCCGCCCGCCAACCATTTTCAGACCATTCCCGAATATCAGCGTTGGCGTTCCTTCTATACCTAATTTTTTCCCTAATTCCAGATTGCGATCAATTGGATTAGTACAAGTTTTTTCTTTAGGCTGTACATTCTTCTGCAATAGGTTTTTCCACGCATAAGCTTGGTTAGGATCACACCAAATCGATTTTGAGACCGCAATCGATTGTGCTTTTAGTGGGTAGATAAACGTATAAATGGTGACATCATTGAGCTTATCCAGTTCAGCTTCTAATTTCTTACAATAGGGGCAATTCGGATCTGAAAAAATAGCGAGCTGCTGTTTACCATTGCCCTTTACCGTTTTTATTGCATCTTTTAAAGGTAATTGTTTCCAGTCAATTGAATTTTGCTTTAGAACCAAGTCCTTGGTCAGATTCTTTTGATCTTTTAAACGAACCATCGAACCAATAAACATATGTTGGGCATTTTCATCCAAATAAATAATCTGATTGTCTAAATTGGCACTATATAGTCCTGTCATTTCTGTTGGTTGGATATTGCTAACATGAATATTGGGATATTGCTGATTTAAATTATTTTTTAAGGTTTCTACATTTGCAAAAATCATCGCAGACGTGCAACTCAATAATGAAAATAAAGCGATTCTTTTCAACATGTCTCATACTCAACTCATAATTAGCGCTATTTTAATCAGGCTTATACTCATAAATTGCACAGCTTACTCAGTCACAACCAAAAGCCAACCAATCATCGTCATGTTTCACGTGGAACATCTTTTTTTAAAAAGTAGTTTCAAATCAAAGATAAAAAAGCTCGTTTTGGTAAAAAAATGACAAAAATTCTCACATTGTATTGATATTCATATAATAAATAAAAATCAAACTAGATCGATTGGTTTATTTTTGGAATAATCCAATCACAATCAGCAAGGCAACTTTTGTAATCTCGTTCAGCGTGAATGAAAAGCCATGAAATGACTTACAGAACTTTTGAAACTTCATTTTAAAGAAACAAGGATATGTTTTCCTTTGCATGATTAGTTTTAACTTCACACTATCTGACTCAATCTAGTCTTGTCTTAAAATTTAGGTACATCCATGTATAACGCGGAATTATTAGAAGAAGCCAAAACGTTTATGTTTCATATGTTGACCAAAGTGGTTGAATATGGCGGCTCAGATTTATTCATTACAGCAGACTTTCCACCGAGTATTAAACTCCAAGGTTTAATGCGTCCTTTAGGTCAGCAAACTTTAACCCCAGAAAAAACTAAGCTATTTGCATATAGCTTAATGAATGAAAAGCAACGCCAAGAATTTGAAAATGAATGGGAATGTAATTTCGCAATTAATATTCCAGAAGTATCACGTTTTCGTGTCAATGTATTTAAGCAACAACTACAAATCGGTATGGTTATCCGAACCATTACGTCAGAAATCCCAACCTTCCAAAAGCTCAAACTCCCAGAATCATTGAAAAATGTCATGATGGAAAAACGTGGCTTAGTATTAGTCGTAGGAAGTACGGGGTCAGGTAAATCAACCTCATTAGCGGCAATGATTGATTATCGTAATGAAAATTCGGCGGGGCATATTATTACGGTCGAAGATCCAGTCGAATATGTTCATAAACATAAAAAATCAATGATTACCCACCGAGAAGTAGGTGTAGATTGCCATACTTGGCACCATGCCTTAAAAAATACATTGCGTCAGGCACCTGATGTGATTTTGATTGGTGAAATCCGTGATACTGAAACCATGGAACATGCCATTGCTTTTGCTGAAACTGGGCATTTATGTTTAGGAACTTTACATGCCAACAACGCCAATCAAGCATTAGATCGGATCATGAACTTCTTTCCAGATGAACGCCGTAATCAATTGCTGATGGATCTTTCATCTAATATGAAAGCGATTATTTCTCAACGATTGATCCGTACTCAAGATGGTCAAGGTCGTCGTGCAGCCGTAGAGATTCTACTGAATACACCATTAATTGCAGAAAATATCTTAAAAGGTCAATTTCATAATCTTAAAGAAATTATGACCAAGTCTCGTGAATTAGGTATGCAAACTTTTGATCAGGCCTTGTTTGATTTATATAACGAAGGCGCAATTAGTTATGATGAAGCGTTACGTAATGCTGATTCCTTGAATGAGTTACGCTTACAAATCAAGCTAAAAAGTACTCGTCAAGAAGGAGTTCCAGCTAGTGCAGCAACTTCTTTAAATATGCTGAAAGAAGACTCTGAAGAGCAAGAAATGCAAGGCATTTAAACAAAAAAAACAGCCTAAATAATAGGAATTATTTAGGCTGTTTTTTAAAATCTAAAGATTTATATTCAATATTTTAGGAATCAATTGAAAATTTCTTCTTTAAAGCATGCCAATAACGAATCATTTTATTCTTAAAATTTATGATAGTTGCTTTAAAACTTCTTTTTTCGGCTGGTGCTTTAATCTCTCTTGTAAAAGTTTTTCTTTTTCCTGAATTTCAGCAAGTTTACGTTCTTTTGCTTGTTGTTGTTCTTTAACCTTATCAGCTACAGTCTGACCTGTACCTTTGCAAGGTTTGGATTGGAATATAACAGATCCATTCTCTTTACATTGATAAATCTCTGTTTTCGCATAAATAAATGTCGAAAACATACAAAAAAACACAGTCAAAATAAAATAGTTCACGGTATATAACCTAATATTCATTTTAGAATTTAATCATTTTATCATTACCAATTTTAAAATATATTAATTTATATTCACAAGATAAATTAAAGCTATATAAGCATAAGCAAAATAATGAAACGAATTAATAATTTTTATTAATCTAAAAAATTAATTCTTTATTTGGCATAAAATACACAATAAATTCTACAAAAAAAGCACTAAGAAGATATTCTTAATGCCTATATAAAATTTTAAACTCTTAAAAAATTACTTTCCAATACAGAATGAACCAAAAATCTTTCCGAGTAAATCATCAGCACTGAAATCACCCGTGATTTCGCCCAACGCATTTTGAGCCAGTCGCAATGATTCAGCTACAAGTTCACCTGCATTAAACACAACTAACTGCTCACGTGCTTCTGCAAGATAGCGCTGAGTACGCTTCATTGCATCTAAATGACGTGTTCGGGCGATAAAGGTGTCTTCCTCAGGTTGGAAGCCCGCATGCGCTGTAATCGCCTCTATGAGCGCCTGAACACCCATATCTTGTTTTGCGGAGACACTGATATGACGGAAGCCTTGATAATCACTTAATGTGGCATCTTGACCCGTTAAATCGCATTTATTGCCAATCAATAGCAAACGTTTTGGCTCAAGATGCTCTGAAAAATATTCATACGCCAATTGCAATGGCTCATCACCTTGATTCAAATCATACACCAACAGCAGCAAATCGGCTTGTTCGATTTCCTTGATTGCACGACGAATCCCTTCCTGCTCCACAATATCGCCCGTCTCACGTAAACCAGCAGTGTCAGTTAAGGTGATCGGCAAGCCATTTAAACTGATCTTTTCATGTAGTACATCACGAGTAGTACCTGCAATATCGGTCACAATGGCACGCTCATGCCCTGCAAGTGCGTTTAACAGACTCGATTTACCCGCATTGGGCTTACCCGCGATCACCACCTGTAACCCTTCACGTAACAACTGTCCTTGGCGTGCAGATTGCTGTACTGCCTTGACCGAATCCTGTACATCATCCAGCAAAGCTAAAATCTTGCCATCGGCAAGGAAATCAATTTCTTCTTCTGGAAAATCAATCGCGGCTTCAACATGCAAACGCAAGTGAATGAGCTTTTCTAAAACCGTATTAATTTTGGTTGAAAATGCACCTTGTAGGGAACGAACTGCCGAACGTGCAGCCGCCTGTGAGGTAGCATCAATCAAATCAGCAATCGCTTCCGCCTGTACTAAATCCATTTTGCTATTTTCAAAGGCACGCATGGAAAATTCACCTGCCTTTGCAGCAGTTGCGCCCAAATCGAGCAAACGTGCCAGCAAAGCATTCTGGATGACAGGGCCACCATGCCCCTGTAATTCCACCACATCTTCACCCGTGAACGAGTGAGGATTCGGAAAACAGAGCACAATCCCTTCGTCGATAACGGAACCATCGGCATCACAAAACTGACGGAAGCCCGCCATTCGTGCAGCAGGAAGTTTTTTCTGGGTTAGTTGCTCTGCTATTGCATAGGCTTTCGGTCCAGAAAGTCGAATCACGCCCACACCACCACGACCTAATGGGGTAGCAATCGCAGCAATTGTGGTTTGATGTTGCATGTTAAATTCACCTAAAAAACACGAGGGTTATGAAACAGGAACCCTAAATACAGACAAAGAAAAATCCGCCTAAGATTACCATCTTAAGCGGATTTATTCAGTAAAAGTTCGAACTTAAGCGCTCGGCTCAACCTTGTTGAGACGGTCTTTTTCGACACCTTTGTTAATAAACCATTGTTGCAAAATAGTAATACTGTTGTTGACGATCCAGTAAAGCACGAGGCCCGCAGGGAAGAACAACATGAATACCGTAAACATGATTGGCATGATACGGAACACTTTTGCCTGCATTGGATCAGTCGGTTGTGGGTTCAGCATTTGCTGAACATACATGGTCACACCCATGATCAACGGCAGGATAAACCATGGATCCATTGCGGATAAATCCTGAATCCAGCCTAACCACGGTGCATGACGAAGTTCAACAGATTCCATCAATACCCAGTACAAGGCCAAGAAAATCGGCATTTGTAACAATAACGGCAAGCAACCAGACAATGGATTGACTTGTTCACGCTTATATAAGGCCATCATTTCTTGTGAGAAACGCATACGGTCTTCACCAAATTCTTCTTTCATACGTTGCATTTCTGGTGCAATCACACGCATTTTCGCCATCGAACGATAACTTTTTGAAGAAAGTGGCCATAAAATCAACTTCACCAAGATCGTCAATAAGATAATTGACCATCCCCAGTTACCAACAAGATTATGGAAGAATTGCAAGCCCAGGAACAATAACTTGGCAATTGGCCATAACCAACCGTAATCTACAGTTTGGTTTAAACCAGCAGCTAAATCTTTGAGTTCAGACTGAATTTTTGGGCCAGAATAAAGTTGTGCATCCACTTCCATTGACGTACCCGCAGGTACATTGATCACTGGAGAGGTAAAGCCCATGATATTCATGCCATCAGCAGACTGACGCGATTCCAGCTTGGCAGTATAAGGTTGACCATCAGCTTGGGTAAGTTTTAAATTCCCAGGAATCCAGGCACTGACGAAATAATGCTGAACCATGGCCACCCAGCCACCTTTCGCTTCGACATTTAGTTTTTCATCATTGAAATTCGCAAATTTCAACTTGTTATAATGCTCCTCTGGCGTGCCCCATGCGCCACCAAGATAAGTTCCCAAAGTAAAGATACCTTGAGAAGATTTACCTGGATCATCAGAATTGTCACGCTTTAACTGACCAAACATTTGGCCTTGCCAGTTTTGCTGACTACGGTTAACAACCTGATGTTTCACTGTAATTGGGTAATCACCTTGCGTGAAGGTGAACGACTTGATCACTTCCACACCTTCAGGTGTTTTAAATACCAATGGCACAGTCAACACTTGATGTGTCTTACCATCTTTTGCTGCAACGCTCTTCGCATCTGCCAAAGTATACACTGTTTTTTCAACATCATACATTGGACGGCCGCTACGGCTGCTATCTGGTCCATTTAAACCAATTAAACCAGATTGAGCGACATAAGTACGTTTCGCATCACTTTCCAGCATGACAAACGGCTTATCGCTGTCTTTGCTTTCATCATGGCTTAACAATTCAATACGGACAATATCACCACCTTTTGGATTGATCCACAGGTGATAAAGATCAGTTTGTACTGAAATCAGTTGCTGACTCACAGATGTATTATGCTCTGTGGTTTGTGATGCAGTCACATTTGCTTGTGGCAAGTCTGAAGCCGCTGTTGCATTTTGAGCGTTTGGCAAATCTGCAGATACTTCATGTGCAGTCACAGCCGCCGCTTGTTGTTGCGGTGCCGGTGCAGCATGACCATAATCTTTTTGCCAAGCCAAAATAAGCAAATATGCGGTAACAAACATGGCTCCAAGAATTGCAAATCTGGCCCATTGTTGCATATCTATAATCCCAAATGGTTAGAGAGATTTTGCTTGAATAAACGATCACGAAAGGGTACAGCAACGTGATACATTTGAGAATCTATTTGATGAAACGAAATAAAACGAAGTGCTTTGCGTGGTACTGGATCGTAGCCTGAGCCGCCCCAAGGATGACAACGGCAAATTCGTTTAGTCGATAACCAGACACCTTTGACCGCCCCATGTGTTTGCAATGCTTCAATCGCATATTGCGAGCAAGTAGGAATATAGCGACAACGAGGACCCAATAATGGACTAATAGCAATCTGGTAACATCTTATCAACCAATGTAGTAATCGTACCATTGGAGATCTCTAATTTTGTGAGGATGTTATAACAGCTTTTGAATGCTTTTTTGCTAAGCGTTGTAATTTTTGCCAAGCAAACTCTAATTGTTGATGTAATTCTTGATTTGCGATTGCTTCTATACCAACTTTAGGCATCACCACAATATCGATATCAGCATTAAATTGCACTTTGTGTAAGCGAAAGCTCTCCCGAGCAAGACGTTTTATTCGATTTCGTTCATGAGCACGACGTACTTTCTTTTTAGCAACGACAATACCCAAACGGCTATTTGGCTGTTCGGTTAATTTTGCTAAAAAAAGGAAATGGGGCTGGTGCACTTTAAAAAGTGCACCATCAAATACACTTTTGTAATCAGCGGCACAACGAATACGAGATTCAATGCCGAAACTGTAAAGTGCCATCACCCAAATCTGGTCAGCTTAACAGTATTAAACAGTTAAGCTATGACGACCTTTTGCACGACGACGAGCTAAAACTTGACGACCTGCTTTAGTAGCCATACGAGCGCGGAAACCATGAACGCGTTTACGCTTTAATTCAGATGGTTGGAAAGTACGTTTCATATCGAAACTCCCAAAATGATCTTTCTATAAAGGTCCGCGATTTTATTGTGCAATGTTTACGCTGTCAATGGAAAATCAAAAACTTTACATTTTGTTTGTTCTGTTTTGGAGCAATAAAACAGCTAGCAAATATCTCACATGATGGAAAACAAAAAATATACACAAGCTATCCCTTTATATTATATCAATATTCAACTATATTCACAGCTTACATACAGGCTTATCAACAACCAAGATTCTAGTTTAAATTTAATTCTTGGATTTTGAATTTAAATTTCGATATGCTTAGTTATCCACAACCCAGCCCAATCTTATAAGTAAATTCAAATTTTAAAATTTAAATTTATTCTTATTAGTATGAATTTTTTCTGTGGAAATTGATGTTTTTATACGTTTAAACAAGGATTTAATTTGTGGATAACCATGTTTTTATTGATTTTATAAATTGTGGATAACTTTAGCACTAAAACTATCCACAACTTGTGCAAAAAGTTATGCACAAGTGGTTTTAAATTTAAATTTATAATCAAATGCTTTCTTTTTCGGCAAAAGTCTTATAAATTTGCCTGACAGATGTGGATAACTTGGTTAGAATGGCGACCCCTTCGAAAGATGGGATTGGTGGTTTCTTTATTTTTGAATTTAAAATGGATATTAGGGGATGCACATGCTCTGGACAGACTGCTTAACTCGCTTGCGACAAGAGCTCTCTGACAACGTCTTTGCGATGTGGATTCGTCCTTTGGTTGCTGAAGAAGTTGACGGTGTGATGCGTTTATATGCACCTAATCCATATTGGACACGTTATATTCAAGACAACCATTTAGAGTTAATTTCAATTCTTGCTGAGCAATTGTCGGAAGGTCGAGTACGTCAGGTTGAAATCTTGGTTGATTCGCGTCCAGGTACTATTTTGTCTTCTCATGAGCAACCTGCAACCACGACCGCGGCTTTAGGTAACACTTCAACCACTCCAATCGTTCCTATTAAAGCTAAGAAAGAAACTGATTTGGTGCAACCAAGTCAAAATGTCGCGAAAATACCAAAGAAAAGACAACTCAACCCATTATTTACATTCTCTTTATTTGTTGAAGGCCGTTCTAACCAAATGGCTGCTGAGACTTGCCGTAAGGTATTAACCCAATTAGGCGCATCTCAGCACAATCCTTTATTTTTATATGGTCCAACAGGTTTGGGTAAAACACACTTGATGCAAGCCGTAGGGAATGCACTTTTACAAGCCAAACCGAATGCACGTGTCATGTATATGACCTCGGAAAGTTTTGTACAAGACTTTGTCAGTTCATTGCAGAAAGGTAAGGTTGAAGAGTTTAAGAAAAATTGTCGTTCTTTAGATTTATTGTTGGTTGATGATATTCATTTGCTTGCTGGTAAAGAAGCAAGCCTTGTTGAATTCTTTTATACATTCAATGCTTTACTGGATGAATCTAAACAAATTATTTTAACTTCAGACCGTTATCCAAAAGAACTCACGGAATTGGATCCGCGTTTGGTTTCTCGATTCTCTTGGGGATTATCTGTTGGTGTTGAGCCACCAGATATTGAAACACGTATCGAAATTTTGCTAAAAAAAGCTGAAAATAGTGGGGTAGATTTGCCACGAAATTGTGCTTTATTCATTGCACAACAAGTGGTCGCAAACGTTCGTGAACTTGAAGGTGCCCTCAATAAGGTGGTGGCTATCTCACGTTTTAAAGGCACTGCGATTGATTTGGATGTGGTGCGTGAGTCATTAAAAGATGTTTTAGCGATTCGTGCACGCACCATTAGTGTGGAAAATATTCAGCGCGTCGTCAGTGAATATTTCCGTATCCCATTAAAAGAGTTAATTGGACCTAAGCGCACCCGTATTTATGCACGTCCACGCCAATTAGCGATGGGGCTAGCCCGAGAGCTGACAGGGGATAGTTTTCCTGAGATTGGAATGGCATTTGGTGGCCGTGATCATAGTACCGTGATGCATGCCTGCGAAAAAGTGGTCAGCTTGCGCGAACAAGATCCAATTTTTAATGAAGATTATAAAAACTTACTTCGTCTGTTACAAAGTTAATCTATTTTTCAGAGTTGCAAACTACTTTTAAGTGCAGCATAGTACACTGCTAACATTCATATCAGCTTCTGTTGTAAGAGGAATAAAATCGTGCGTTTGAAAATCGCTAAAGAAAGTTTAGTCAATGTTTTATCACATGTGGTGGGGGCTGTTGAGCGTCGCCATACTTTGAATATTCTTTCAAATGTCAAAATTCAAACCACTCAACAGGCCTTAACGATTACGGGTTCTGATTTAGAAGTTGAATTAGTCGCAAGCACAACTTTATCTGAAGGTGCTTGTTTAGAGGTGGGTGAAACAACTGTTCCTGCACGTAAACTCGTTGAAATCTGTAAATCCCTTCCGACAGCAGCCTTAATTGATTTGCAAATAACAGAAGACCAACGCTGTATTTTAAAATCAGGCAATAGCCGTTTCGTATTAGGTACCCTTCCAGCAGAAGATTATCCATTACTCACGACTGACAATAGTCAAGGTACTCAGGTTCAAGTCACTCAGCGTGAATTAAAACGTTTATTTGAAAAAACAGCCTTTGCGATGGCAGTTCAAGATGTACGTTTTTACTTAACTGGTACTTTGTTGGAAATTGATCAAAATCAATTGCGTACAGTAACAACAGATGGTCATCGTTTAGCTTTGTGTGAAGTTGCTGCTTCATCAACTGCATCGGCACCGATTCAAGCGATCGTACCTCGTAAAGCGGTTGGAGAGTTACAACGTTTACTGAGTATTGAAGACGAACAGTTGACTGTGTTGATTGGACGTGAATTGTTGAATGTCACCATCAATACGCCAAGCCGTGATAAAGAGCAGGGCGATATTACCGTGCGTTTCACCACTAAGTTAATCGATGGAAAGTTCCCTGATTATCGCCGTGTGATTCCTAAAAATGGTGACAAGCATGTGTTTATTGCTCATGATGTCTTTAAGCAATCTTTACAACGTGTTGCTATTTTAAGTAATGAAAAACTTCGTGGTGTTTTCTTGAATTTTAATCAAGATTCATTGCAGTTGCGTGCCAATAACCCAGAACAAGATGAGGCGGTTGAAGATATTGCAATTCAATATCAAGATGCACCTTTAGAAATGTCATTTAATGCGCAATATATCCTTGAAGTACTTGGTGTGTTGGATGGTGATGACGTGAAAATGAGCATGAGTGAAGCCAATCAGTCGGTGCTTGTTCAAGATCCAGCGCATCCTGATCAAACTTATGTCGTGATGCCAATGCGAGTTTAATGACGATTGATGTTTGAGTTTTAAAGCATGCAAATCACGCGTTTAAATATCGAACGTGTACGTAATTTAAAGACGGTTGCACTCCATGAGTTGCAACCGTTTAATATTTTTTACGGCGCAAATGGTTCTGGAAAAACGTCAGTTCTAGAGGCTATTCATTTACTGGCAACAGGGCGTTCATTTCGCACCCATATTCCAAAACATTACATTCAATATGAAGCCGGGGATGCGATTGTTTTTGCGCAATCTGCCACTGAACGTATTGGCATGCAAAAGCTGGCTTCGGGCGAACAGGTGATTAAGGTCAATGGCGATACCATTGCGACTCAAGGTCAACTGGCAAAATTATTACCTTTACAGCATATCGGTCCACAAAGTACCGATATTATTGATCATGGCGCAAAGCCAAGACGACAGTTATTAGACTGGTTAATGTTCCACGTGGAACCTGAATTCTATTTTGCATGGCAGTATTATTCTCGCGCACTCAAACAACGGAATAGTTTACTCAAAACACGGCGTAATCTGACTTTGGCTGATTTAGAGCCTTGGAATAAAATGCTCAGTGATTATGGTGAAATGTTGCATTCACAGCGGGTCAGTATTGTTGAGCAATGGAACCAATTTTTCCATGAAGATTTAAAAATACTGCTACCTAATCTTGAGATAGAACTGGAATACAATCCTGGTTTTCATACTGAGCAAGGTCTATTGCAAGACTTGGTTCAGCAGCATCAAAAAGATCTAGATCGGCGTTATACGGAGTATGGTCCGCATCGTGCTGATTTACGGTTAAAAACACCTTTTGGCAATGCGGATGATGTACTCTCTCGTGGGCAAAAAAAGTTGTTAATCATGGCATTAAAACTGTCACAAATTGCAATGCTGCATGCGAGTAATAAGGAAACTGTGGTATTATTAGATGATCTGACAGCAGAGTTAGATGAGACCGCACAACAACGGTTAATTGAGCGATTGAGTCAGTTAGGAAGTCAAGTTTTTATGACCACCTTAGACCATGCGTCGGTATTAAAACACTTACAGGATTTGTCGATTTCTTTTCAATTATTCCACGTTGTTCACGGTCAAGTCAGTCTTGCTGCACCATAATTTTATTTCCTCATTTTTGGATAGATTAATATTTACTAGGGAGTAACCATGAGTTCAGAGTCTCAATCAGTCTCTCAAACAGAACAAACAAATGAAAAGGCTTATGATTCCTCTAGTATCAAAGTTTTACGTGGATTAGACGCGGTTCGTAAACGTCCTGGTATGTATATCGGTGACACTGATGACGGTACAGGTTTACACCATATGGTGTTTGAGGTGGTGGATAATGCCATCGATGAAGCGTTAGCAGGACATTGTGATGAAATTTTAGTCACGATCCATGAGGATGAGTCGGTCAGCGTATCCGATAATGGTCGTGGTATTCCAACAGATATTCACCCAGAAGAGGGGATATCTGCGGCAGAAGTGATTTTGACCATTCTGCATGCGGGTGGTAAGTTTGATGATAATAGCTATAAGGTGTCAGGCGGTTTACACGGTGTAGGCGTTTCAGTTGTAAATGCTTTATCAAAAAAATTACAACTTACAATTTATCGTGCTGGACAGATTCACGAGCAAGAATATCAGCATGGTGATTCACAATATCCATTACGTGTGATTGGTGAAACAGATAAATCGGGTACAACGGTTCGTTTTTGGCCAAGTGAGCTAACGTTTAGCCAAACCATTTTTAGTGTCGATATTTTGGCACGTCGTTTAAGAGAGCTATCTTTCTTGAATGCAGGTGTTCGAATCGTTTTACGTGATGAGCGTGTCAATCTTGAGCATGTTTATGACTATGAAGGCGGTTTATCTGAATTCGTTAAATATATTAACGAAGGTAAACACCATTTGAATGATATTTTTCATTTTACCGTTGCTGCTGACAATGGTATTGGGGTTGAAGTTGCGTTGCAGTGGAATGATAGTTATCAGGAAAATGTACGTTGCTTTACCAATAATATTCCGCAAAAAGATGGTGGTACACACCTTGCAGGTTTCCGTGCAGCATTGACTCGTGGCTTAAACAGCTACATGGAAAATGAAAGTTTATTGAAAAAAGAAAAAGTTGCTGTCACAGGTGACGATGCACGTGAAGGTTTAACTGCAATTATTTCAGTGAAAGTACCTGACCCTAAATTCTCTTCACAAACCAAAGAAAAATTGGTTTCGAGTGAAGTAAAACCTGCGGTAGAGCAGGCCATGAACAAAGAGTTTTCAGCTTATTTACTGGAAAATCCACAAGCAGCGAAATCGATTGCAGGTAAGATTATTGATGCAGCGCGTGCGCGTGATGCAGCGCGTAAAGCGCGCGAAATGACTCGTCGTAAGAGCGCATTAGATATTGCTGGTTTACCAGGTAAATTGGCAGACTGTCAGGAAAAAGACCCAGCATTGTCTGAATTGTATTTAGTCGAGGGTGACTCTGCGGGCGGTAGTGCGAAACAAGGTCGTAACCGTAAAATGCAGGCGATTTTGCCGTTGAAAGGTAAAATCTTGAACGTTGAACGTGCGCGCTTTGATAAGATGATTTCAAGTCAAGAAGTTGGTACGCTCATCACTGCTTTAGGTTGTGGGATTGGGCGTGAAGAATACAATCCAGACAAATTGCGTTATCACAAAATCATTATCATGACCGATGCGGACGTGGATGGTTCACATATTCGTACCTTGTTATTGACCTTCTTCTTCCGTCAAATGCCAGAATTGGTTGAGCGTGGATATATTTATATTGCACAGCCACCATTGTATAAGTTGAAGAAAGGTAAGCAAGAACAGTACATCAAAGATAATGATGCACTTGAAACCTACCTAATTTCTAATGCGATTGATGAACTTGCATTACATGTCAGCGCTGAAGCACCAGCGATTAATGGTGCAGCATTAGCGAGTGTGATTGCGGATTATCAGGTGTCACAGAAGAGCTTACAACGCCTCACTCAACGCTATCCTGCAAGTTTATTGGATGGTTTACTTGAGCTGGATGCATTTAAAACAGATCACAATCATGAACGTGACTATGTTGAATCATGGGCTGAGCAATTACGTGTTGCAATTGAAAAGTTACAACCAAGCTTACGTCCTGAGATTACATTAGAAACGTTTGAACGTGAAAATGCACAAGGTGAGAAATCAGCACATTATTGGCCACGTGTCACTGTCTATGTACATAACTTACCGCATTCGTATTTACTCGATGCTGGTCTGTTAAATTCTGCTGAATATGCGCGTTTACTGAAGAATTCGAAGAGCTGGTTTAAGTTACTTGAAGAAGGAGCTTATCTGCAAAAAGGCGAGCGTCGTATTCAGGTAAGTAATTTCCATCAAGTATGGCAACATATTTTACAAGACTCGCGCCGTGGCATGATGATCCAACGCTATAAAGGTTTGGGTGAGATGAATGCTGAGCAGCTTTGGGAAACGACGATGGATCCTGAAAATCGAAATATGTTGCAAGTGACCATTGATGATGCAATTGAAGCAGATCGTATGTTCTCTTGTTTGATGGGTGATGACGTAGAACCACGTCGTGCCTTTATCGAAGAAAATGCACTGAATGCGGATATTGATGCTTAATTAAATTGATGGGAGATTTAGTTTGTATTATTTCTCTCGTATATAAGAAAAAGGCGATGCTTGATGCATCGCCTTTTTCTTATATGAGTGTTTCACGTGGAACATTCTGTTGATTAGGTTTCAACTAAATCACTGACTTGAATGAGTGCATGTCCAAATAAATAACCAGCGGTAACAATTACACTAATCCATAATAGCGCGCCTAAGATATTATAAATTACGAAATGAGTATAATTCATAGCACTAGAGCCAGCGGCTAAAGGTGCAAAAGAACGCGCAAATGGGATAAAACGAGCCAATAGAATAGTTTTCCCACCATGTTTTAAGAAAAAAGTATTAGTTTTCTTTAGATATTCTTGTTTGATAAATCGAGATTCCATATTAAAAATTCGGTCACCAAAATGGCGACCAATGTGATAATTCACCATATAGCCTAAAGCCGCGGCTATAAAAAGTAAGCTAATCATATAACCGAGATGCATAAACTCAATGACTGAACATAAAGCTCCTACGGTCAGTAAAAGGCTATCGCCAGGTAAAAAGAACATAAACACAAAGGCGGTTTCTGAAAAGATAATCAAAAATAGGATCGCATAAATCCATAAGCCATATTCTTGAATCAAAATGGGAAGAATATGTTCAAAGTTAAAAATAAAATCTAAAGAATTCATTCAGTTTGTATGATCCAAAATAGAGTACTCACCAAATTGAAGTACAAAAATATAAAATGAACTTAGTTCTCGATGCGCATTTAAAAGTAATAACTTTAAAATGATAGGGTTGAGTATATCTAGCCTGAACCTAAAGCTCAATTTTATGAGAAAATTCCAATTTAGACCTGATCTGAAATGATTGGCAGAATCATGACACTTTTATCGGTATTCTTATTATTTTTTAGTATCTAAGTAAATCGTAATGTCGTTATTTATTCTTTTATGATTAGAAAAAGCCTAATTCCTAAAAAGAGAATTAGGCTTTTATTTTTTAAACTTCAAAAGAACTTTCTAACTCTTCAAGCTCCATCATCAACTCTAACAGTTGTTCTTCGTACTGTTCCAGCTTAGATTTTAGCTCAGTTTGTTCATTCATTAGCTTGATCAAATCATCTTTACGATTAGCTTCATACAGAGTGCTGTCTGCTAATGCATTTTCAATTTCAGCCAAGCGTGGCTGAATCTTTTCAATTTGAGTTTCAGCTTTCTCAATATTTTTTCGAATAGGACGAGTTATTTCACGACGACGAGCGGCTTCTTTACGTTGCGCTTCTTTATCAACTTTAGCTGCTGAATTTTGAGGCGCTACTGTTTGTTGCTGTACTGCATTCTGTGAATTAATGAGCTGTTGGCGCGCTTCACGTAACCACTTCGCATAGTCTTGTAAATCACCCTCAAACTCCGTACATTTTCCTGCATGTACTAAAAGTAGATCATCACAGACACTGGCGATCAGTTGACGTTCATGCGAAACTAGGACCACTGCACCATCGAAATCTTGTAGAGCCATACTTAAAGCATGGCGCATATCTAAGTCTAAATGGTTGGTTGGTTCATCTAGAATTAAAACATTTGGGCGCTGCCATACGATCAGCGCCAAAGCTAAGCGAGCACGTTCGCCACCTGAAAAGCTTTCACACGGCGTATCCATACGTTCGCCACTAAAGCCAAATCCACCTAAAAAAGCACGCAATGCGGCTTCACTGATCTTTTTATCAGCAATACGAGCCAATTGTAGCATTGGACTGGCATTGGCATCTAAAGCATCCATCTGGTGCTGAGCAAAATATCCAATATTGAGTAATTCTGAGGCTTTACGTTCGCCAGCAAGTAATGGTAAATCACCCACTAAAGTTTTGATCAGCGTTGATTTACCCGCACCGTTCATCCCTAGTAAACCAATACGAGAACTTGGAGTAATTTGCAGACGAATTTTTTCGGCAATGATTTTATCGCCATAACCAATTGTTGCCGCATCTAAACTCAGCAAGGGTGAACTCATTTTCGTGGGTTCACGGAAACTAAAGGTAAATGGCGTATCGACATGAGCAGGTGCAAGTTGTTGCATGCGTTCCAACTGTTTGATACGGCTTTGCGCTTGGCGAGCCTTAGTTGCTTTGGCTTTAAAGCGATCAATAAATTTTTGCAGATGGGCGCGGGTTTCTTGTTGCTTTTCAAAAGCCTGTTGTTGTTGTGCTAAGCGCTCGCTACGTGTTGTTTCAAAGGTAGAGTAGTTGCCTGTATATAAGGTTAACTCTTGATTTTCAATATGAAGAATATGATCCGTAATTGCATCGAGAAAATCACGGTCATGCGAAATCAGCACCAGTGTTCCTTCATAGGCTTTAAGCCAATCTTCTAGCCATAAGATGGCGTCTAAGTCCAAATGGTTCGTTGGTTCATCTAATAACAGTAAGTCTGAACGACTCATTAAGGTGCGTGCTAAGTTTAAACGCATCCGCCAACCACCAGAGAAGCTTGCGACATTTAAACGGATTTGATGGTCAAGAAATCCTAAACCTGCCATTAATTGGGCTGCTTTCGCAGGTGCTGCATAACCATGAATTTCATCAAATCGACCATGTAATTTGGCTAAATCATCATTACTCAGTTGATCTGGCTGCGCTAATTTTTCTTGAATGTCCCAATATTCTTCGTCACCAGACAAAACAAAATCAATTGCTGGCATTTCTAAGGCTTTAATTTCCTGAGCCATGTGTGCCACAGTCCAAACTGCTGGACGAGTTAGATTCCCTTCATCTGCAACCAAGTCACCTAAGAAAGCAGCAAATAGTGTTGATTTGCCTGCGCCATTCACGCCAGTAAGACCAATTTTCCAGCCAGGATGAAGCTGCATCGATGCTTTTTGAAATAGAACTCGCCCACCACGGCGTAATGAAACTTGGTCAAATTGAATCATGAGTATGCAAAATAGCGAAGAGATAGCTGCATTTTAAGGTGATCGCCCATGAATGCAAATTTTTATATTACAGATCAAACTGATCGAATTAAATCATTCTACCAATAAAAATAGAGTAAAAGCTCTATTTTTGTGATGCAAATCAGATTATTATTTAGTTTTAGTGAAAAATAAGCAACAAGATTAAAAGTATAGTGACAGGATTGGGGATGAACAAAGCAATTCTTGCCGTGGGGGTAATGCTGATGTTGGGGGGAAGTATGCAGGTCAATGCAGATACTAAAATTTGTGTTTTTGACTTGTTGGGAAAATCTGGCGAGGCCTATAAGGCGGTGGAGGAATGGGCTTTGGCGGCCAAAACATGGCGCAGTGACATCACTTTACTGGGTTATCAAAATGAAGCTCAGGCCCAGAATGATTTCGAGCAGGGCAAATGTGATGGCGTATACATGACCTCCATGTGCGCCCCTAAATACAACAAGTTTGCAGGTTCTGTCGATGCGATTGGTGCTGTACCGAGTTATGCAATTGCACAAAAAGCCATTAGTTTTGCCTTAGATAAGCGTAATCAACGTCGTCTGACCAGTAGTATAGGTAATCAGGTCTACGAAGTTGTCGGTATATCACAAATTGGTCTGGCTTATATTTTCGTTAAAGATAAAAAAATGGATACCATTGAGCAGATCAAAGGTAAAAAATTTGCTGTTCTCGGCTATGATGAAGCACAAAAGATTGTTGTAAAAAGTCTGGGTGGACAGGCAGTCCTTTCGGATATTTCGGATATTTCGGATATTGCCAAAAAGTTTAACAGTGGTGAGGCCGACATTATGGCGGCACCTGCTTATGCCTACAAGCCACTGGAACTATGCATAGATATTTCATCAATGAGTAAAATGTGATGAGTGCTATTAAAAATCAGTAAAACCCGATGTATGTAAATAAAAGGACTAGGCTTTTAGTTAAGATCTGACTATATTCGTCTCTCGGTGGTGGAAAAATATGCAAAAACAGCAAATAGGGGAAAACAAAATGAAAAAAGGACTTTTGGCATTGAGTGCTGCGACTCTATTTGTCATGACTACTCCTGTACAGGCAAAACAAGAAATTTGTGTATTTGATTTATTAGGAAAAGCGGGTGAATCTTTTAAGCTTGTCGAGGAGTGGAAGCTTGCTTCAAAAACATGGCAAGCTGATGTTGAATTGATCCCTTATCAGGACGAAGAGAAAGCAGAAAAAGATTTTGATGCGGGCAAATGTGACGGGGTTTATATGACCTCTATGCGTGCTCGTAAATATAATAAATTTGCAGGATCTGTTGATGCTATAGGCGCGGTGACTAGTAATGCGATTGCACAGAAAGCAATTACTTATGTGCTTGATAAGCGTAACCAACACCGTTTAACTGCAACAACCAATGGTGAGAAATACGAAGTTGTTGGTATTATTCAAGTTGGCTTAGCCTATACTTTCGTACGTGATAAAAATATAGATACGATTGAAAAGGCCAAAGGCAAAAAATTTGCGTATTTACATTATGATCAAGCGCAAAAAACGATTGTTGAAAGCATAAATCTTGTTGCTGTACCCTCTGATATTTCAGATTTTGTGAAGAAGTTTAATAGTGGTCAGGTAGATGTAATTGCTGCACCAGCATATGCATATAAACCTTTAGAAATTAGTAAAGGTTTAGCAAATGGCGCATTATTTAATTTTCCAGTTGTGAACATCACGGGGGATTTAATTATTCGCCCTGGGCAATTCCCAAGTGGTTTTGGTACCCAATCTCGACAATGGTTCGTGAACAAATTGCCAAGTAACTTCGCAATGGTACAGCGTTTAGAAGCGGGTATGAATGCGAAAAGAATTACATTGTCTAGTGAAGATAAAATTCGCTATCAAAAAATGTTGCGTGATGGACGAATGAAATTGACCAGACAAGGAGTCTACGATGCCAGCATGATGAACGTCCTCAAACGAGCACGTTGTACGGTTGAACGCACTAACTTTGAATGTTCTTTGAGTGCCGAATAGTTATAGTTTTGTTCCTGAATTTATAAATTGATTAACGAAAGTCATCACTTATCACAAATATGTTTATGAAAATAAGTGAATGAGATAAAACAGGACAAAAAGTAAACATTATTGACATAAAAATAGAGCACAAGCTCTATTTTTTTTTGAAAAACATGATTAATATTTGCTTCGAACAAGGAGACAAACATAAAGTTTGTGGAAGGATGAAAAATATGAAAAAAATTGCGTTAGCTATTGCAGCAACTTCGATCTTAGGTGTATCTGCTTCTACTCAAGCAGCAATTGATGTGTGTGTATTCGACTTATTAGGGAAGTCAGGTGAATCATACAAAATGATGCAGGACTGGGCACTTGCAGCAAAAGGCTGGGGCGCTGATGTAAACCTTCTTGCAATCACAGATGAACAAGTCGCTGATAATAACTTTAAAGCGGGTAAATGTGCTGCTGTAGCAATGACAGCAATGCGTGCTCGTCCATATAACAAGTTTGCGGGTTCTATTGACTCTTTAGGTGGTGCGCCAAGTAATGAAATCGCTCAACGTGCGATTACTTATGTTCTAGATCAACGTAATGCAGCAAAAATGGTAACTAACCTTGGTGGTAATAAATACGAAGTTGGTGGTATTGCTCCATTAGGTGCGGCTTATATTTTCGTGCGTGATAAGAGCATTAACTCAATCGAAAAAGCAGCGGGTAAAAAATTCGCAGTATTGGGTTATGATGACGCGCAAAAAATTATGGTACAACGCGTAGGTGCACAAGCTGTACTTTCTGATATTTCTAACTTTGCTGCTAAATTTAACAATGGCCAAGTAGATATGGTAGGTGCTCCTGCTTATGCATATAAGCCATTAGAGTTGAGCAAAGGCTTAGGTGCTAACGGTGCGATGTTTAACTTCCCAGTGTTACAAGTGACTGCGGATCTTGTGCTACGCCCAGAAAAATTCCCAGCCGGTTTTGGCCAAAAATCTCGTGATTATTTTGTGAAGCAACTTCCAAAATCTTTCGCAATGATCAAGCGTTATGAAGCTGAAATCCCAGCAAAATACAAAATGAACTTAACTGCTGAAGACAAGTTAAAATATCAAAAACTAATGCGTGATGGTCGTTTAGAAATGACTAAACGTGGTATTTATGATCCTAGTATGATGTCAGTATTGAAGAAAGCACGTTGTTCAGTAGACAAAGCGAACTTTGAATGTGCATTACCTGGTGAATAATCATCAAATGCTATAAAAGTAACTTAAAGCCTAGATTTTTCTAGGCTTTTTGTTTTTAAGTGCTTGTCATTTAAGTCATTGTCTTTATATAGAAATATCGCAATCATACTCATATAAAAACAAATGAAATCGAGAAGATTTAAAATATGTTTTAATCAGGAAGATTAAAAACGACTGTATTTAAACATATATTCATTTGAAGACCTTATTAGGATAGAACGTTGCTCTTCATATACCTAAATGTTTCGCAACAAAACAATATAGATGCAAAGGAAAAATAATATGCAATGGTTTAAGCCTTTACTACTTGCAACAGGCATAGCAACTGTCTCTGTTGCAGCTCAAGCAAAACAAACAATGTGTGTATTTGACATCGTAGGTAAAAGCGGCGATGTATATGCATTAATGAAAGATTATCAGCTTGCAGCTAAAACTTGGGGTGCAGATATTGAGCTTAAAGTTGGAACCAATGAAGCAGTCATTGCAGAAGATTTTAAAGCAGGGAAATGTGATGGTGTCAGTATCACAGGTATGCGAGGCCGACAATTCAATCCATTTACAGGCTCATTAGATGCAATTGGTGCTATCACCGACCTTAAGCTTGCTGTCAAAGTGATGCAAGGGTTAGCCAGTCCAACTTTTGCCAAAGCGATGGTGAATGGCAAATATGAGGTGGCTGGTGTGATTCCGATTGGTGATGCATATTTATTAGTAAATGACCGTAATATCAATACCGTTGCAAAAGCTGCAGGTAAAAAAATTGCGGTTTTAGACTATGATGAAGCACAAAAAATTATGGCTTCACAAGTGGGTGCTCAAGCTGTAAGTTCAGATATCACTAATTTTGGTGCTAAATTTAATAATGGTCAGGTTGATATCATTGGTGCACCTGCTGCCGCGTTTAAACCATTAGAACTTTACAAAGGTTTAGGTACTAAAGGTGCGATTGTCAATTACCCAATCTTGCAGGTGACAGGCAACCTGATTATCCATCCTGATAAATTCCCTGCTGGTTTTGGTCAAAAATCAAGGGAATGGGTGAAGGCACAGTTACCACGTGCTTTTGGCATACTTGGCAAGATGAAAGCGGATATTCCACAAAAATACTGGATGGAAGTTCCTGCGGCTGACAAGCCTGGCTACCAAAAGCTGATGCGTGAAGCGCGTATCAACCTGACTGCAAAGGGCATTTATGACAAGCGTATGATGAAATTGCTATGGCAATTCCGTTGTCGTGAAGATGCCAAGAACTTTGAGTGTGCGCTACAGGATGAAAACTATAAATAATCCTGTAAAAAGTCTTTAAACACACTTTAAACTTCAAATACAGACCCGATATTGAGTATGTTATACTGAATATCAGGTCTTTTATTTTTTTAAAGACATATTGAAGTCTGAGGAACATCATCATGAACGCCCAAGCTCTTGAATTGTCAGATAATGCTGCCAAAAAAGTTCGCCAGTTACGCGAAAGTGAAGGGAATAACGATCTCATGTTACGCGTTTATGTCACGGGTGGAGGGTGTTCTGGATTCTCTTATGGCTTTAATTTTGCTGAAAGTGTCAATGAAGATGATGCTGAATTCAGCAATGGTGATGTAAAAATGCTGGTTGATTCCCTGAGCTATCAATACTTGGTTGGTTCAGTGGTTGATTATCTTGAAGGATTGGAAGGTTCCCGCTTCGTGGTGCAAAACCCGAATGCAACGACAACTTGCGGTTGTGGATCATCTTTCTCGATTTAATAGATTCTAATGATAAAAAAGCTTCTCAATTCGAGAAGCATTTTTATTGCTTTAAGTTTAAACAGCGGTGATGGTTCCCAATATACGATCACCTGAAGCGCCTGTCACAGTAGGTAAATTGCCACTGAGTTGCTGAACAAAACGCATCGCCAACCATGCAAAAGCGGTTGCCTCTACCCAGGTTGGGGCCAGGCCAAGTACATCTGTGGTTTGTACAGACCAATTATGCTTGCGTAAGCGCCAGCGTAGCTGTTCCAGTAAATAAGAATTATAAGCACCGCCGCCACAAACGTAGAGTTCACCTGTTTCCATGCTAGAACGATAGACTGCTTTTTGAATTGCCCTTACGGTAAGTTTCAGTAAGGTCGCTTGAATATTTTCAGGTGTATCTTCGAGTTCGTCATAGGTTAAATCATTGCGCCAATCGATCAGTTGATCATCTAACCAATCAATATTAAAGTCTTCGCGACCTGTACTTTTTGGAGGTTCTTTCGAAAAGTATTCGTGTGAGTGTAATCGATCTAATAGGGAACGTATTGGATGGCCATAAGCAGCCCAGTCGCCATTTTCATCGTATGGATGCCCTGTATGACGATGACACCACGCATCCATCAAAATATTGGCAGGGCCTGTATCAAAGCCGTACACGCCGTCAAGGTTGTTGGCAGGCAACATACTGACATTTGCAATTCCACCCAGATTCAAAATCACCCGATGGATACTGTCATGCTGAAACAAAGCTTGATGGAAAGCTGGTACTAAAGGAGCACCTTGTCCTCCTGCGGCCATATCACGACGCCGAAAATCAGAAACGACAGGGAGTTGAGTAATTTCAGTGATGATATTTGGATCACCAATTTGCAGGGTAAAGCCATGCTCAGGGCGATGGCGAATAGTTTGCCCATGAGAACCAATCGCCTTGATTTGATTACGATCTAAATTGTTCCTTTCAATCAGCGTATTAATGCCATGTCCAATCATTTGTGCCAAAGCGACATCGGCTTTACCCATACGATCAATTTCATTGTCATCAGGAAGCGTTAAAGCCATTAGCTCATCACGTAGCTCAGGCTCAAAAGGCACAGTCAGTGTGGCATGTAGTGTTAAAGGGTCAAATGAACTTGCAACAATATCAACACCATCCATGCTCGTGCCTGTCATTACACCAATATAGATCGCGCTCATATACAACTTATCCTGCAAGATGTTGAAAAAATGTTAGTATATCGCACAAATTGAATAACTGATGTGTTTAGGTTTTGTGATGTCAAATTTCTTGCCAGCCGAAGAACAGCTTGCTCTCATTCAACGAGGCACGCACGAGATTATCTCTGATGAAGATTTATTGAAAAAACTGAAAGAGAATCGTCCACTCCGTGTAAAAGCAGGCTTTGACCCAACGGCTCCTGATTTACACTTAGGACATACGGTTCTAATCAATAAATTAAAAACCTTCCAAGATTTGGGACATGAGGTTACTTTCTTGATTGGTGATTATACCGCCATGATCGGTGATCCAACAGGCAAAAGTGCAACACGTCCGCCGTTGTCGCAAGAGCAAGTACTTGCCAATGCCAAGACTTATCAAGAACAAGTTTTTAAAATTTTAGATCCAAATAAAACCAAAGTTCGTTTTAACTCAGAATGGTTTATCCAAAAAACTGCAGCTGATTTAATTCAATTGGCAAGTCAGCAAACTGTATCACGTATGCTGGAACGTGATGACTTTACCAAGCGCTATAACAACCACCAGCCAATCGCGATCCATGAGTTTTTATATCCATTGGTACAAGGCTATGACTCGATTGCGCTTGAAGCAGATGTTGAGTTAGGTGGAACAGACCAAACTTTTAACTTGCTCATGGGACGTACTTTACAAGGTCGTTACGGTCAAGAATCACAAGTCTGCATCACTGTACCGATTCTTGAAGGTTTAGATGGCGTCAATAAGATGTCTAAATCTTTAGGCAACTATATTGGCGTATTTGACACCCCGGGTGCAATGTACCAAAAAATCCTGTCGATGCCAGATAGTTTAATTGAACGTTACTTTGATTTACTTAGCTTTAAGTCATTAGATGAAATTAAAGTTCTACTTGAGGAAATGGCTGCGGGTCGCAATCCACAAGAAATCAAACGTATCTTGGCACTTGAGCTGGTGGAGCGTTTCCATGATGCAGAAGCGGCTGAAAATGCACATAAGAGTGCAGGTAACCGTGTCACAGAAGGTGAAGTGCCAGAAGATACCCCAGAAGTGACGATTTCTCGTGGTGAGTTTGGTGGTGAGTTATTTATTGCAACCATTCTTCGAGTGGCAGGCTTAAATCCAAATGCAGCTGCTGCAAAAGATGCCGTGGGTCGTGGTGCGGTTAAAGTTGACTGGAATGTGGTTGATATGAGCTTCTCTGTAAAAGAGAATGTCACTTTAATCATCCAATCGGGTAAAAAAGCGATTGCTCGTGTGACTTTTACTGATTAAATCACAATGGAAAAAATAAAGAGCAGGCCATTAGCCTGCTTTTTATACGTAAATAGCTGATAAAAACAACGAAAACACTAATTTTGTAGAAAAAAGAAACATGCAAAAGAAAATAATAAAAAAGGGGGTTGTGTTGGGAGAGGAATGGTGTAGAATGCACATCCATCGGCGGTGATGCAGATAAAAACTTGTTGAGAAACAAGGATTTGGCTAGATTAGTTAGATTCTTGGGTTGATTGGTGGGTTT
>JACCDZ010089891.1_pt1 | contig 51075 bp, 50 predicted proteins | sample 7449551 | NCBI WGS metagenome assembly JACCDZ01 (sample SAMN15323452, study PRJNA562643) | freshwater metagenome | isolation source: river surface water | place: USA:Blue River Watershed | collected 2017-08-18 | reverse complement strand
GCTTGCTAAGACTGAGGTCTATAAAGCGACTTTTGGCGGTAACTGCATTTCTAAGAGATGTCAGCATACTTGCAATAGGATCTTGATGTGCCATAGTTTATTTTCCTTGAGTCTTAAATGGGAATCCGAGCATGCGAAGAAGTTCCACACACTCCTCATCAGTTTTAGCTGAGGTTACAAAGGTGATATTCATCCCTTGCGTTCTTTTTACTTCGTCTAAGTTGATTTCAGGAAAGACTTGTTGGTCCGTAAGGCCCAAAGAGTAAGAGCCGCGGCCATCGCCTTTCAATGAAAATCCACGGAAGTCGCGGATACGAGGGGAAACGATGTTGCAAAAACGGTCCAAGAAATCAAACATGCGAGTTCTTCGGAGAGTCACTTTGAGTCCAATCACCTGATCTTGACGCGATTTAAAGTTTGCAATCGCTTTCTTTGTTTTTGTGAAGACTGGTTTTTGTCCTGATAAGATTGTCAGTTCTTTAAGGCAATCTTGCAGAGCATTTTTATCTTTAGTCGCTTCTGCAAGCCCCATGCTAATGACAATCTTTTTTAAAGATGGAATGAGCATTGCATTGGAATACCCAAATTTCTCTTGAAGAGCGGGTTTTACTTCCTCTTTGTATTGTTTGAGTAATCTTGACATTGTCGTTTCCGTTTAACTTTTTCTTAGGGTTCGAAAAGAAACTTCTTTTCCGCCTTTGGCGTAAACAAGTTCTTTCTCTTTCTTTGTTTGTTTTACTTTTAAGTTGATTGCTTTACCTTCATCGTCACAAACACAGACGTTTGAAGCATGGATAGGCATTTCAACTTCAATGATGCTAGGTGTTTGCACCTGGGCTTGTCTTTTCACATGTTTCTTATGAATGTTAATTCCTTGGATAACAATACGTTCACCTTTGCGTCTGAGAACTGTACCTGTCCGGCCTTTATCGTTTCCTGTCATCACGAGGACTTTGTCCCCTTTTTTAATCCACTGTGCCATCTTAAATTACCTCAGGAGCTAATGATGTGATTTTGACAAATCCTTGTTCACGCACTTCACGAGCAACAGGCCCGAAAATACGTGTTCCACGCGGATTTCCTTTGTCGTCTAAAATAACGCAGCTGTTGTCATAGAATCGCAGGAGCGATCCATCAGGACGTCTGATATAATTTTTTGTTCGGACGATAACAGCTTTGACAACATCACCTTTTTTCACGAGCCCTTTAGGATCTGCATCTTTCACGCTGCAAACAATCACGTCGCCTACTCGTGCATAACGTCTTTTTGAGCCTTTCAAAACTTTGAAGCATCGAACGCTTTTTGCGCCGGTATTGTCGGCTACTTCTAAATTACTTTCTTGTTGAATCATGCCATCACCTCAACTACGCGCCATCGTTTAAGTTTTGAGTAGGGTCTTGTTTCGACGATGCGAACTGTTTGACCTTCTTTGACATCAAACCCTTCACAGTGGGCATAATATTTCTTGCCCCGTGTGATCACTTTATTGAATTCGGGGTGAGCAAATGTACGGTCCACTCTGACTGTGACTGTTTTTTGCATTTTAGTGGATACGACTTGCCCTTGTTTCTCTTTCTGAGCCATAAATTACGCCTTTCCTCCGGACTTTTGCTGGAGTGCTGTAAGCACACGAGCCCGATCTTTTTTCTTCTCACGAAGAAGATGTGGTTTCTCTGTTTTGCGAGCGATGCTTAGTTCGCACTTTAATCCATAAATCTCTTTGGAGAGATCGTGGTATAGAGTCATCAACTCTTCTTTACCTTGATTTTTGATATCTTCCATTTTCAACATAGTTACACTCTCTCCAATCTCTCAACGAAACGTGTCTTGATGCCAAGTTTTGCGGCAGCTCTTCGAAGAGCATTCTGTGCAAGCTCTTTTGGAACTCCGCCTACTTCAAACATGACTCGTCCAGGCTTTACAACAGCTACCCAGTGATCAACGTTTCCTTTTCCTTTTCCCATGCGTGTTTCAGCTGGTTTTTTCGTGACTGATTTATCAGGAAAAATTCGGATCCACACTTGGCCGCGGCGGTTGAAATACCGTGAAATGGCGACCCTGCATGCTTCGATTTGCCTGTTGGTCACCCAACCGCGCTCTAAAGCTTGCATTCCAAATTCACCAAAATCAAGGAAGTTAGCAGCTTTACTCAGTCCGGCCATTTGGCCTTTTTGCATTTTTCTAAACTTCGTACGAATGGGCATCATTGACATAATTTTAAGCTCCTTCTTCCCCGCGATTGATCCAAACTTTCACACCGATCGATCCATATGTTGTCTCGGCTCGGCCCATTGCAAAATCAATGTCAGCGCGAAGAGTATGGAGAGGGATGCGTCCTTCTTTGTACCATTCGGTACGGGCAATTTCGGCCCCGCCTACGCGGCCCGAAATCGAAATTTTAATTCCTGCAGCGCCTGCATCCATTGTTGATTGCATCGCTTTTTTCATGACTCGTCTAAAAGGCATACGGCGCTCGAGTTGTTTAGCTATTCCGTCTGCAACGAGTTTTGCATCGAGGTCGGGTCGTTTGACTTCTTCGACTTCAATCCAGATCTCTTTGCCAGTTGCTTTTTTAAGTTCTTGCTTGAGGATGTCGATCTCTGCCCCTTTTTTACCGATCACAAGACCTGGTCTTGCGGTATGGACAGTGACTTCAACTTTTCCGCTCATTCTTTTAATGGAAATAAGAGAAGTTCCAACACAAATGGGTTTTGCAAGAAGGAATTTTCGGATAAATCTGTCTTCGCCAATTTGGTTTCCAAACTCTTGTTTGTTAGCATACCAAAGAGACTTCCATTTTTTTGTTAGAGCGAGTCTAAATCCTGTAGGAGATGTTTTTTGGCCCATTATTCGCCTTCCTGTGGTGCTACAATCACTGTAAAATGACTTGTTCGTTTCATAAGTGGAACCATTCCACCTTTTGCTTTGGACTTGGACCGTTTTAAAACAGGTCCACAGTCTACGCGTACTTCTTTCACTTTTAATTTTTGACGAGGAACATTCAATTGCGTTTCAGCATTGGCTACAGCGCTATCCAGCGTCTTCTTCAAAAGCCTTCCGCCTTTAAGCTGAGAGTAGGTCAGTTGTATGGAAGCCTCTTCAACATTCAATCCACGAATGAGGTCTGCAGCAAGGCGTGCCTTACGTGGTGGAATTCTGACGCTCTTTGTAACTGCTTGGCGTTCGTTTTTATTTGTTTGCATTTTCATTATCCTTACTTAGCAGCAGCGGCTGGGGTTGGTGCAGCTGCAGCGGATGCAGCACCTGCAGCAGGAGCTGTAGTTGCGGCGGCGGCTTCTGCAATTTTCTTAGATCCGTGTGTTTTGAAGACACGTGTTGGAGAAAATTCTCCCAAACGGTGCCCTACCATATTCTCTGAAACAAACACTGTGATGAACTTACGTCCATTATGAACTTCAAAGGTGTGACCAATCATTTCTGGGATGATCATTGATCTGCGAGACCAAGTTTTAATTGGTCGCTTTGATCCGCCTTGATTCTGTTTTTCAACTTTTGTAAGTAAGAAGTGATCCACAAAAGGACCTTTTCTAAGCGATCTACCCATAAAACCTTATTTCCTCCGATCTTTGACAATCCACTTGGTTGTCTTCTTCTTCGCACGTGTGCGGAATCCTTTCGTGTACTTTGCCCATGGAGTTTGTGGAAGATAGCCGTTATGCTTTCCTTCTCCCCCTCCGTGTGGGTGGTCTACGGGGTTCATCGCTGTTCCACGAACTGTGGGTCTAATTCCTCTCCAGCGCATACGGCCGGCTTTACCTTCAACACGAAGAATTCTTTCGGCATTGGAGACAACTCCAAATGTCGCTAAACAATCTTCATTAATGAGGCGGATTTCTCCGGAAGGCATTTTTAATGTGACATATCCGTTGCTGCGAGCAAGTAATTGTGCAGAAAGCCCAGCAGAACGAACTAGAGATGCGCCTTGACCCGGTTTCATTTCGATGTTGTGAACAACAGAACCCATTGGCATGAGTTTTAATTTCATGCAGCAGCCGACATTATACATCTCTTTTTCAGTTGTCATGACAGTGTCGCCTACTTTAAGGCCTTCTGGTGCTAAAATATATCTTTTTTCTCCATCAGCATAATGTAGTAAAGCGATGTGAGCTGTACGGTTTGGATCGTACTCAAGAGCTGCAACTGTTGCAGGGACATCAACTTTCTCGCGTTTAAAATCAACGAGACGGTAGAAACGTTTATGTCCTCCACCGCGATGACGGCATGTAATATGTCCGTGATGGTTGCGTCCGTTCGTTCTATTTTTTTTGACGATGAGGGATTTAACTGGCTCTGCACCTTTTGTAAGAGTAGTATAACTCTCTAAGATGAGTTCTCGTTGACCAGGTGTGACAGGTCGAAATTTCTTTGTCATATTACGCCTTCTCCTCAATCACATCACCTGGTTTTAAGGTGACGATTGCTTTCTTAAAAGCTTGTTTCATCCCACTGCGGCCGCGAACAGTTCGAGCTTTGGGTTTCACTTGAATGGTGTTGACACCGATGACTTTAATATTTTTGTCAGAATAAATCTCTTCAACAGCTTTTGCTATTTCAAGCTTAGAAGCTGTCTTCTCAACTAAGAAAACATATTTAGGTGTATTGCACTTTCTAACAGAGGGGTTGCTGTTATTGTTTTGCAATCCTTCCATCACACGTGCTTTCTCAGTCACGTAGCGGCTTTTAATTATTTCGTAAGGGTGTTTGCGTGTCATCGTTAACCTTCTAACATCTTCATTAAACGATCCGATGCTGCATCCATCACTATAATATGGCGATGAGAAACAACGTCATAACCGCTTACATTTTGAATCAACATAAAATCTGCATTTGGAATATTGCGCATGCTCTTGATAAAGTGCGCGTCTTTTTTCGCTTCAGCTTTTTCTGCAACAAAGAGAACTTTTTTTCCAAAGAGCTCAAGCCCTTTAAGAAATTCAGCTACTTTCTTTGTTTTTGGAGCTTTCATAGCGCCTGGATCTAAAACAACCATTTGTCCGCCATTAATTTTTTCTGCTAGAAGATGACGGATTGCGGCACGTTTTTCTTTTCGGTTGATAGAGACATGAAAATTGTCTTTTGTGCGAGGACCGCCGACGCGTCCGCCGCCTTTATATTGCGCAGCACCCAAGTAACCTTGACGTGCTCTTCCGGTTCCTTTTTGAGGATGAGGCTTTTGACCTGAGTGATTCACTTCAGCTCTTGATTTTGTATGTGCAGACCATTGGCGAGCATTCGCACGAAGAGCCACAATATAATCTTTGATCATTTGAGAGTTGGCTTCTTGCTTAAGGAGGTCGTCTTTGATTGCTAGCTCTCCAATTTCTTTTCCTGATAGGTCTAATTTTTTAATATTTGCCACGTTTCAGCCTATTTTTTCTTCTTATTCATCTTTTTCTTGGCGGTCGTAATGTAAACAAGTCCGCCGCGGGAACCTGGAATAGCTCCTTCAACAACAATCACCTGTCTATCTGTATCGATCTTGACTACACGCAGATTTTCTACTGTGACACGCTCTCCGCCCATACGGCCTGCTTTCTTACCACCTGGCAAGCAGCGGCCTGGGGTAGATCTCATACCAGTTGAACCTGCATGTCTATGAAATCCAGAACCGTGAGCTGCAGGACCTCCAGCGTAGTTGTGTCTTTTCATAACACCTTGATAGCCCTTTCCTTTTGAAACACCGATAATATCGACATAAGCAATGTCTTGGAAAAGTTCGACTCCGAGCTCTTGGCCGACAGTATAAGCCGCTGTATCGTCAACTCGAATTTCTGACATATTTCTACGCGGTTCAATTCCTGCTTTTTTGTAATGGCCTTGCTGAGGCTTTGCAACCTTGCGAGCCTTTGCAGCATTCATTCTTCCAGCGCAAAGTTGAAGTGCATTATACTTGTCTGTTTCTACAGTTTTAATTTGAGAAATGACGTGTTTATCAGCTTTGATCACTGTACAAACAACACGATTTCCTTGCGCATCAAAGAGCTGCGTCATTCCTTGCTTAATTCCCATCAACTTCGGCTTCATACTTATCTCTAAATTTCAGAGGTTCTTTAGGTCGTTTAAAATAACTTTTTGCACTTACCATAGAAGTGCGCAAACAATGGTATTGCCAATTGCTGTCGCAACTTGGCTAAAGCGAGTAGGCTAACAAATCTATGAATTTTCCGACAATGGAAATTTGTATCTCAGCTTGTTTTAAAGGGAAGAAGAAGCGGCTAAGAAAGAATAAATGACGAGTGAAAGACCAAGCCCAAGAGAGCCGATGGCAACGATCCACTCAACCCAAGAAAGAGGAGAAAAAGGCTTTTTTGAAAATAACATTCTTAAGATAATAGACGATTTTTTAAAATTCGAGAAGGCCTAATTGATCAGCAGTTTCAAAATACCCAGGTGCCTCGAAAGCAAAATCCACTCCTGATATCACCCAGCCAAGGCAGGTTGAAAGGGTGGCCGACGCCATAAAAAGATAAATTGCTATAAGGGCTAGTCCGAGCTTATAGGAAGTTTTATAAAATTTCGCCCCTTGAAGAGCTTCCATCCCTTCTTGTCTAAGATGGACTAGTAGGTCGATGGTAGGACGCAAAAGAGCGGTTACAAGGCTTACAGAAGTTAAGCTATCCATTAACCGTACGGTCACTGGCAATCCTTCCACAAAAGAAAACCAATAAACAAGTTGATTGCCCTGTTCTACAACATTCAACACCTCTTTTACAGACTCCGCATTACAACCTAGCTTGCCTTTGCGTAAAAATGAAGCAAAGCTATCCCCTGTTGTATAGACTGTGGCTACGCGCGAAAGCTGCGTCAAATTTGATGCGGCATTCCTAAGCTGGGCTGTAAATGAGCTGATGGGCTTTAGAAAGTCAGCGTTATTGATTTCTTTACAACCCTTCTCAACTGCCTTAAATACAGATTTATTATCACTGAAATATTGAATTGAACGCTTCCATTCAGATTCGTCCTTTACTGAATCAAGGGCAGAATCCGAATATTTTAGATTTGGATTAATTGTAACTTCAATACCTCTAAGCATGGTATTAATTATACCATATTAAAGATTTTAATTACTTTTCTTTTTTCTCGAGATTAAATTGAACAAACTTAGATATAAACACCGTAGTATCAAGGACTAAGGACACTTTAGGCATGACATAAGAATGGACCCCATAAGCGGCACCGGCAGTCAGCAACGTCAGACAAAAAGAGGCTAAACCTTTAATAGCTCCAAAACCATTTGACAGTGAAGGACTTACAATAAAACTCTTTAAATCAAGTAGATCCCCTACGGTATCGCCTGCAACCCTGACTGTTTTAAGGCGAGGCTCTGTAGAATGGAATACTTTGTTTAAAACGATGTCTGCACAGGCTGCAGATTCGGCTAAGGCTTCTGAAAGGGAAGAGACGGCATCCGTATCAAAATGACCTTTACTAACACGACCTGCTAAAGAAGAAAAGGCTTTGCCAGCTAGCATCCAAGAAAAGACATCTTGGGCTTTGCTTGAGTAGGTAATAAAGCGCTCAGTTTTGACCGAGCCTAAATCACCCTTAAAAACTAAATACCAGCGGGCGCAGAGTTCTGCGCCCACAAAAAATTGCTTCGGTTCTTTTTTAAAGAAATAGCTGGTTACGGCCGTGCCCAAATTGCCTCTTCCATGTAAGTTCTAGCACATTTTTGAACTAAAGGAAGAACGGTAATTGCAATGCTGGCTCCGAGTTGAACTGTTTTAAACCAAGTTGGAGCTTTATCTTTGTAATAGAGTCCTAACCCACCCACAATGCTTGAACCAAGATAAGCTGCGCTTGTTACAAGATTGAGATATCCAAACCGTTTTTCAGATGGTACTGCCTGGCAAGCCTCATCTCTCCAAGTTCCATTTGCATGGTGCCATTCGGTAATAAGCGATTGCAATCCCATATATGCACCTGCTACCGTATAAATCCAGGGTGACGCCTTATCGAGTTTTCTTGGAAGATGACCAAAATATTCACGTGCAAATATTAATCCATCTCCCAAAGCAATTGCCCAACTTGCTACGTGAAAAACCCTATTAGAGACAATTTCAAGGGGAGTCCATTCGACACCATTTTGCACAAAATCATTTACACTAGTATAACCTCTTGAAAACTCCCTACCACCAACTGGTTTTGAAAGCTCCTGTAACATTTTTGGCAGTTTTGTAATCACTTCACACGCACTGATCATCACCTTCATTGGAGTTGCATCAGAAGCAATTTTGTAAAGTACAGGAAACCGATCTTTGCGGTCTAAATACTTAAGTGTTTGACCAGCTACTGATAATGGTCTTATAACTAGTGTTTTAAAAACATCAGCTCGCAAACCTTGAGCTAAAAAATTTGTTACCCCTGAAACTTTTGATGGAACATAATTTGCAGCTATAGTTAACCCACTTGCGACTGCATTAAACCCTGTGACGATTGCACTAGATGCCATAAGAAATCTCCTTTATATTGTTAAGGAATTTTTAATCTTTCGTGAAAAAATTATAGAAAAATAATGATATTTTTCCAATCAAAATTAGGAAAATTTATGAAATACGAGGTTCTTGATGGAGTCCTCGGAGGAAGTCCCCGATGGGAAGCGCTTTCTTTCCTTCGAGCTGAACTTCCAAGAGACTTAAAAGATTTGCTCCACACTCAATCACCCACTCTTTTTGATTCAAAAGATGAGTTTTCTTAGGCGTCGCATTTAAATATTCTTTGATGTGAGATCGTTTAATTTTCAATTTTTTTATTTGTCCGCTGATTTCTACCTGTGTCCAGGCTCCGGGCTGTGGAGAAAGAGCCCTGATTTGGTTGTGAATTTCCAGCGCTGTCCTATTCCAATCAATCACCAAATCCGCAGGGGTGATTTTCGCAGCAAAAGTTGCCTTTGTAGGGTCTTGCGCCACTCCGCAGGCTGTCCCATTTTCTAGCTGGGCAAGTACTCGGATAAGGGGCTCTTTTGCAGCTTGTGCCAGCGCTTTTTCCAATTCTCCATGATTCATTTCAAAGGGGACTTTGACCACCGCTTTATCCAGCATATCACCGGCGTCTAGTTCAAGGACCATTTTCATAATTGTCACACCGGCTTCCTCTTCTCCTGCCATCAGCGAGCGTTGAATGGGAGCGGCCCCCCGCCATTTAGGAAGGAGACTGGCATGCACATTGATGGGCCCGAGCCGAGGAACATTGAGCAGCGCTGTTTTCATGATTTCGCCATAGGAGGCGACAACAAATACATCGGGTGAAAAAGACTGCATTAAAGCCACAAATTCATCCGCAGAAGCCTTTACAGGTTCATAGAGCTGCAGTGAAGGCGCATAGGTTTTGACCCATTCTTTCACAGGAGAAGGCAATGATTTTAAAGATCGGCCTTGGGGCTTTTCGGGTTTTGTGACAACACCGATGACTTGATGAGAGGTCGCTAATAGATGCTTTAAAATGGTGACTGAAAACTCAGAAGTGCCAAAAAAAACGATTTTCACGTGATTTCTTCTTCCAGAAGCTCTTCATATTCGGAGAGTTGTTCTAGAGAATCGGGATCTTTGAAGTGAAAACCTATTAAGCCGCGTCTTGAAGCCAGACAAAATTCAACCCAGTGTTGAACATAAAGATTAGGCTCAACTTCTTGCTGAATTTGTTCTAACGCTTCATTTAAGCTCAGGCCTGAACGATAGGTCATTTTGAATGCACGCGCTAAATCTCTGCGCACAGTGAGGGGGAAACCGTTTCTTTTGAGTCCAACAAGGTTGAGGCCTCCCATTTTATAGGGAACCCCTGCACCGATGGTATAGGGTGGGACATCGTGCGTCACCCTGCTAAATCCGCCGACCATTGCATAGCAGCCAATCCGCGTAAATTGATGAACAGCTGTCATTCCGCCGATGACCGCGCAATCTTCAATGATCACATGTCCTGCTAAATTCACAGCATTAGCCATGATTACACGATTGCCGATTTCACAGTTATGTGCGACATGGCAATATGCCATAATAAGGCAATTATCGCCGACGCGAACAACAGAGTTTTCTTGGCAGGAAGAATTAATGGTGACGTATTCGCGGATTTCGCAATTCTTCCCAATAATGACAAATGTTTTCTCACCTCGGAACTTCAAATCTTGTGTTTTTGTCCCAATACTTGCTCCTGGCCAAATCGTAGTTCCAGCGCCAATCGTGGTATGTCCGTCAATGTAGACGTGCGATTTAATTGTGACGTTGTCTTCAATGACCACACTGCCTTTAATAACGACATAGGCTTCAATGATAACGTTCTCCCCGATCTTTGCGCCGGGTTCAATCACTGCTGTAGGATGAATCTGTTTTTTTGTCATGCAATTCTCAAACGTTTACAGTTGTTTTCTGTCAATCAAAGCAAAACCTATTTCTGCTTCGACGACAACTTGTTCATTCACGATTGCTTTGGCTTGTACCTTGCCGCCTTTAAAACTAATATGCTGCCCGGTGATATGAAGATAAAGGACATCTCCAGGGACAACAGGCCTTCTAAATTTAGCGTTATTAACGGTTAGAAGCACAGCAATTTTATCAGTTTGTAATTTTTGATGGACCAAAATACCCCCTGCTTGGGCAAGCGCCTCTAAAATAAGAACGCCCGGCATGATGGGTGCTTCGGGAAAATGTCCTACAAAAAAGTGTTCATTAAAAGTCACATTTTTTTGTCCGATAATACTATTATTATCCAGATCTAAATGGACAATCCGATCGACCAAAAGAATCGGGTAGCGATGGGGAAGGATTTGTGCGATCTTCTTCGCATCAAGCACAGTAGAGTGAGAAATAGTTTCGTTCATTGTTTCCTCAGAGATTTACGCAGCTCTTTTGCAATAGCATGGTTGGCTGCATGCCCCGTTTTGATCCCAATCAAATGGACACGGAGCTGCCAGCCTAAAAGAGCGATGTCTCCCATCAAATCGAGGACTTTATGACGCACCATTTCGTCAGAAAACCGGACCCCTTCGGGATTGAGCACTCTTTGACCATCTATGACTACACCATGCTCAAGTGCAGCATTTTTTAAAATCCCTTTTTCAATTAAAGGAGCCACATCTTCATACAAAGCAAAAGTACGGCAAGGAGCAATCTCCTGTTTGAAAAAACTCGGCGTGATTGTTGAACTGAAGTATTGCGATTGTAGGTAAGGCGATTGTGGATAGTGAAGAGTATAGCTGATACGAAACTCCTCTGCCGGAAGAGCGATCACATGCGTCTCTCCCACTGTAAACGAGCAAGGACTCTCTAGCGCATAGGTAGGTACTTCTTTGTCTTGTTCCAAAATACCTGCTTTTTCAATAAGTTCTACAAAGGGAAGAGAGCTTCCATCAAAGATCGGCATTTCAGGTCCTGAAATCTCGACGACTAAATTATTAACTTTGCATGCATAAAGGGCCGCCATGAAATGTTCCACGGTTTGTACCGAGACACCATTCACGCCTATTTTAGTTGTTCGAATAGCTTCTATGACATTTTCAGTTCTTGCAGGAATTTCGGGAGATCCTGGCAAATCGACACGACGGAAAACAATTCCAGTATCTGCTTCTGCAGGAATCAAGGAAACTTCAACATCCACCCCTGTAAAAAGGGCTTTACCCTGAAAAGAAACTATTTGTTTGAGCGTCGTTTGCCTGTTCATGATCATTTCGAAGAAATTTATCTCATCACCGGTTTCAAAACAAGTAAGATTTCCGGTTAATAACAAGGGTTATTGTTAAAAAAAACATTGAAAGCATAATAATTCCTAGATCACCCCAAAAAGAATATAAAGTCCAAATAGAATAAATCGGCACTTTTGCGACCAAAACACCCGCCTTATTCCATTCATTCAAGCTTGCGATTTCATTTCCCAAACTATCAACAACCGCCGTTACACCGGCATTACAGGCCCTCACTAGAGGAAGTCCATTTGCAACAGCTTGAGCCTTTCCAAGATCAAAATGTTGTTTTGGAAGTCTCGAATGAGGGTACCAGTTATCATTCGTGACATTCACAAAAAGAGCAGCCCCTTCTTTTTTTCCCTGCCGCATGATCCTTCCAAAAGTTTCTTCGTAGCAAATCGATGTTGAGATTGGAACTTTTGATTGAAAAAGTTTAGAGCCTTGTCCGTGGGCAAAAAATTGTGAAACACCATATTTTTTTGTCAGCTGAATTAAAGACTCAAAAGGTAGATATTCAGCCAAAGGAAGAAGGATTTGCTTGTCATACCGATCTATTTTCCCCTTAGATGCAAAAAAAGCAGAAGAATAGTGAACATCTCCTGCTGCCCCATCAAGGCCTACAATCACATCAGCTCCCAAAATTTTACTAAGGGCATGAATCCAGTAAGGATTAGAGACCATCCGGTCTGTGCCCTCTGGCTCATAATTTTGAAAAGCTGTTTGCAGAATTCTTGCAACTCTTTCCTTGGAATAAAGAGGAGTTTCATTCGTATAGGGAATTGCTGCCTCAGGAAGTACAACAAGATCTAAAGGACAATCAACTTTAGACAAAAGTTTTGAGATCCGCTCCCATTGTTCATAAGGAGAAATGAAATCTTGAGCTCGTTCTGGAAAATACATCTTTTGTGATGGAAGAAGCGCGGTTTGTACAAGTGCCACACTCAGCGTTGGACTTTTTTCAATCTTAGGCTGATAGACCCACGTAAGCGCTCCTCCAAACAAATAGGGACTTAAGGCAAGTACCATAGCCGGCTTCCAGCGTCTTTTCCAAACTGCTAAGTTTGTTAAAATTACCCAGAATGAAAGCCCAAAAATCCCAAAAATCGAAACGGCAGGAAGAGCTAGGGGTATTGCAGTAAGGGCAAGACCTGCAGGATTAAAAGAAAAGCCGCAGAAAAAATAAAGCCTTGCACATTCCATGAGGGCCCAGATGGAAGCCGATGCAACAAAAGGAATCTTGTCAATCACATGACTCAAAACCCCGAATTGAAGTCCTAGCCCTATAGAGATCAGAGCGTAAACAAGCAGAATATAAGTGCCTTGAAATTCAATCGAGGTCATCCAGGAAAGCTGGATCAGCTGGACTAGAAAAAACCACCCTGTCGAAAGAAGAAATCGCCTTTTTCCAGATTGAATTTTGCAAGCAGCACGCCAAAAAAGAGCATACCCGCACACAGCTGAAACAGGGGCAAGCCACGGAGCCCAGGCTGGTTGCCCAAAACCTACAATTATTCCACTTAAGGCTACAAGTAAGATCACCCTTCAGGCTCTCCACTTTTAGCAGATAGAATGAAAAGACCGCCTAATATTGCTAGATTTGTCATGAAGTGGCCCAATTGCGTTGTTTTTTCCTGACCCGACTCGAGCCAGAAAGGATGCATAATTATAGTTACAGGAAGAAGAAAAAGAATCAGTAAAACAGCCCCAAACTGCACCTTAAAACCTAGAAGCACTAGCAACCCGCCTACGGCTTCAAAAACCGTTGCTAAAATCAAAAAAAAGACTGCGTAAGAACAGATGAGCGTAATGGCGCCATGCATAAAATCGGGCATTGGCGTCCCAGCAATCAATTTTGATAAAGACCCCGTCATAAACTGAACCGTCTGATCCCAACTAAATATTTTACTTAGCGCAGAAGTCACAAAAACTAAACTGATGCAAATACGGCCTACTAACATCAAAACCTTATTCATAAAAGCTCCTTTTGAGGAATCAATGTAGCAAAATCGATAAATTAGCTATACTACTTTACATGAAATTCAGAGAGCACCACCTCCATCTACTCTTAGGAAAAATGCGTAATCAAAAAACACCGATTGATGTACTACTCCGTTATTATTTTAGACAAAATAAGGCTTTAGGGTCTAAAGATCGAGCTTGGATCAGTGAAACCATTTACCACTATGTCCGTTGGAAAAATGCGTATGATGAGCTTCAAATAAATCCCACCTTACCTCTGCCTGATCTTTCGAGCACTGGCCTTAACCTTAAGCTAGGAGCCCCTCAAAAACTCCTCGAAGTATTGATAAAAGCTTACGGAGATGAAAAGACAGGAGAAATCTGTCAAATCAACCAAACTAGAGCACCTGTTACAATTCGCACCAATTTACTAAAAATTACAAGAGATGAGCTTCTTGAAAAACTATCCCTGCAGTTCCAAGTCTTGCCAACTCAGCACTCCAAAGAAGGAATCATCTTTGCAACGAAAGTCAACTTTTCTGCTCTCCCAGAATTCCAAGAAGGGTTGTTTGAGGTACAAGATGAAGCAAGCCAATTAGGGGCATCTCTTATCCGACCCTCTCCTAAAGAGCAAGTTCTTGATTTCTGTGCAGGAGCCGGAGGGAAAAGTTTGGCGATAGCTCCTCATATGCAGCGGTCAGGACAGCTTTATCTTCATGATATCCGCCCAGAGGCCCTCATCGAAGCTAAGAAACGATGCAGAAGGGCCGGTATTCAAAATGCCCAGTTCAACCTTCCACCTAAAAAAAATTCCATCGACTGGGTAGTTGTTGATGCTCCCTGCAGCGGAACAGGAACCTATAGACGCAACCCCGATCTCAAATGGAAATTTGAATCATTTGATTTGCCAGCCCTTATTCAAGAGCAAAGAGAAATCTTCGATCAAGCTCTTGCCTATAAAAGACCGCAAGGGAAAATCGTCTACATGACCTGCAGCATCCTCCCTGAAGAAAACGAAAAACAGGTTCAATACTTTCAAGAAAAATACTCTCTTCAAGTTATAGAAAAATTTCAAACCCTTCCTGTTGATAGCGGCATGGATGGATTCTTCGCCGTTTCTCTTAAATGATCTGTTTGCTACACTCTGGCCATGATGAAATACCTTTTAATACTTCTATTATCTCTATCATTTCTCCATGCCGATTCGCAAAAAATTGTCGTGAATAATAGAATTTTGACCCATGTCAATGGCAAAACCCTTTCAATGCTCGACGTCGTCAAACAAATGGACGTTTATTTAAGCCAATACTATCCCCAATACCTGGATGCTGAAGAAGCAAAAATACAGTTCTATAACGTGCAGTGGAAACCCACTTTGCAGCGGATGATCGACCAAGAACTGATGATGGCCGATGCAGAAAGCCGAGAAGTCAAGGCGACCGATGCTGAGGTGCGCGAAGAGATACAAAATAGATACGGCCCCAATGTCATGGGATCTTTAGACAAGCTAGGCATTACTTATGAAGAAGCCAAAAAAATGGTTTACCAAGATCTTGTTGTTCAAAAAATCCAATGGCTCCGGGTTACATCAAAAGTTTTATCTCGAGTGACAACAGAAGTTGTTAAAAAAGCATTCAACAACTATCTCATCCAAAATCCTCCCAAAGAAATGTGGACCTTCCAGTTTCTAACAATACGCCAAGACGAAATCGATACCGCTCTGTCCATGGCTGAGCAGATCATAGATCTACAAGAAACGTCTAGCAGCCTCCTGCCTGTGGCCATCGATCTATTTAAACAAAAACTTCCTGAAACAGAGTGGACGCATTTTTCTCTCTCGACAGAGCTTAATCTTGAAGAAAAAGAACTCTCAGAGGCCCATCGAGACGCACTTTCAAAAATGACCGTTAATAATTGGAGTAGACCCGTCATTCAAAAAAGCAGAGATGGATCAGAAGTTGTGAGGATTTTCCATTTAAAATCGCACACCAAACAAGAAACTCCTCTTTTTGAAACTATGGCTAATGGCCTGCGTCAAGAGATCCTCAACCAGTATGCAGAGAAAGAAATGGATGTCTATCTAGCGCGCCTGCACCAACGTTTCAATTATAATACAGACTCCCTCGACATCCCTCCACAGTTTGAGCCCTTTTCATTTTAATGAATCTCTATAAGCCGTCAGCACTCAAAGCGTTTTTAGCAGAGATAGGCGCAGCGCCTATCAAATTTTTATCACAGAACTTTCTGATCGATGGCAATATCGTCCGAAAAATTGTAAGGTTTGCAGACGTTAATGCAAAAGACTCCGTCTTAGAAATAGGACCAGGCCCTGGTGTACTCACAGAGGAGCTCCTCGCACACGGCGCGCACGTTTTTGCCGTAGAAAAAGACCGAAAGTTTGCGTCCGCACTCACACGCCTACAAACAGAAGATAAAAGGCTCATTGTTTTTGAAGACGATGCTCTCAAATGGGACTTTGCCTCCCACCTCAAGCAAAAAACCAAACTCGTTGCAAATCTCCCTTACAATATTACGACACCAATTCTCACCCATTTCCTTCCCCGAAGAGATTTTTTCCAAACCCTCACAGTCATGGTTCAAAAAGAAGTCGCCGAAAGACTCCTAGCACATCCTGGATCGAAAGCCTATGGATCGCTGTCTGTCTTCGTGCAATTTTACTCCGACCCCATCAAAGGTTTTATTGTAGAGCCCACCTGCTTTTATCCCGCACCGAAAGTCCAATCAGCCGTAGTACAATTCCGCCTTAAAGTTCCTCCCATCACAGATGAAGATCATTTCTTTGAAATGACACGCTGCGCTTTTGGCCAAAGACGAAAAATGGTTCACACCACACTCAAAAAACTGTATCCATTAGACCGAATTGAAGAAGGGCTTACTAAAGTAGGTAAAGGCTTAAAAGTAAGACCCGAAGAGCTTTCACTCGCGGATTTTTTGGTGCTTTTTGAAATAATAAATCAGAAGTAGCAGCACTTGGCTGCCCAAAAATAAAGCTAGACACAGCGCTTTATGTTTCCAACAAAAATCTGAAATTACAGCCCAAACTGTTTGCGAGACAGAGTTCATTGCATAAATCGGCTTTTCTAATAGAATGTTTTCTTTTTCATCAACAAGGCGTAAATGTCCTACAAAATCTCCCGCAGCGATAGGAAAGTCTTTTACCATCCATTTAATCTCAGCATGATACTTGGGCTCTTCCGCAGGAAAGTATTCTAAAACGACATCGTCTTTCAAAACCGCTTTTAAGTCGCTGGAAGCGCCTTTTATACGATGCGTAAATAAATCACTCTTCTGTGCATAAAGCATACGGGAAACTTTCTTCTCTGCAAACGCTGCATCAAAGAGCTTAATTTGATCGCGAAACGCACTTCCATCCGGCTGACATTTTAATACGACAGCAATCAAGGTCCTCCCCTCATGTGTTGCAGCGCCTACAAGAGTAAAACCAGCACGGGAATGATACCCAATCTTAACTCCGATAGCTTTTGAATAGTAGTACGGGCCAGGTTTAAGCAGTTTATTTCGTTGATAAAAGTATCCCTCTGGCTGAAGATTCGTTTGCGGCTTTAAATAACGCGCAGTTTTTACAATTTCTCTAAAAGCTGCATGCTTTAGAGCCAGGCGCGTGATCTGCGCCATATCGTAAGCCGTCGTCCAATGATTCTCTTGATGCAGACCGTGAGGATTTACAAATTGCGTCTCTAAAATGCCATGCTCTTTTAAAAAAACGTTGAGCTCTCTGCAAAACTGATTAATATCTCCACAAAGCCTTTCGGCTAAAACGTTCCCGGCATCGTTTCCAGAGCACATCATCAACCCATGAAGAAGCATGTAAAGAGATACCACCTCTCCCTCTTTAAGACCCATTGATGTTCCATCATGCGTGAGTTGATAAGGTTGAAATCGAGCTGGATCAGCATCAAGAATCGATGAATGTACTAAATGCACAGCGTTTTTTGAGGCTTGTGCAATTTCATCTAGCTTCTCTCCTTTTTTCTCCAGAACATAAAGAGCCGTTGCGATTTTTGTGATACTGGCAGGGTAGGCTTTTTGATGGCACTCTTTTTCATATAAAATAGCCCCTGTATCGGCATTGATCAATATCGCATGAGGAGAAGAGAGTTGAACCGAAAGTGGCTTTGCATAGAGAGATAAAACCAACAACGAAGCAGCCCAGATTAAACGCAGTACCATATAGGCTCATTGTAAGAAGAGCTGCTATCTATGTTCAAGAAAAATTATGTAAATAATTAATTATCAGGTGTTTTAGAAATATTAAAAAAAATTGTTGATATACACTCCCACGCCGTGTATTTAATGATTATAACAACAACGAGGGGAAATGCTCACACCTGCTCAATTGGAAGAAGCTTTTGTAGAATTTTCTCAAAATCTTTCAAAGCATGCTCCAGACGGCGTCATCACCGTCGACCTTAACCTCTTGCATGACCTAGGCCTTCTTCAAAATGGAAAGTTTGACCAGTCTAGTTCAACTGATGAGCTCATGCACTACTTCCATGTTTTAGAAACCCCGGATAAAGTCACCCTTTTTAATGAACAATTCGTTGTGTGGATCCTGCCTAAAGTTGTCCAAGAAATACCCCTCACTTTGACATTTATCGGTAGAGTCCAAGGCACAAAACCCAACCTAGAACTCGTCTTCTCAACAACCGGTGTTTATAACACGCCCAAATTCATACTAAAAGTGCTTGAACACTTCTTGACTGAAGTAATCGACACCGAAGCGATCATCTCTTCTATTAACCGCCCTAAAGCTTCTTAAAGTTTCGCAATACGGCTTACTCCAAAGCCCGCTGCAAAAGCAGCTGCATGGGTCACAGCCGGAACTAGCGCCTTTTTCAGATAGCTTTCAGGCTCTTCTTCCTGAGTGAAATTGTCTGGTATTGCAGCCGTAATTCTTAATCGTTTTATTTTTGTTGGATCTTTTGTACTGATGCGAAGGCCTTCTCCCTCTGAGTTAATGTTAATGAAGGGGTCATGATTGCTAGGACTTAAAAACTCACGCTCAAACGTGCTATCAAAGGGTGTAAAAATAACCTTCCAAGTTCCTGGAGGATAACCAAACAGCTTCGATTCATTCCATTTGAGTTCTACAGATGTCTGAATAGGAGCCAGATCTTGTGTTCGATATTCAGTGAAAAAGAGAGTAAATCTTAGTTCACCACAATCTTTTTTGCTTTTTCTATAAAAAGTCATTGCTCTATAGGCAATTTCTGTCTCAGTTTCTATCTCGAGCTGAAGAGATGTTGCACCTTTGTTATGATGTATTTCCACTCGATGACTTCCCCGCAAAATCTTCCAACCTTGAGAGGCTTGAATTCTACAAAGGTTATTTGTATCTTGCCTTTGCCCTTGAGCATGCGAAGAAGTATAATGAAAATGGCTGGATCTAGGTGTGGGGTTGATTTCCGTGCTAGGGGTACTCGTATGTTCGATGGCAAGCTTTCCTGGGCTAGGAGGTATAATCCCTATGAGTAGTCTATATTTATGAACTCTCTGCTGGCCAAAGAAATTTTGAAAAGGAATTTGAACATCTGCAACACATGCCTCTTTATTCCCTGAGAAAAGGGCTGACTGAGGTATTGAAAAGCTGCACGCGCCCTGCAAAGGCTTAACCAATGTTGCGCGTGTGCCATTGAGAACCAATGAAGGCTTAGGACCCTGCGTTCCAAGACCAGGAAAGAAACCTCTCAGTGTAAATACAACATTTTCTACATTTGAAGCCTGTATAATACAAGAAGGCTCAATGGATAAAAAAAGTGGAGAGGGATTCAATACCCCTTGAGCAGCGTTTTGCATGCGAGTACCTAACTCTTCAATCTTATCTCCAACGCTTTCTTCTAATGCAAGAACCGCGGATTCAATGTATTCGATGTTATTTTTAAGCCTCTCATCCATTTTGTCTATGGATTGATCCGCGATGTCTCTGCATTCATTCAACGTATTTGCAATCAGAAAACGGAGCCGCACGTCAAGATCTGCAATCGCAGAAGAATAGTTGTTTCTTAATACCATATCTAAACGATCGACCGCTCTACTAAGCTCAGGCATCTTATGTCGAACTTTAAACATTCTTACCTCCAATAAAAAATTATTTTGGCTAATCCATGCTAGGCCTCAAAAGACATTTTTGAAAAGATAAATTTAAAACTATGATTAAAACTGAGGGATTAGGGCAAGAAAACCTAGTGTTTGAGTGAAATGCTTGTTTTTATCGACTGCCAGCTGTCATCATGACAGCTTTTTGAATGACAGCAGCGATTTTCTTGGCAAGATCATCATAGAGTGGAGAAAGAGCATTGTCTTGGGCTCCTTCAATGGAATCCAGTTGCCCCTCTGAAAAATCAATGACTTTTTCAAGCTTTCCACTGGGAGTGGTAAAGGCTAGCTCTCGAATTGTACTCACATCAATATAATCATACTCAGTTGTTGCTGTCACAACAATCGGTCCTAAGATCGGCGTATCTTCAGATTCTCTATAAAGAGTGATCTCAGCTGCACTACTGCGGCGATTTTCTGTAGCAAGTAAATTCTGCTCAAGCTTGCCTTTTTTTTCAGAGCGGTCATACCGAAAGCCAATCACTTCTTCACCATTGCCAACAAGCGCAATTTTTAGCTCTAGTTCACCACCTGAGCCGACATAATCATAAAGTCCTGTTCGGTTAATTTCAGCAATGACAGCATTTGTTAAAAAACCTTCCTCATCCCCTCTTACATAAGGAATAGAGAGCGTAGGACGGTCTGCAGAGGAGATCGTGTGATATCCACAGCTAGGAAGCACGAGAAGTAGCAGTTTCAGCCACTTCAGGGACAGACGCTTGGAATGTTGATTGTTCATTAGTAGGTGCATCTCCCGAAGGACGGAGAACTTTCAGACGTTTTTTAGAAAGCTCTGCCGACTTCGTGTTAGGGAACGATTTGATAATTTTTGAATAATATAAAATAGAGGCGTGCGGTTTTTTTGCTCGCTCGTAGAATTGAGCGATTTCATAGAAGCTTTCAGCAAAAACCTCTTGCATCGTACCATAGATTTTTTCTGCCTCCTCTACACGAGGATCCATTGGAAAATCCTGTCTAAACTTCCGAAGGTTGATTGAAGCAAGATCGAGATAATCCGCATCAGGGTATTTTTCTTGTGATTGGATTAAATAAACACGTGCAATTTCAACATAAGCGTCCGGAGAAAGAGGATGCTTTGGAAAGCGCCGGATTAATGTCTGATACGTTTCTACACTTGCGATGTACTCATCATCTTCCAGCTGCAGGACCCCTTTTCCAAAAAGAGCTTTAGCAGCTAGGTCATCATTAGGAAGCGCACTAATCACCTCATCATAAATCTTGACCGCTTCATCTTTTGCTGGAATCCACTTAGGTAAAAGTTCTATCCCACCTATGTGTTTTTTAAAACCTTCACGAAACTTATCTGCGATTTGGAATTTGAGCTCGATCGCATTTTTGAAATTTTGAAGCGCTGTTTGCTTTCTTAGATAGACAGAAAGATGCTGATTGGAAATATCAAAATCTCCCATGTTAAAATAGGAAAAGCCTAAGAAATAGAATGCCTCTTGGTGAAAAGGAGTATCCGGAAAGTTTTTAATAATAATATTTGCTTGACTGATCACTTCTTGCCAATCCTCATTCTGGACTGCTTCTAAAAGACGGCTATGATGTTCTTGTACAGACATCGTCGCTACTTCGTCTACATTCATCACTTTGCCCCCTTTAACCGTATAAGCTCCTATCAAAGGTGAGCAAACAAGCACAAGCAGAAGGGGAAGTTTTTTAAATGATCTCATCCTAGTTATTATGCAACAAATACGGAATATGTCAATCAATGGACATTTTGGTATCATAAAAATTTGACTATGGAGGTCCTACAAATGAGTTGCCCACTCAATCAAAAAAAATGTGTCCCTTGCATAAAGGGTACCGCCCCGCTCAAAGGAAAAGAACTCAAACCGCTTCTTGCCGAGCTTCCCGGCGGCTGGGAAATTGTAAGTGAGCATCATTTGCGGAAAGAATTTAAGTTTAAAAATTTTAAGCAAGCCCTCGATTTTACCAATGCGATTGGAAAAATCGCAGAAGCTGAGGGACATCATCCTGATATTTATTTAACTTGGGGAAAAGTCGTGCTAGAAATCTCGACTCACAAAATCAATGGCCTGACAGAGAGCGACTTTATCTTAGCCGCTAAGTGCGATCAACCGTCCTCTTTCACAGCCTAGTGCTCTGACCTACTCCATTTCCAAAATGGAATGCACTGCACTGTGATGCCTTGATAATGAATTTCTTCTTCATGATCTTGGGTAATAATGGTCCCCTCTTTTAGATCAAACTCCAGGCAGACCTCATATAAGGCAGAAACTTCTCGCGTTCTAGTTGCTTCGTTTGTCATATCTGTACATGCTTGAAATAAAAGCAGGTCTCCGCGAGGTGTTGTGATGACAAAATCAACTTCCCTATTATGCCGCTTTGTTTTGTAGTAACAAATATTAGTATACCATCTTCTCAGCTGCATAAAGACACTATTTTCCAGGCGCGAGCCCTGTTCGAAATCGGTCTTAACAGAGTAAGCCGTGATAATACCTGGATCAATGGCATAGACCTTTTTCGGATTAACCTGTCGAACTCTTTCTGAAAGACTAAAAAAAGGGACTGCTAAAACCGCGTAGGCATCTTCAAAATATTGGAGATATTCGAACAAACTATTTTTCCCGACAGAAAGACCTAAAGATTTCATAGCATTATGGGTCTTGTTGATACTCAGCGGGGTTGCAAGCTGCCTCAATACTAGCATCAAAAATTTCTGTACGATAGTTGCGTTTTTTATGGAATGCCTTTTCACAATATCGCGTAAAATAACAGCATCCATGTATCCCTGTATCAGGGACGCATGCAACTCTTTTGGGCTGGCCGTGACCTCAGGAAATCCTCCATAGATCAGATATTCAGCGGCTAAATTTCTCATCAAGCTTTCAGCTTTTGTACTATCCTGCATGGATGGATTAAGTCCCTTTAAATTAAGAAACTCAATGAAGCTGTAGGGGAAAACTTCTTGCATCCACGCTCTTCCGCCAAGTGTAGTTCCTAGCTCTTTGCTGAGCATTTCTGCCGATGAACCTGTGACACAAATTTCCATTTTTTCCGTATCGATTAACCTGCGGATAAATTTTTCCCAACCTTCCACAACATGAATCTCATCAAAACAAAAAAAGAGGTCTTTACTATTGATATATTCGGGGTAGAGCTCGTAATAGACATCTAAGATTGTTTGAAAATCTTCGATTTCAAACCCAGCAAGTCGATCATCTTCAAAATTGATGTAGAGATTCGAGGTTTTAGCAAACCCTTGTTTCTGCCTGTGAAGAATATGTTGGTACACGACCCAGGTTTTTCCACTGCGGCGCATTCCCATGAGAACCCAAACTTTTCGCACATCTTCACCCAGTTTAGGAGGGTGAATCTTTCGAGGATTAGGCTTGGGAAGATCGCGTTCTTTAAACTCTAAAAGGATAGATCGAATGGCTTTCTTCATTTTATCTTTCATATAAAGCCAATTATAGCTCTATTTGTCTTTCTCAGAAAGACAAATACACAAAACATTGAATGTTAGTATGTTACCCATCATCTTTCACGGCATAAGTCAGAAGCGATGGAAGCTTTTGAATTCCTAGCTCCAGCTCTTTCTCAAGGGCCACACCCCATCGCTGATCCACATGCACATGACCGTGGGTTTTAATTGATGTGGCGAATTCGACCACTAGCGGAGTTTTTCCAGGAAACCTGCGAAAGAGGTTTTTAAGTTCCATTAGATGACTCAGGCGCACTTTTTCGATATCTAATTTTAAAATGAGTTTCACAGGACGCTCCTGTTTTTCTGGTTTTTTATTCTGTCTTTTTTCGCGGAGTGCAAAGGCTTTTTGCTGAGCTCTAATCTGATCGAGCATCCGATCGCACTCTTCGATCATTTTTTCATCTGCTCGCGAAAGCTCTTCCATCCATTTGCACTGCAGCTTAAGCTCGCCTTCTCTTTTATCGACTTGTAAAATAGCATAGAGAAGTTGATTGTCCATCAGCATATGACCCTTTTTCTCAAAAAGATCTGCCCACACAGGAACTTCAAATCTGAGATGTCCATCGCTGATTTGCAAAATCGCAAATTTCTTCTGTGTTTTTGCAGAAACCTTGATGTTAACTGCATCGACTATAAAGACAGCGCGGAAAAGGGCGTCAGCTTCCAGCTGATCAACATGATGAAAAGGAACACAAGACAGCCGTTCAATCACCTGTCTATATTCATCCAGAGGATGACCTGTGACGTAAAAACCTAAAAGTTCTCTTTCTCTCTTAAGCAAATGCGCTCTTGAAAGCTCTACTTCTGTCTTTGGGATCGCAACTTCCTCGACTACATCTCCAAATAAGTCGATAAAACCTTTGGAAACTTCCTTTTGTTTTTGCACCGCTGATTCATACATAACATCAAGCGCTTGTATCATCGCCTCACGCGCTGCGCCTGTAAAATCAAAACAGCCTGCCTCAATTAAAAGCTCGATAGTTTTCTTACCCACTTTTTTTGTATCGATGCGCTGACAGAAATCAAAAAGAGAGCGGAAAAATCCCGATTTTTTTCTCTCCTCAATGATGGCCTCGACAACACCTTCTCCTACCCCTTTAATTCCGCTCATGGCAAAACGAATTCCTTTAGCGGTTGCAACAAACTCATGACCTGATTCATTGAGATCGGGGGGCAAAATCGGAAGATTCATGGCAAGGCACTCGCCAATCAACTTAGCAACCTTTGTCACATCATCACGGTCGCATGTTAATAAAGCTGCCATCCACTCGCCGGGATAGTTGGCTTTTAAATAAGCTGTCACATAAGCAAGGTAGCCATAAGCTGCAGCATGCGACTTGTTAAATCCATAGGAAGCAAACTTTTCAATCTTATCAAAAATCCTCATGGCCAGATCAGGATCGATTCCTTTTTCTTGAGCGCCTTTGCGGAACTTATCCCGCTGACGAGCCATTTCTTCGCGATCTTTTTTTCCCATCGCGCGCCGGAGCACATCACCTTCTCCCAGCGTATAATTAGCCAGCAAGCTTGCAATCTGCATCACCTGCTCTTGATACACCATGATGCCATAGGTTTCAGAAAGAACCTCTTTCATGAGAGGATGATCGATTTCTATTTGTTCTTTGCCGTGTTTTCTCTGAATAAACGAAGGAATCATCTCCATCGGACCTGGGCGGTAAAGAGCAACGACTGCGATCACTTCTTCAAATTTATCGATGTGAAGCTGTTTTGAAAGCTCTTGCATTCCCGACGATTCCATCTGAAAGATGCCGTTGAGCTTTCCTTGGTTCATGAGCTGGAATGCCTCGGGGTTATCAAGCTCTAAATTAACCCAGTCTAGTTTTTTCCCATGATGCTCAGCGATTGCATTCACTGTTTTCTGAATCGATGTCAGTGTTTTAAGGCCTAAGAAGTCGATCTTGAGCATCCCGACAGCTTCCACAGGTTTCATGGAAAATTGCGTCACTAAAATCGGGCTGTCTTTAGGACTGCAGACAGGAATACGATCTGTTAGAGGATCTCCTGAAATAATCAGCCCTGCAGCATGGATCCCTGTATTGCGCACTGATCCTTCCAGCTTCTGAGCAATATCCAAAAGCTCTTTCACCTCTGGATCTGTGTCATAGGCTAATTTTAGATCAGCATCTGTTGCAAGAGCTTTTGCAAGGGTCATCCCTAAATCTTCGGGAACCAGTTTTGCAATCGCATTGACTTTAGGAAGCGGAACACTTAAAACGCGCCCCACATCTTTAATCGCCATTTTCGCTTTCATCGTTCCAAATGTGATGATCTGCGCAACTTTATCCCGTCCATATTTCTCAACGGTATACTGAATCACCTCATCGCGGCGGTCCATGCAGATGTCGACGTCAACGTCAGGATACGAAATCCTTTCTGGATTGATAAATCGCTCAAAGAACAGGTTGAACCTCAAAGGCTCGATGTCTGTGATGCCAATTAAGAATAAAATGATCGACCCGGCACCCGAACCCCTGCCAGGACCCATTGGAATACCCCGTCGCTTGGCCCAATCAATGAAATCATGCACAATCAGAATATAATCTCCCATCTCCTTGGAGATGATGATATCAAGCTCGTACTCCAGACGTTTTTTCACAACGTGGAGCGGATCTTGACCCGGATACTTTTCTTGCACTTTGGCAAGACGCTCCGGCGTATAACGAATTTGAATTCCTTTTTCACACAGGTTTCTTAAATACGCCTCTTTGGTCATTCCACTAGGAGGTGTAAAAACAGGGTAATACCGTGTTTTAAAATCGAGCTCGACCTGTATTTTTTCCGCAATCTCTGCAGATACTTCCAAAGTGTCAGGAAGATCTGCAAAAAGTTTTTGCATCTCCTCTTTCGTTTTAAAATAGTGCTCGTGAGAAAAATAGACTTGCCGCTTAGGGTTTAAAACACGCTGCTTGGGGTTGCCTTGAGAATCTCTTTCCCAAATCTCGACCGGCTCTCCCGATTGAATATTCATCAAGATCTCATGCGCTCTCCAATCAGATCTCTCCAAATAGTTCACCGACTGCGTGGCTACACACGCAATATTATGTTCTTTTCCGATCTCAATCAGTCTTTTAAGAACAACTTCTTGGTTTCTAACAAAGTCGCGGTAGTTTTGCAGCAGCCACCCTTCTTTGTCCATCCCATCGCGCCTAATATCATCCTCAAGCATCGGATGCCGCTCAATCTGAAGATAAAAATCATCTCCAAACTGATTCTTAAACCACTCGATTTCCCGCTTCAGCTCTTCGTCTTTACCTTGCAAAATTAAAAACGGAAGCAGCCCCCTCAAGGGGCCTGAAAGACAAATCAGCCCCTCGTGGTGTTTAGACAGCAGCTCTTTATCAATCCGCGGTGTGTAATAAAAACCCTCCAAGTGCGCTGCAGAACTCAGCTTGCATAAGTTTCGGTAGCCTTCTTGATTTTTTGCATACAGTAGCAGTGGGAACCCCGCACGCACCCCTGGCGTTTTCTTCTTATCTGTGCGATGAAAGGGAGCTAAATAAAGCTCGCATCCCAGAAGAGGTTTGATCTTTGCTTCTTTACATGCTTTAAAGAATTCAACAGCTCCATACATATTCCCCTCATCTGTGAGGGCAAGCGCTGGATAGCCTAAACTTTTTGCTTTTTCAACCAGATCTTCAATCGATGCTGTTGAATTTAGAATTGAATATTGTGAGTGAGTGTAAAGGGGAATAAAGCCCATATCTTCTGAGAATAACGACTCTTCAAAACAGGGTCAAGAAGAGTCTGCTATGAATTAATAGATGTATTAGTCTTCTATTATAGAAAGACCTTCATAATTTCCTTCATATCCTTCAAGGCGCGCGCCATAAATCACATAAGGATTCAAATCTTGATCAAAGCCTGCTTCCCGGATGCCTACACTTCCACTGTATCCGAGGCCGCGGTTTTCATCAAAGCCATAGAACGATAGCTCGCCCCTGCCAAATAAATCGGCAACAATTTTTATTCTTTCTTGAGAAAGATTGTAATCGGCGATGATTTGGTTCAGAGCAGCTCGATTAGAAAAACTCGACTTCCATCCACCTGCAATGAATATTTCAACAACAGCAGTTTGTGTTTTACCTATTAGTTCTTTTAGCATCTCACTAAAAACTTCACAGCCCCTATCTCTACTATAAAAATGTGTTAAACCCAAATAAGTGTGACCTGTTGACTCGTCTTTAACTTTCCCAAAAAGTGCCATGCAAGGCCCCAGCTCCGTTGTAAAAAGAGCAGGATCTTCCGCTTGAGCTACTTTGAATCCATTCCAGCCCACAAAAGTCCCTTGCATGCTTTGCATAGATTTAGAAGGCTCTTGAATCGCAGACTCTATTCCTGACAGAAGCGATTCTTTAAAACCTAATTTAGAAAAATTATTTGTATAATAAACTTTCATTGACATAATTTTATTTCCATGTTTTGTTTATTATTTTAAATAATACTGAATTTTGAACAAAAACACAATTACAGATTAATTTCTGACAGACTCTTCTTTTTACAGCAAATGTTTACGTTTAACGACTCATTATAAGCGGCCATATCTATCGTTCACGGGCGTACGAAAATAGCTCTCGGTTATAATTACGAACTAACAGGTTCTTCTTCAGCAGCTGTATACTTGGGATTTGATTTAATCGCCCAGAAAGGAAGAAGCAGAAGGACACAGATCACTCCGCAGAGCGCCAGCGTTGCAAAAAAGCCCGTCCAGCCCATCCACTCCATGATCTTTGTAAGAGGGTAGCCTGCATTGGCCATCCCAAGGTAGGCGATAAACCCGATAAAGCCAGTGGCTCCACCGGCAGCTTTTTTATGAGAGAGTTCAACGGCCACCATTCCGATGAGCATTTGGGGACCGAAAATTAAAAAGCCGATAATGAACACAAGCAGATAGTCGATAATAATTGTTGTCGGAGGAAGCAGCCACAGCGCAAGAATTGCGCCAACGACCGATAAAGAGAAAAGAACGTTAATAGGACCTCTTCGGCCTAGAAAAATTTTATCCGACGCCCATCCAGCAAATAAGCTTCCGACCAATCCTCCCACTTCAAACCAGGTGATCGATGCATTCGCAGCAACTAGATGATACCCCCTAGTCTCCATCAGAAATAAAGGCGACCATTCGCTAAAAGCTCCCCTGATGAGATAAACAAAAAAGTACGCAATTCCTAAAAGCCATAAATACGCATTATTTAAAATATATTTGAAAAGAAGCTCTTTAAGCGTAATCTCTTTTTCTTGATTCGGCTGCCTTGGATCAACATCTTTTTTAAACTGCTCAATGGAAGGAAGACCCATCGTTGAAGGCGTGTCTCTCAAAAGCGCGAAGATGACGATACCAACCGAAATACTCAGCACACCAGCCGCATACATCCCATAGCGCCATCCAAAGACGTGAGCGACAACTCCCACTAAAAGAGGAATCAGTGCAGCACCGACGTTGTGAGAAGAGTTTTGCATCCCCCACCATGTACCTCGCTCTTTTTGAGAATACCAATGCGTCAGAAGCTTAGCGCAGGGAGGCCATCCCCAGCCTTGAAACCAGCCATTAAGTCCCCAAATTGCCGCTAAAATAGGCAGCGAAGAGGAACATCCAAACACAATGTTGAGAATACCAGTGATCACAAGACCCACTGACATGAAAATACGAGGGTTAGACCGATCCGATAGAATACCGCTCAAAAATTTACTAAGACCGTATGAAATCGCAAAGACACTGGCTAAAACGCCCAAATCACTCTTGACAAACCCTAAGTCTTGCATCAGAAGGGGCTTAATCGCTCCATAGCTATTGCGTGAGAAATAGTAAAAGACATAGCCAACGTACATGCCAATAAAAATGCGCCAGCGCCAGTATTTATAGGAGGCCTGGACGTCCTCTTCTTTGGATGTTTCTGTCACAGATGCTGGCTGTCTAAGTCTTTGAATCCAATCCACTCAAAAGTCCATATGTTAAAGGAAAAAGGGTACCTGCTATGTTGTCTAAAGTCAACCGATTTTGGGGAAATTATGCAATCAATATTTTAATTGGCGCGTGTTTTCCAGCCTGGGACAAGCGTTAAGATTGCATCAAACGGAATGACGACACACTGCTCAATTTGATAAACAGTGGGGTTTTGCATTCCTATTTTCGATAGCACTGTTGACATAGGCACGATCTCAGCAAAGGTTTTAGCAAACTCTGAATCAGGGGCCTGATAAACTTTTTTCGCACCGCGTTGTAAATTAAAAAATTCCTTTGCGATCAATGACGAGACCACAACGTGAATCGAGCCCGCCACAATCATTAGGTTAGCTCTTTGCAAATAAGCGTAATACGTCCAAGCGGCCCCTAGTAGAGCGACTCCTGAGGTTATCAGCATTGCTTGACGACTAATTTTTGCAAATCTTTCAAAAAATGCTTTCAGTTGTCTGAGATTGGGTTCTACACCCTCGGGTTGACCTTGAGGAGCCCTACCAAACATTATTTTTTTTAACATCGTTGCTGGAAAAAGCTGCTCTCTTAAAAGCTCTTGGGCCTGATGTTCTTTAGGCAAGCTGCGTCGTTGTATCTTGTGATAACATTTCATGACAACACTTGCTTTTTCAAGATCAGTATAAATGCTTTCTATTTTTTGAGAAAAAAGCTCACAATTATTCAGATCAAGCTCCTGAATTGCTCGACCTACTTGTAGGTAGGCTTCTTTCAATTTGTTGGATGTCGAACTAAACACAAATAGAGCACATGCGACACAGAGGTTTGCTACAGCTATAACTTTTTGCGATCGATAAAGAAGTCCCATGCCGGCTGCACCTACTGCACCTACAAAGAAACCTTTCTGAGCTAAGGTAAGAGAATCGGTTAAAACTCTTATAGTTATCTGTTCAACCTTCCAACCGTTAATCATGGCTTCTTTAGCTGGGCGCTCAAGAAGCTCACGTGCTTTACCATCCAGTTTGCTAATTAACTCTACAACTTCAACGGATGGTTGTGTTGGCTGTGATTGATTTTTTACATCGGCCACCATTTGCCTTGAAGCTGATACGAATAGCTGAGCAAATCTTTTTTTATCTTCAGCTTGATTTAAGAACTCATCGCTAATGATCTTTTTTTGATCTTTAGTTAATCCTAAATATGGATGCACTGAAGAAGCGACAACGCTCATGATTTATCCAATTTCTCAATTACAAACTTCCTATAAAGGGGTAAAATCTCGGATCTTCTCTGGTCTTCTGTATTTTGCAAAAAGCAAAGCACGTGAAACAATTCGACTCTATTTTGGATTGTGTTCTTTGCAATTGCGGGTATGAGATCTTGATACAGACTAAGGATATAAACTTCCCCTAATTGCAGAATTGATATTAGTTTTAATTGTTCCAGATGAATATATTGATCAACATTAAGTCCAATAAACGCTAATAACGCAGCTAGTTGGTTTTTTTCTTCCTGGTTGAAATTGGGCTCGCTTCCTATACCTTGAATTTGCGTCTGAACCGTTTCTCTAATTTCTTTCTCGACCCGACTCTCCGAAGCTTTAAATCGTGCTACTAAGGCACGTAAAGCAAGTTCTAGCATTGGAATTAAGGTCTCTGGATTATCTTGTTCTCCATGTAATTCCATTTTCTCAAGTTTCTCTATACCTGCCTTTATTCCTTCTGGCATCTGTAAATCAAGGTCTTCCATTTTGTCTTGATTACCCTCTTTAAATGCTTGAAGCAACTGAACATTCCATACCAACATTTCCCGCATACTTGGGTCAGAGGCGTTCTCCAGCAGGTTTTGAAAATAAGAAAGCGCTCCATCCACATTTCCACCAAGCAACATCTCCATTAATTCATCTTCAAACTTATCTGTTTGCGTGTTTGAAGCTCCCCACTGTTTAGGTGCGACAAAAGATGAATTAGGAGTTGGAGAAGGCTGTGCCTGAGTGTCTTCAAAACCTTCTAGCTCATCTAAAGCATCCTGCATCATCCTCTCAATATCTACACCATCATCTTGAAGCTGTAGCGCTGCATTAGAAGTAACATCTGTAGATACCTGCCTGATAGACATATTTTTCCTTTTTAGTTGTAAAAATTGGGATGATTTTAGAGAGATTTGTAATTCTAGTCACGAAAATTTGAAAACCAACACTATTTTTTACATCCTTCCAGGAAACTTCTTGCCCAGTTTACCTTCAGGACTTTAGAATAGTTTCCTATGGAATACACAATCCCAAAAGGTCTCTTTGATATTTTGCCTTATGAGCCCAAAGAAGAAGACAGGTGGCGTACATCGGATCGGTGGCAGTATGTCGAGCAGATTATCAGAGCTACAGCCGATGGTTATGGCTTTAAGGAGGTACGCACCCCTGTATTTGAGCGTACAGAACTTTTTGTACGAGGTGTCGGTGAAAGCTCCGATATCGTTTCGAAAGAGATGTACACTTTTTTAGATAAAGCAGAAAGGTCAATGACCCTTCGTCCAGAAGGGACAGCTTCTGTCATGAGAGCTTATGTTGAAAAAAATTTAAACCATGCTCCGGGTCTCTCGAAATTTTATTACATCGGACCGATGTTCCGGTATGAGAGGCCGCAAGCTGGAAGGTACCGCCAGCATCATCAATTCGGAGCTGAAGCCATTGGGATTGGAAAGCCTGCACAAGATGTTGAGCTGATTGATTTATTATGCGAGCTTTATCGAAGGCTAGGTCTTAAGAATTTAGTCGTCCATTTAAACTCTGTGGGCGATGAACCTTCAAGAGCAGCTTACAGAAACGCGCTCATGCATTTTCTGAAACCCCATTTTGAGTCTTTATCAGAAGATAGCAAGATTCGGTTTTCGAAAAACATTTTAAGAATTTTAGATTCCAAAGATCCGACTGACAAAAAATTGCTAGAAGGCGCGCCGCTCCTGATTGATTATCTCAGTGAAGAAGCAAAAACGCACTTTCTGGAGGTGCAAGCTCTTCTTAAAATGAATGGCATCTCTTATGTCATCGATCCAAAGCTTGTGAGAGGCTTAGACTATTATAATAAGACCGTCTTTGAGGTCATGTCTGAAGGGCTCGGCGCTCATAACACGATTGGAGCAGGTGGAAGGTATGATGGTCTGATGAAAACATTTGGAGGACCCGACCTTCCCTCAGTGGGTTTTGCAACAGGCATTGAAAGAATCTTGCAGACGATGGACAATGAAAAAGTGACTTTTCCGGCTCCTTCTCATCCCGATTTATTTTTTGTTCCAATTGGAGAAAAAGCAACCGAGGTGTGTTTTCAAAAAGCGCTAACGCTCCGCCACCTGGGATGGAAAGTAGAAATCGATCTTTCGGGAAAAAAGATTCAGCATGGCCTACAGCTTGCGAGCACTCTTCATGCTACCTACTCAGTGGTTCTTGGAGAAGAGGAGCTAGCCAAAGAACAAATTGAAGTTAAAGAAATGCTTACACGGTCATCACACAAGATTGCATGGAGCGACTTAGAGGCTTTCTTAGATAAACACATTAAGAGAACACAATGAAATTCGACTACCGACGTACACACACCTGTGGAGAACTAAATATTGCAGCATCTGGAACCCGTGTCACTCTTTCGGGCTGGGTGCATAAAAGACGCGATCTGGGCGGTCTTATCTTTATCGACCTGCGTGATCGATTTGGAATCACTCAGCTGGTTTTTGATCCGAACATCAATCAAACCTTGCATGATAAAGCCTACAAGCTTCGTTCGGAATGGGTAATTTCGATCCGTGGAACCGTTAAACCACGGGAAAAAGGAATGTCCAATAGCCGCATGGCAACGGGTGAAATTGAAATCACTGTGGAAGAGCTTGAAATTCTATCTCCAGCAAAAACGCCTCCTTTTTCTATCTCTGATGAGGTGATCGATGTGAATGATGAGCTCAGGCTTAAGTTCCGATATCTAGATATTAGACGGGGTGATATCGCCAAAAATCTTTTAGTTCGTAATGACGCGATGCATACGATCAGGAGTTACATGCATGAGCACCGCTTTGTAGAAATCTCAACGCCGATTCTTGCTAAATCAACACCGGAAGGTGCTCGCGACTATCTTGTTCCTTCAAGAATTTATCCAGGTAACTTCTATGCCCTTCCCCAATCTCCGCAGATTTTTAAGCAGCTACTGATGGTTGCTGGGATGGACAGGTACTATCAAATCGCCACTTGTTTTAGGGATGAAGATCTTAGATCAGATCGGCAGCCTGAGTTTACACAAGTCGATATTGAGATGAGCTTTGGAATACCAGACGACCTCATGACGCTACTGGAAGGGCTTATGAGCCGTCTTTTCAAAAACATTCCGACGCCCTTTCCACGCATGTCCTATAAAGAAGCTGTTGAATTCTATGGGACAGACCGTCCTGATTTGCGCTTTGGGATGCCGCTAATTCGCCTTGATGAAATCGCTCGCACGTCAACATTTACCGTCTTTTTAGATCAGCTTGCCAGTGGCGGCTGCGTCAAAGCGCTTAAAGTTGCAGGAGGAAGTACGATCTCTCGTAAAGAAATTGATAAATACACAGCTTTTGCCGCCCAATTCGGACTCAAAGGGCTGGCGTGGATCAAAAGGTCGCACGAAGGGATGACGTCGAGCATTGCAAAATTTTTCTCCGAAGAAGCGCTTCAAGCAATTTTCTCTCGGACAGAGCTCGAAGTGGGCGATTTATTATTTATTGCAGCAGGACCTGATGACAGGGTTAATCAAGGCCTAGATCATTTGCGCCGTTTACTTGCAAAAGAGAGAAATTTAATTCCTGAGGGGAGCTTAAAGTTCTTATGGATTGTTGATTTCCCTCTTATGAAATGGAACCCGGATGAATCACGGGTAGAAAGCGAGCACCATCCGTTTACAGCTCCACATCCGGACGACCTTGCGCTCCTTGACCAAGACCCTTTAAAAGTCCGCGCGCTTGCCTATGACCTTGTGCTCAACGGCTATGAGGTTGGAGGAGGATCTCAAAGGATCCATCAAGGGGATTTACAAGAGAAGGTCTTTAAAATCCTGAATCTGGGCCCTGAAGAAATTCAAGAAAAGTTTGGGTTCTTTGTTGAAGCCCTAAAATATGGCACCCCGCCCCACTTGGGGCTGGCGCTCGGTCTAGATCGATTAGTGATGATGCTCTGCCAGACTGAAAACATCCGTGACGTGATTGCCTTTCCTAAAACGCAGAAGGCCAGTGATTTAATGATGCAGGCTCCATCGACAGTTTCCTCAAGGCAGCTAGGTGAGCTTGAAATCAAAGCCACTCCCGTGGAAATCACTTGGAATTAAACACTCTGTACAGGTAATTTAGGGGCAAGCGAGGTTATTTATGAAAAAGCTTTTATCACTTTTACTTTGCATCGGTTTTCTGTTGGCTAAAGAAGAGGCCATCATTGAGCCGCAAGAAACTCAATCGAATGAGCCTAACGTTGCAAAAATCTCTGAAGCGTTTGGCCACCTTTTAGGTAAAAACCTCGAATCAATGGGTATGAAGTTTGACATTGCAAAACTCGTTAAAGGACTTCAAGATGCATCGGAAGGAAAAGCAGCTCCAATGACAGAAATGGAATGTATCCAAGCTATTGCAACAGCTCAAGAGATCGTTTATAAAGAAGCAGCCGCAGAAAATTTAAAGGACGCAGAAGCCTTTCTTGCTACTAACAAAACGGCTTCTGGAGTGCAGGTTTTAGAAGAGGGAAAACTGCAATACACAATCACTCATGAAGGCAAAGGCGCCTCCGTTGATGAAAACTCTTCCCCTCTCATTCGTTATACAGGAAAGTTCCTTGATGGTTCTATCTTTGGAGCCTCTACAGAAGATGAAGTTTTTCACCTCGATGAAAGTCTTCCAGGATTGAAAAAAGGTCTTCTTGGAATGAGAGAAGGTGAAAAGAGGACTCTCTTTATCCACCCTGATTTAGGATTTGGTACACGTGGATCTCTTCCTCCTAACTCTCTTCTGACATTTGAGATCGAAATCGTCCAGGCTAATGCTCCTCATGCAGAATCTTTGGATGCTCTATCGACAACAACTCCCAAATCCAAAGGAAACCCGGAGATTGCTTCTCCTTTTGAAGAGCCTAAAGTCATCCGTTAATTTTGGCTTGTCTTTTGTAGCTTTGGTCTTTTAATATCTGCCTCCATGAGTTTCATTTGTGGGGGCAAATCAATGACACTGCGTCTTGTACTGAGTTGTGTTTTCTGTGCTATTTTTCTCAACGCATCCGAGGTTTTACTTATCGGTGACATACTGGTCGATCATATTATTTTTGTTGATGATGCCTATTTAAAAACAATTCCAGGCAAAAAAGGCGGCTGCCTGCCGATTGAAGGCGCTGTGCTTGAAAAAATCATAGCAGAAAAGGGTGCAGGGGCCCACATGGCTCCTGGAGGCAATGGAGTCAATGTGATGAAGGGTCTTGCCCATCTAGGACATCAGTGCCATGTGGTAGGTAAAATTGGAATGGATTCCACAGGTGATTTCTTTGCTGCTGCAATGACACAAAAAGGAATAAAATCCTCTTTAACGCGCCTTCCTTGCCTAACTGGGCAATGCGTTTCTCTAGTTACTCCTGATGGAGATCGTACGCTGCGCACTTTTTTAGGAGCGTCAGCACAAAGCGCCGATCTCGGAATCACATCGAAAACCTACGAAGATCTGCGTCTTTTTCATCTAGAAGGCTATCAGCTTTATAACGAAGCGAATGCTAAAAAAATGGTAAGCGATGCCAAGAGTGCAGGTGCCAAAGTGTCTATGGATCTTGCAAGTTTTGAAGTCGTGCAAGCGCATCGAGAATTAATTTTAGAGCTCCTCAATGAAGTCGACGTTCTGCTTTGCAATAAAGATGAGGCTGCTACTCTAACAGGGCTTGGTGCCAAAGAGGCTTGCCAGTGGCTTACAAAAAAATGCAAAATGGTCGTAGTTACAATGGGAAAGGACGGATGTTATGCGATGGAGGGCGATGAACTCCATTATCAACCGGCAATCGAAGTTTCAGTGATCGATACCACAGGAGCTGGTGATTACTTTGCCAGCGGCGTGCTGCATGGCTATCTGGAAGGAAAATCTCTTAAAGAGAGCATCCGATTTGGTGCAATCCTTGCCTCGCATGTCATTTGTGTTGAAGGGGCTGAAATCCCAGAAGATCGTTGGGAGATTATCAACCAAGAAGTGAGATAAAAACTTGCACGTCGTACTCTACCAGCCTCAGATTCCACAAAATACAGGGAACATCGTAAGAACTTGTGCTTGTACGGGATCTTCCCTTATCCTTGTCCCTCCGCTAGGCTTTAGCGTCACAGATCGTTGGCTTAAACGGGCAGGCCTTGACTACTGGGAAGGAGTGAACGTTAGGCAGGAAGAGAACTTTGAAGAGTATCTCGAAAACCTTCAAACACCCTTTTACTTTTTTTCATCAAAAGCAAAAAAAAGTTACGCAGCTATTGACTTCAGCCTGGGAGATCATTTAATTTTCGGATCAGAGACAAAAGGGCTTGCCCAAGGTTTTCATGAGAAGTGGCAGGATCGGTTTTATACCATACCCATGAAAGAGGGGGTTCGATGTTTAAACTTATCGAACTCAGTAGCTATTGTACTCTATGAGGCTTGGCGTCAAAATAGTTTTAAATGATGATATTTTTTAAACGCTCACTCTCTTTTCAAATGCTCATCGCAGCAGTCGCGGGTATCTTTATTGGTCTTTTTCTAGGAGATTTATGTTCCGTTTTTGCTCCTTGGGAAAATGCTTACATCATGATCTTGAAAATCACAACGATTCCTTATCTTATTTGCGCTGTGATGCATGGGATTGGAAAACTCGGATATTCAGCAGCTAAAAATATTCTCCGCAAAGGCCTTCTCTTTATCAGCTGCATGTGGATGATCAATATCATCTTCATTTATACAACTGTTTACCTCTTTCCTAAAACAGAAGGGGTAACCTTTTCATCTTTTAGCAACATCCAGCCAAGTTCCATCAATTTTGCAGAACTCATCATCCCATCCAATATTTTCTCTGCTCTTTCAAGCAATATCATTCCGGCTGTTGTCGTCTTTGGACTCTTGATTGGGATTTCACTGATGCACCTCAAAGACAAACAGCCGTTCATGGGTGTTTTAGATACTCTCGTGGATTCTCTTACAAAAATTACAGGATGGATCAGCCGCATTACTCCAATCGGAACCTTTTTAATCATTGCTGACCGAGTAGGAACGATGCAACTGACAACAGTCAAACAGATTGGAACCTATTTGATTCTTTACATTTTAGGAATTTCTATTTTGGTTTTTTGGGTGGTTCCTCGCATTGTAGGAATGTTAACTGTCATTCCTGCAAAACACTGGCTCAAATCCTTAAGTCCGCTGATGGTAGTGGCCTTTACAACCAACTTAGTCATTGTAACCCTTCCCTTTTTGATTGAGCTAATTAAACGGGAAGTTGCTCACTATTATCATAATGATGAAACGCGGAATGACGATTCGATGAGTGATCAAATCCAAGGAATTGTCACAGTGATCTTTAACATGCCCTTAGGCTCGATCTTTATTGCTGTTTTTATCTTTTTTGTATCGACCTTTTATCATATTCCTCTCTCAGGTGAGTCTCAGATTCAGCTATTTATGACAACTTTTCTCACCAGCTTGGGTGCCATCGGGCTGGGATCTTGGATCAACTCACTCAACTTCCTTCTCGATACGCTGGGACTTCCATTAACAGCCGTCGACACTTACCTTGCCACGCTTCCCTTTGCTGCAGGTTTTCAGTCGCTAGTTTCAGTCATGGAAGTAGCAAGCCTTTCCATCGTGATTGCACTCAGCTGTCATGGATTATTAAAGTGGGACTGGAAGAAAATTGCCAAGCAAATGGTTATGATCGTGATTCCCATTTTCGCCTTTATAGCTATTTTCAAAAACTGGATTCATCTTCCTCCCATTGCAAATCCCACGAAAGGGATCTATGAAATGTCGATTGCACAACCCATTAAAGTCAAAGTCTATGCAAGGAATGATCCTCTTCCTTCTCCCAGATCAGGAGAGCCTCTTGATCGAATTCTTACATCACGCGTGCTCCGTGTCGGATATAATATTGAATCGATCCCTTTTTGCTTTCCCAATGTTCAAGGAGAGCTCGTCGGCTATGACATGGCCTTTGCTTACACTCTGGCAAAAGACCTTAAATGCGATCTAGAGCTCATTCCGATGAAGCTTTCTCATTTTACCGATGAGCTGAATCAAGGCCTCTATGATATCGCGATGTCATCTGTCACCATCAATGAAGATCGGATTCGCAAGATTGCGTTTTCAAAACCGTATCTAGAATCCCGCATGGCTTTTCTCATGAAAAAGAAATACAAGAAAATATATACCTCGCTGACAAGTGTGATTCAAGATCCGCGTGTTAGACTCGTTGTAAAACGAGGAACCGCTTATGAAAAACTAGCCAAAGCACTGCTTCCAGAATCAAAAATTATCCTCGTGAGCAGCTATAACGAATACCTTGAAGATTTTCCGAATGATATTTTATTTCGTGGTGAATATCAGCAGATTTCCTGGAGCCTATTTCACCCCGATTATACAGTGGTCATTCCTGAGCCGCAAATAGCAAAAGATATATTTGGATATGCAACCACCCAAGGCGCAGATAAGCTTCTTTGCTATCTTGATTTATGGCTCGATCTCAAAAAAACAGAAGAGCTCACAGAAAAGCAGTTTAATGTCTGGGTTTTAGGACAAACAGATATATCGACCACACCTAAGCGCAGATGGTCGATTATCCGAGACGTCTTTAAATGGTCAGAGAATTGAACATTTCTCATGGAGCTGTAAGCAAAGATCTTCAAATGCCTGACGTACAGCTGTAGGATTTTCAACCCATGGACAATGTCCAGCATCTTCAATAAAGAGCAGCCGTATATTCTTGCGGTGAAATCTCTTATCTTTTGTAAAGAGCGAAAAAGGACAAATGCAGTCGTATTTGGACCCGATAATTAAAGTGGGAACTTGCTGTGGAATCCATTGAGCTAAGAGTTTTCCTTCAAGGGCTTTGACTTGTCCCCAAACAGCCGCACGGAAAGAAAAAGGCATCTCTGATAACAATTTCCTCCCTCTTTCCAGAGTCTCTTTAGGAAAGTAGTAAGGCATACAAGCATTGAGAGCTGCATCAAAAGTTTCTTGATTAGGTTTTTGAACAAATGCATGCATGTCATTTGTCAAATCCGGAAGATCAAATTGTTTTGAATATGCCACAGCCTCTTCTTGCCAGAGCACAGGAGCCGAGTTAAGAATAATGCACCCTGCCAAAATAGTTTCTAGCTCAGGGTAAAGTAAAGGCAGCATTCCCCCAAAAGAGTGTCCTACAACGATTGGATTATCAAACTGCTTAACGATACGCGGAAATAATTCAAACCAAGAATCAAAATTATCAGAATGAGTATCGCTTGCATTACTTCCATTACCAGGAAGATCGATCAGCCATATGTTGCCTTCCAATTTTAGCTCATCTGCTAGGCTACGCAAGTAACTGGAATCTGCGCCGGGTCCTCCAGGAAAAAAAAGCCAGTTATAGTTCTTTCCTGCATTTGTTTGGTACAGCTCATATCGAACTTGGTCTGCATCGCATAAATAATTTTTCATGCAACCACACCGTTTTGATCGTGTTACTTCGCGACTGTAAGGATAAGCTCTTTTATAGCTTTTGCATTTTGAACGCCGACGATTCTCCCCGCCTCTTTCCCATTGTCAAATAAAATAAGAGTAGGAATGGATGTCACTTGATACGTTGCAGCAACGCTTTGAGCTTGATCGACATCGACTTTGATAATAGAAGCTTTTCCCTGGAGATCTTTTGCCACAGTCTCTAGATGAGGCGTGATCATCTTGCAGGGTCCGCACCAATCTGCATAAAAATCGACAAGGGTAACCCCGCTTTTAATCGTCTTTTCAAATTGGTCTTCGCTGATCGTTTTGATATGTTCGCTCATGGTAGGCTCCTATATTAGAAATAATAACAACTCATTCTCGAAAAAGCAAGTCCAAGGTATAATGGTTGCCTTGCGGCCATGGCGGAATTGGCAGACGCGCTAGATTCAGGTTCTAGTCGGGGCAACTCGGTGGATGTTCAAGTCATCTTGGCCGCATTTTTCTTACGGCGGAATCCCTATGGCTCCTTTTTCAAGCCATTCTTTTAAACCTTTCCAAGCCGCTTCAAGCTTTTGTGCTAAAACAAGTTGCGCCTCTTTTTTATCCAGCGCTGCGACAGAATCCCAGGTAATTGCCGACCCAAATACACATCTGACTTTGCCAAAAGGCCAAGGTAATATCTGTTTTTTACCCCAGACTTCATAGGCTCCTTGGATATAAACGGGGATGATCGCCGATTTAGAGCGGCTGACGAGAAGCCCAAGGCCGGGCTTAATCGGTTGAAGCTCACCTGTTTCTGAACGAGTTCCTTCAGGAAAAAGAACCACTTTCTCTCCCTTTTCAAGCAAAGAAACAATCATTTTCATGACCTGAACATCGCTGGCATCCCCTGAGACAGGATGGGTATTGACGCTGCGAATGAGCCAACCAAAAAGTTTATTATTAAAAAGAGATTTGCGTGCAAGAAAATGAACGACTTCAGGCCATGAAACAGAGATAATAGGCGGGTCTAAAAAGGAGGTATGGTTTGCTGCCAAAATCGCTCCGCGGGGATAAAAATGTTCTATCCCGTATACTTTTAGACGGTAAAAAACCTTGCCAATGATCCAGGAAGAAAAAAGAACTAACCTATAAAGAAACGAAACTCCCTTCGAATGCATCCATGCAGAACGAGTGGTTTTTTTCTTATAATATTCCAGAATGCGGCCGACAACCTCGTTCAAATGAATTTCTGAAGTATCGATCACATAAGCATCTTGGGGGCATTGAAGTGGAGCAATCGAGCGGGTGGAGTCGATTTCATCCCGCTTAATCAACTCTTGGATCATCTGCTCATGCGTCATGTTCTTTACATCATCTGGCCGTTTTTCTTTGAGTTCAGCAAGACGCCTTTCAGCTCTCACTTCAGGGCGCGCTGTCAGAAAGATTTTATATTTGGCGTCTGGAAAAACCACCGACCCCATGTCACGGCCTTCAAATACTCCACCTTGTTTTTTTGCAAAACGACGTTGAATTTTCCAAAGTGCTTCACGCACGACAGCAAGCGCAGATACAGGAGAGACAATATTTGTGACGGCCGGAGACCGAATCACTTCTGTGACGTCCATGCCATTTGCAAAGTAACGGCACTCCTCACCTAAGATGCGAATTTCAAAACGCAAATTTTCTAGAAGCTCTTTGATCTGCTTTTCATCTGAAAGAGGTATTTTTTCATGGAGAAGAACATACGCCACTGATCGATACATAGCGCCTGTATCAAAGTAAGGAAGCTTAAGCCCCCTTGCAACCCTTTGCGCAACCGTTGTTTTACCTGTCCCTGCCGGGCCATCTATCGTTATAATCATATCGATCGTATGAAAAAGTAAATAACTGGTGCTGTTAGTAGAAGTGAATCCATCATGTCAAGAATACCCCCAATCCCTGGAATTTTGTTGCTGTCTTTGACAAGGGCATCTCTTTTAAGCACCGACTCAGCAAGATCACCCACCTGAGCTAAAACACCAATCAACATCCCAAGCCATGCCGCATTAAAGTAAGACAGATGCCATCCCACCAAATGACCCAAAGATGCTAAAAAAACACTCAGAGCAACTGCAAAACAAAACCCGCCAACTGCACCTTCAACTGTTTTTTTAGGGCTAAGCTGGGGCGCGAGGGGACGTTTCCCGATTAATTTTCCGACAAAATATCCACCCACGTCGGTGATTTTTGTCACGGCAATCAAATAAATAAGCCACAATCTTCCATCTTCAGTTCCAGATGAAGGATACAAAATAGCCAGCATGAAACTAAAAGGAATTGCAAGATAACAAACACCGAAAAATTCTACAGCCACATGAAGAAGCGCATTATCTGCACTCCTGAAATGAGCCACAAAAAATGAAATAAAACCTAAAACAGTTATCGGAAGCACATACCCAGACCATTCGGGATAGGCAAGAACTGCATAAAAAGCTAAAACTTCCAGCATGGCGACAACCACCATGAGCGTTTTGGCCGGCTCAATGCCCTTTGCTTGGGCAAGTTTTGCATACTCCCAAACTCCAACACCTGTCAAAATCGCAATCGTAAGGACCAATGCTAAGTGAACCCAAGGGTGGTAAGCAAAGGCAATGAGCAGACCGACAATTGAAATAGCAATAGCGGAAACGACCAAACGATTATAAAATTCATTTTTACTTCTAAGTTTTAACATCCAACGCGCCTCACACGTTTTTGATATGCAGCGATTGCTTTCATGAGCTCTAATTCATTAAAATCAGGCCAGAGAACATCGGTGATATATACCTCAGCATATGAAATCTGCCAAAGCAAAAAATTACTTAAACGACTTTCTCCGCTAGTTCGGATCAAAAGTTCCGGATCTCCCCAAGGGGCCGTGTCTAAATACCTTGCTATCAAAGCTTCAGTAATATCTTCTTTTTGGAACCTTCCAAGCTGGCAATCTTCTACAATTGATACGCAAGCTCTTCTAATATCATCCCTAGCTCCATAATTGACAGCAAGCACAAGATCTATTTTATCGCCGCCGGCGGTTGCTTTTTTTACATCATCTAGCGTCTCTTTCACATTTTGCGGGAAACGACGTACATCTCCGATAGTTCCCAGACGGACTCCTTCACGGACCATACGATCCTTTTGCCCAATCAAATACATACGAAAAAGTTTCATGATAGAATCAACTTCATCTTGTGATCGCTTCCAATTTTCCGTTGAAAAAGCATATACAGTTAAAACTTTAACGCCGAGTGTTGCTGCGGATTCTACAATTTGAGAAAGCGCTTCTGCCCCATGCCAATGACCTACCATCGCAGGAAGGCCTTGATCTTTTGCCCATCTCCGATTGCCATCCATGATAATGGCAATGTGTTTTGGGATCCTATCCACATCCAACTTAGGCTGATCTTCTATTGATACCGGTTCGGTTTTCATGCAAGCGTCCTTAAACTAACTAAGTGCAGCAAACAAAAAAGCATAAGCTGAACCCATAAAAAAAAGAAATTTTAAAAAATTTTATTTAACATTTCAGCAATTTTGATTGAATTTTGGAGCTTAACTGAGCTATCCTGACTGATTTGTCAAAGGAATATTCATGCAACGACCCAAGAGATGGCATTTCTACTTAATTATTGGCGTACTTTTCCTCACCGTATATAACATATTGCCAACCGTTTTCTTCTATACAAAACCACTGAAATCCCCTATTGAACCCAAAAGAGCCGAGACAGTTGCAATCAACATTGCAGACCGCGTCAACTCATTAGAAACTCAATCGACGGCCTGGGTTGAATCTTTTTCAAAGCTCATTCAAGTCAAACCTCTTTCAGTTCAAATCGATCCTCTCAACCCTCAACTTATCCAGGTTAAATTCAGCGATACAGCAGGGGCTCAAAAGTTTCGTAAATTCCTTCCGCGCGCAGGTAGTTTGATAGGATTCCAGCCTGCTCATCTCAGCTTACAAGACATCGATCCTGTCAGCAAAACCGTTACGATTCAAAGACGCATCCCTATTCATTTTAATAGGGCCGAGATGAGTTCGTATTTTCAATATACAACACTCAAAGACAAACAAGGAAATCCCACCGATTTCTATAAAGCCCTCATTAATGATCGAGTCATTTTCCTAGGCACCACGCTTGGCGGACCTTCCGAAAACAGCTCTCTTATCCAAGCCGCTTTGAATAGCCCCCAAGACCCGGCAGCCCAAGATCTTCTAACCCAAGTCTGCCAAAACATGCTCAGCGTCGCCAAAGTTTTTGAGAAAACACCCACTATTCGCCAGCGGTATTTTGCTTCATTTTCTCAAAATGAATCCAGCACTGGAAGACCCTTTATTGAATCGTGGATCTCTGCATTAGAAGGACTTAAAGACCTAACTCGACTGCAGCAGATCGAACTTTCAAAAGAAAAAGAAGAGTCCCTTGCCGTTATTCAACAGCAAAAAAAAGAATTTTTAGATCAAAGAGAAACTCTTCTCTCCGAATCTATAGCACTCATCCGTAAACACCTCTCAGAATTTTCTGCAGGCTCTGCTCCACTTAGCCAGGCCGTGATGACCTCCTCTCTTAAATTAGCGCCTATGGGCTCAGAGCAGACGGTTTCAATCAAAGGATTTAACCCTCTAGTTGAAAGCATTACAATCGATTGGAATAAAGGAGAAGCTAAGCTTAACCTTTATGCCGATATTCAAAACTTGCGACAACAGCTCTACGGCCTTGACCATGAAAGAGTCGACCAAGTCATTTACAACGAAATTGCTTCTCTTTCCAGAAATTCAGGTGAAAAAGTCACCCCTTACCTTGACCACTTTGTCATCGCACTTAACGATCTTCCTGAAGCACAATCTTTATTAGCTTTAAAACTCTATAACATCGCAAAGGCAGAAAGCCAGACTCTAAAAGAAACCCTCCTCAGCAGCTGGGCGCCGACACATCCCGACCTTCAACGAAACGTCTTCCCCATTTGGGATTACGAAACATATCAAAAACTCAGCCCCTCAGAAAAGAAACTGGGACTTGTCATCTTTTCACCTTCAATGCTAAGCCAGATGCCCCCTAAAGGGTTTAAGATGAACTCCATCTATGTCATTGCAAAAGGAGTCGAAAAAATCGTTCAGCGGTATGAAAATGAAGAATCTGATGGCGCTAAACAATTTTTGCAAGATTTTCATCAGCTCCAAGCCCTGCTCCAAAAAAGCGGCTTTGTAGGATATTCAGCAGCAGCCTACCCGATTGCTTCTGAATACAAATCAGATTTTATCTTTGAACAAGAAGACTATTATCAAGATCTTCTTCTTGCTACACGTGAGAATTTTTCCGTTCATGGAACCAAGCGTTACGCCATCTTAGAATTCTCCAACTTAGAACAACGGATTCTAACCGAAAATAAAATTGACAACCAAGTCCATGAAGATCTCCTCAAATGGAGAGATGATTACCGTGCAGCTCAAGTCGACATCCGCGGTGTCACTAAATTCGACGTGCCAGCTCCCACAAAAAATGTTCTGTTCGACAATTTCAAACTCAGCTTCATAAAATATTTTAGAGGCGATGAACGAAAAGTTGTTCGATGGGGTCTGGATCTTTCTGGCGGAAAGACAGTTCAACTCGAGCTTCGCGATAGTAACAATAAAGTTGTTACAAACGAAACTGATATTAAACAAGGCATGAGCGAGCTCTATAGCCGCGTCAATAAAATGGGCATCTCAGAAGTCAGCATCCGCCAAGAAGGAAATTCCATCGCCCTTGACTTTCCAGGATCTCAATCTTTGTCTGCAGCAGAGCTGGTCAAAGCTTCCTCAATGTATTTCCACATCATGAATGAAAAATTCATGGCAAACCCCACTATTATAGAAACAACAAACCGCTTTCTTCAAGAAGTGTGGAATGAAGCCGTTGTCACAGGAAAAAAAGAAAGCGAAGAAATCAATGCGATCGCTTGGCGCCATTTATATGGAGAATCATCTAACACAGACGCTGTGCAGCCCCGCAGCGCCGCCGCAAAAACACTTTACGACCAAGGCCTGCGCCTGGCCCATCCGCAAGACAGCAGCGGAAGCTCGATGCTAGATACAACCCTTTCTAAAATCACCCTCTACCGAGGAAATGATTTTACTGAGTGGCATGGACAAACCCATCCACTCCTGATCGTCTTTAGAAACTACGCCCTTGAAGGATCCAGCCTCGATAACATCCGCGCCAACTACGATCCCTCCAAAGGAAACTTCCTTGGATTCGGAGTCAAAAGCTCCGCTAGCAGTAAAGACGGCATCAAAATTTCTCCTCGTGATGATCTCCAGGCTTGGACATCTCAGTTTGCAAAAGAAAAACTTTCAGGAACAAAAGAAGCCGCCTACTCCCGAGGACATGGATGGAGAATGGCAGTAATTTTGAATGGATCTGTCATCACAGCCCCCACACTCGATTCTGCCTTAAGAGATAGCGCCTCAATCACAGGAAGTTTTACACAACGAGAAATAAGCCGCCTTGAATCCGATCTCAAAGCGGGCTCACTCAGCTTCACACCCCGCATCCTCTCTGAGAAAAATGTCAGCCCTGAGCTTGGCGGAAAAGAACGCCTCCATGGAATCATCGCAACCGTGATGTCCCTTTTCTTAGCAATAGGTGCCATGATTGCATACTACCGCTTTGGCGGAGTCGTCGCCTCCGGCGCCGTTCTCATCAACCTCTTAATTATGTGGGCCGCCTACCAAAACTTAGGTGCTACTCTCACCCTAGCCGGTATCGCAGGCGTCATCTTAGCAGTGGCCATGTCAGTTGATGCAAATGTCCTCGTCTTTGAAAGAATACGAGAAGAATTTGCAATCACAGGCCGCATTGGCTCCGCTGTAAATGCAGGATACCGAAAAGCCTTTTCTGCCATCATCGACTCCAACATCACAACGCTGATTGCAGCACTCATTCTGCTCAACTTTGATGCAGGACCTATCCGCGGATTTGCAGTTACACTGATCATCGGGATTGTTTCATCCCTCTTTTCATCGCTGTTTATGACAAGGTTCTTCTTCAGCTGGTGGGTCTTAAATCCCGAGCACCGTGAACTTAAAATGGCAAGCTTTATTAAGTCATCCCATTTTAACTTCTTAAAGTTCACCAAGCCGACATTGATTGTCTCCGCAATTGTGATCGCCATCGGCTCTTTCTTCCTCATTACGCATAAACAAAACATCCTTGGAATGGACTTCACAGGCGGTTATGCACTCACAATAGACCTCCCTGTAAGCCCTCAAAAGAATTATAGAGCTCAAGTCGAAGAGGCACTGACTAAACAAGGCATCTTGACACAAGAGCTACAAATACGCGAGCTCAACCCAGAAACCCAAGTGCGGGTTTTTTTAAGCCGCAGCTTAGAGCAAAAAGGAAGACCCTTCTACCAGCTTCCTGAAACTAGTTCTGTCGGTGGATATCCGTATGAATCCAACCCCAAAATCGTTTGGATCGTCGATGCGCTCAAACAATCCAACATCCAACTTACCCCTGCTACCTTGCAGGATTTAGGTGAAAACTGGACAGCCATTTCCGGACAAATGTCTGATACCATGAGAACGCATGCCCTCGTTGGTATCACCATTGCCCTCCTGTGCATCTTAGCTTACATCACCTTCCGGTTTGAGTATAAATATGCCATCTCTGCAACCTTATGCCTCCTTCACGATGTCGTGTTCTGCCTTGGCGTTCTTGCCATCTTAAACGTCATGGGCGTCCCTATCCAGATCGATCTGCACACCGTTGCAGCTCTTATGACCATCGTAGGATATTCTTTAAATGACACAATTATCGTTTTTGATAGAATCCGCGAAGATATCAAACATATGAGAAAGCGGACACTTACAGAAATTATCAACCATGCCTTAAATGTGACACTCAGCCGCACTCTGATGACTTCAGGAATTACACTCCTCGTGTTGATCCCGCTCATCCTTTTAGGAGGAAGCACCCTCTTTGGATTTGCACTCATCATGGCAATCGGTGTCATTTTTGGAACCCTGTCATCTCTGTTTATCGCCGCTCCACTCATGCAGTTTTTCCATAATAGACAGCAGCAAAAACAGGGGAGACTTGCCGTAGATGAGCATTAAATCAAAACATGATGCTCCTATCTGGGTTTATCCCAAGCAAGATCCCGCTTGGGTAAAAGAGATCATCGATGAATTTAATATACACCCCGTCACGGCACAGGTTTTAGCCTCCCGCGGCTTCGATGACCTCGATGAGCTCCATGATTTCCTCTATGCAAAACTCCCTGAGCTCCATGATCCTGATCTCTTTCTGGATATGGATAAAGCCGTCGTCCGCGTCTTAAAAGCCCTAGAAAACAAAGAAAAAATCTTAATCTATGGCGATAACGACGTCGATGGAATCACCGGCACCACACTGCTCACCGAGTTTTTTGAATATTTAGGGGCCCCCGTCTTCTCGTATATCTCCAATCGAGTCTCACTCAATCAAAGCCTCATTTTAGATGCACTCTCCTACGCCTCTTCTAAAGAATGCTCCCTTTTAATCACCGTCGACTGCGGCATCACCGCCGCCAATGAAACAAAAGATGCTGCCGATCGAAACATCGACATCATTGTTACAGACCACCATGAACCCACCGCGCGCCTCCCTCACTGCATCGCCACCTTAAATCCCAAAGTGCAAGGCAGTACCTATCCCAACCGAGAAATCACAGGCGTCGGCGTCGCCTTTAAGCTTGCCCATGCCGTTTCCAACCAGCTCGTTGAAGAAGGAAAATTAAGCTCCGGAAAAATCGACCTCAAACGCTACCTTGATTTAGTCGCCTTAGGAACCATCGCAGATATGGGATCCCTTGTCGGCGAAAACCGCATCTTTGTGCGCTATGGCCTCCGCCAGCTCAGAAAAACAAAACGCATCGGCCTTGGAAAACTCTGCCAGCTCTCTGATGTCCGCCTCTCTGAAATCACTCCCCTTGAAATTGCCTCGAAAGTTGCCCCTCGCATCAACAGCTTAGGAAGAATTGCCGATCCTAATAAAGGAGTTAAAATCCTTCTCTGCCGCGACCCTCATGACGCAGAACTTCTAGCTAAAGAACTCGACAACCACAATCAAGAACGGCAAAAAATAGAAAGAAAAGACTCTGAAGATATTGACAACCTACTTGCTAAACATCCTGAAATACTCCAGGAAAAAGCCATCGTCATCCACTCAGAAAAATGGCATCCAGGAATTATTCCCATCATCACCGCACGGATAGCCAAACAATATAACCGCCCCACCCTCGTTATCGCCATCGACGGCGGAATCGGGAAAGGCTCCATGCGCACTATCTCCGAGTTCCCGCTTCTTCCCACCCTCAAAGAAAACGGCGACCTCCTCCTCAACTTCGGCGGCCATAACTATGCAGCCGGACTCATGATCTCAGAAAAAAACATCCCCGAATTTAAAAATAAGTTCATCCACTCCGTGAACCGCACCCTCAAAGAACAAGATATCCGAACCAAACTCCACCTTGACGCAAAAATATCGTTCAATGACCTCACCTTCGACTTCATGGAATCGCTTCACCTCCTAGAGCCGTTCGGCAACGGCAACCCCGTCCCCATCTTCTACTGCGACGTCAAACAAATCTGGCCCCCAAAAATCGTTGGCAAGTCCCACCTAAAGCTCTACTTCGACCAAGAAGGCCGCATGCTCGAAGGCATTGCCTTTGGCATGGCTGACCGCCGCCCCGAACTCCTCAAGAAAAACCTCTCCCTCCACCTCGCCTTCTCCCCCCACATCAACACCTTCCTCAACAAAACCAGCATCCAGCTCCAAGTCCGCGACTTCCGCCCAATTTAAGTGCTACACACAAGAACTTAACCCACTCATTAAAAATAAAGGAAAGTAGGTGGGTGCTTGTGACTACTTTAAACATCGGCATCTGATTACTCTTGGGCAAGATTTGCAGTGATGAAGTAATACTTTAGATCAATTCCTCAAGAATTTTTATTTGAGGTTGCCCCGTCCAGTTATCCTGATAAAAAGTATTAAAGCGTGGATTCCGCATCATATCCCATACATCTTGAAGAGGCAGTTTTGAAAGAGGTTCGTAATAGTTTGCCGTATACTCTTCTTGCCATGCGTCCCCAAAATTAGCCCTGATGCTTCGATCAATCACCTCGAGGGCTGCTTGTGCAGCCAGATCAGAACGGGTTTTAGTCAAATACACGATGTTTACAAATGCTCTAAACTGAAACAAAATCCTTCTGACTGAGGCTTTCAACTCATCACTGTCTACAAATTGGGTTTCGGACCAGAGATTGAGAAGTTCTAAGTTCCCCTTTAAAGCCAGTTCTGACTCAACTCTCCACAGAACTTGTAATACAAAGGAATGTTCATCCACAAGATCCGAAAGGATAGCATCTTCAAGAAGTTGCCGAAATGGTTTTGGAATAGATTCCAAAAGAGATAGTTTTCGCTCAAAATGCAACATTTTTAAAACGGCATATCGATTTTGCGGAGAAACAATCATCCTGGGCTCTATTGTATTGCTCGGAACCATAAGAACCGACGCGCGATTGAGTTTGCCAGTCTGGCAAGCTTTTACAGTCCCCAGAGCATACTTGAAGATTCCTTCTATTTTTTGCGGCGCAAAAGATTTTACAATCACATACTTGCCCATCGGATTATTCAAACGAACTCTCTTTACAAATGCACTCACCTCATTTTCAAACTCTTCCTTAAGATTAGACTCCAGCATGACTCTTCCATAAAGAGTTTCAGGAGCAACATCTGCAAAGTCAGCACGCCCTATTTCAGACTGTTCTTTGAGAACTGTTTTTTCTCCAATAACATACGTGTTGATGTTGAAATGCTTCCCTATGCGAAAAATCTCCTTCTTAGGCATCAGATCTAGGGCGGAAGATCCTCCTATAGACTGATTCAGAATGATTATCGTCTTACTAGCAAAATGGTGTTGTAGATCTTCACTAAAATTAAGATGGTTGTAATATGTGACATTCCAAATCGAATAAACCAATTGCATTCCACGCAAGCAACTATCCCAGGCCTCCAGCTCTTCTTGAGTCACATCCCCATGAGTAACAAGCAACAAGTCAGCTAGCGGATTGTAGTGATATCCTTCGGACAAAGTGATTTCCATTGTTCGTTTTTGAATGCATCTGACACGATCTGAATTTACATATTCAAGAAAGAGCGATGCAG
>JACCDZ010191141.1_pt1 | contig 51102 bp, 45 predicted proteins | sample 7449551 | NCBI WGS metagenome assembly JACCDZ01 (sample SAMN15323452, study PRJNA562643) | freshwater metagenome | isolation source: river surface water | place: USA:Blue River Watershed | collected 2017-08-18 | reverse complement strand
TTTCATTAGTTGCATGCGGCAGGAGACTCCTGCAAGACTCATTAACTCAAGGAATGTCACCATGAAATACAGCAAAAAAATCGTTCTGCAACATTTTGTCTTAGCCATGTTTGCCTCTACCTCATTGTTGGCATGTGCTAGCACCAAGCCAGTTGAGGCGCCAGTCAGCAACACGGCACCTAAGGTGAAAACGCAACAAATTCAAATTGAAAAACGTGATGGCAACAGCCAAGTGGTATTGGTTGCTGATGGTGAAACCGAAGTTTTTCAATTAAGTGCTTCAGATTTAAAAGATGAGGCTAAGCTTGCTGCGGTTTTGGCGAAATTACCGGAAAACCAACGCGAACAAATTAAAACTATGTTGTTAAATGAACCACAAATACAGCTGGCCCATGCTGGTGATCCGCAAATATTCCTGACGACAGAAAAAGCGGATGGTGAAAATGGCATGACCACAGAACGGCATATTGTGGTGAAGAAATTGGCCGGCGATGGCAGTGAGCCGCAAATGATGAATGTCGATGTGTCAGCGGATGGCACACAACGCCATGTCGTGATTAAAACTGTGGGCGAAACCGAATTTGCCGGTAAGGCTGGCTACGATATGTTTAAAGCTTGGTTGACTAAAGCCAAGCTCGATAAAAATCAATTGCAGGAACTGCAAAAGCTATTAGACAGCAAACACTAATCTTGCCTGTTTAGTCGCAAACAGTGGCAGAAAAAAGCCGAAGTAGCAATAACGCTGCTTCGGCCTATATAAGCCAATGACGTGATTAAATTACCAGCCGCAAGTGCGGCCTTTATTTTGCTCATCCAAATAAGCTTTCAGCGGGGCAAAGTAATCCAGCATGGCTTTTGAGTCCATCGCTGGTGTGCCCGTTAAACCACCGATGGCTTCTTGCCAAGGTTTGCTTGCGCCCATTTCCAACATTTTGTTCAGCGCTGCGCCTGCTTCTTTGCTGTTGTAAATAGAACAGCGATGAATTGGGCCATCGTCTTTGGCGATTTCACATAACGATTTGTGGAATTGGAACTGTAATAACGCCGCTAGGAAATAGCGGGTATATGGCGTGTTACCTGGTACATGGTACTTGGCACCCGGATCAAAATCAGCTTCGCTACGCGCGACAGGAGCGCTGACGCCTTGGTATTTTTCCCGTAATTGCCACCATGCTTGGTTATATTGTTCAGGTTGCACTTGTCCCGAAAATACCTGCCAGCGCCATTGATCCACCAACAAACTAAATGGCAGGAACGCGACTTTTTCCAAAGCTTTTTTCATTAACAAGCCGATATCTTTCGACTCATCAGGCACTTGCTCTAACAAGCCAATTTGTTTTAAGTATTTTGGTGTGACAGATAACGCGATGGTATCGCCGATGGCTTCATGGAAGCCGTCATTGGCGCTGTCTTGATAAAACACCGGTTGGTTTTTATACGCACGTTGATAGAAATTGTGCCCAAGCTCATGATGGATCACCGAGAATTCTTCGCCAGTACGTTGAATACACATTTTGATGCGCACATCATCTTTGGCATCTAAATCCCACGCTGATGCATGGCACACCACATCCCGGTCGCGTGGTTTAACAAATAGTGAGCGCGTCCAGAATGTCTCAGGTAACGGTGCAAAACCTAAAGAGGTGAAAAATCCTTCGGCGCCCTTCACCATCTTCAGTTCGTCATAGCCTTTATCTGCCAGTAACTTAGTGACGTCATAACCTGGATCAGAATTCTCTGGCGCCACTAAATCGTAAATATTTTCCCAGCTTTGCGCCCACATATTACCGAGTAAATGCGCAGGGATTGGTTTATCTAGTGGCACTTTGTCGGCACCATATTTTTCTGACAATTTGGCGCGCACATGGCAATGCAAGGCTTCGTAAAGTGGTTTTACTTCGTTCCATTGCTTATCAAGCTCGAGCGCAAACGCATCAGCTTCCATATCGTATTTTGAACGCCATAACGCGCCGGTGTCTGCATAACCCAGTTCGCGCGCGCCTTCATTGGCGAGTTCCACTTGCCGCATATACAGCGGACGCATTGGCGAGGCGGTGTCATGCCAGCCTTTCCACATTTCCAGTTGTTCGTCGTAATTGCGCGATGACGCCATCACACTCGACATATCGCCAAGCGCCATACAGCTGCCATCGGCTTTACAGTATTTGCCCTTGCCATACATCGCGTTAAGTTTCGCCACTATCTCTGCAAGTTCCGCGGTTTTTGCCTGATCTTTTGGCGCGGCGAGGGTCAGTGCGAGTTTTAATTTATCCAGCTGACGACGGGTGTCGGCATCCACAGTGATGGCGTTAAAACGGGCCGCTTCGTTGGCCAAACGCACCACAGTTGAGGTCATTTTTTCGTTCACGGCCGCCGACAAGGCTTCGGTATCTTCGGTAATAAAATTACTGGCGATCCAATCGGCGCGGTTGGCTTCAATCAGCAACGCCGCCATTTCTTTTGAGGCATTGTCGATAAAGGTTTTAGCCTCCGCCGCGGTCGCTGTTGGTTGTGTACCGGCTGTTTGCGAGTCTGCCGCCTTATCGCTGGCGGGTTGACATGCAACCAAGCCGATACTGCTGGCGATCAGTACCGCTAATAAAGTTGGTTTAAACGAGTGATTCATGATGAAGTTCCAGAAGTTATTGTTGTTATCTTGAGAAGCAGGGCGTTTGCATAAAAGCCAACGCCAGTATTAGTGGCTCCTTGATATTTTGCAACCGCACCGGGTCGGAAAAACATCAGTGCGCAGCTGCCCCTGCGCAAAAAACCAGAGGCAGTTGCATCAACTTTTAGGTTCTATCGCACAGGTATTGCCAACTCTCATCAGACCCAGGGATCGAAGCCGTCCACCATTTGGCTTTATAGATTTTGCCTTGATGGCTCAGGTAATCGCCACCCGCCGCGTAAGTCGCGCGTGGCCAGTTTGGGTATGCCGGAACATTGCTCGGAACGCCGCTACAAGTGCTACCACTATCGCCAGTACCACCGCCAGTGATGGTGCCCGCAGGTAACTGTGGATACTCCTGCGTTAACGCAAACTGCTGGCTACCCACTTGAACTCGCCAGTTCGACGGCATTGGCATAGGGAGGTAATAATTTAAGGTCAACACCACCGTCGCATTATTTGCCAATGGGCTGTGGCTCGGGATAGTCAGCTCAACACGGTGGAAGTCATTTTGCAGACCGCCAATATTGTTGCCGGTGGTATTGCTGCCGCTTTGACTCACCTTAGTGCCATAACCACTTTGATCGGTGAAATTATCACCAGTAGCAGTCGGCACATCAAAGCTGATTTTACTGCCGCCAGGGATCTGCTGGCCTGATTTATTGGTTAGGGTCAACTTCGGATTGATCGGGTAGTTGGCATCACCCAGTTTAAAGCCATCAAGCTTGACTTGCAGATCTAAGCTATTGGATGGCAAGGGGTTGTTATCCCGTTTCTGGCCATAAGGCGCCGCTGATTTTAAGGTATTGTAGAAAATACTGGTGAGATCATCCCCGATAAAATACTCACCTTTGCTGCTGTCATAACTGTAATCCCCAGCAAGTTCCCAGAACATCACACCGCCAATACCTCGACTCGCAATGTAATTGGCCTTTTGACGAATACTTTCCTCATCTTCAATCGACAAGAATACTTTTTTGCTGTTATTCCAGAGCCATGGCGCTACTAAAGTGCTGCTGTAGTTGTGTTGATAAACGCCAGTCAGTTGGTCATTGGGGTCATTGGCTGGATTTAGACCATAAGCCGCTAAGTAACTACCAAGCTTGCCATTTTGTAGGTTTTTGGTGTGCCATAAAGGGTTGGAACCGGCAGGGACTTCGGCGCCATTTTTACTCAGATCATGCCACAAGTTATCGATACCAATGGCGCCAGCGCCACAGCGATTTTGGGCTGAACCGCCGGTGCCTGGTGGACAGCTGCTTTGATCGGCTTGCGCTGCTTTCCCCCATAATCCGGCGCTGCCACCAACGACATTGCGCCAACCACGGCTATAGTACGGCACGCCTATGTTGATGCGACCGGCTTGCATTGCGCCACGGAAGTAATGGTAAGCCCAGTCGGTATTCAAATACCCAATCCGTTGGTATTGGCTGGCGGCGTAGTAGTTCCAAGCGATTAGCTCGCTGTCTTGGCCATCATCAAATAACGCGGCATTGGGGCCAACATGGTCGTTCCAAGCACCATGCAAGTCATAACTCATGATGTTGACGTAATCCAAGTATTGAGTCACTGGGAAGGCTTCCATCCCGCGTAACAAATAGCCTGACGATGGAGAGGCAATGGTCAATAAATAGTGTTTACCGTCAGCAACGGCGGCGGCATCCAGTGTTTCCCGCAACGTTTTCATCAACACTTGGTAAGACGCCATAAGCCCAGCCCGGCGCGGGTTAGAGATGGCAAAGTCATCGGGATTCCCCGAATCTTTCATGCTTGCTGGATATTCGTAGTCAATGTCGGCCCCATCAAAACCATAAGCGCGTAAGAAACTGACAACCGAATCGGCGAAGGTATTAATGCCTTGGTAGTTCACGCTGTTATCGGGGTTGGTGGTCATGCTATAAAAACCGCCGCTGGCGATCCGCTCACCTTGGTCATTAAAGAAACCACCGGTTTCGGCCCAGCCGCCGATCGAGATCAGCGTCTTTACATGTGGGTGTTGTTTTTTGTATTTATTCAACAGGTTAAAGTGGCCTTTATAGTTATAGGCTGGGTCCATTTCCGCACCAGCAACGGTTGGCCATTCCATCCCCGTTGCGGCATTATTGGCATCAGTTGGATTGCCAATAGACACTTTGTTACTGGCATCGACATGGGCAAAGGCGTAGTTGATATGGCTGATCTTTTGCCACGGAATTTGATTCACTAAATATGCTGGCATGCCATTTTTGCCATGCCGCCAGCTGGTGAAATAACCAATGATCCGGCGCGGATGTTCTGGACCAATTAATTCCCGGCCATTGCTGTCGTAGCGTGTGCAATAGGGGACAGCCAAGCCTGCGGTTTGATACAGGCCATCAGGCCGGCAGGCGTCGTGTCCAGTTTGCGTACTTTGTGCACTAAAACTCACCAAGCGTTCGCTACTAGCCTCAAGGTTATCAAAAGCTTGCACTTTGAGACTGTGATTACCTGCACTGGCCGTCCAACTCGTGCTAAATGGAGCGCTGGTCTTTTCACTAATTAACACGCCATCAAGCCAAAATTGCAGCTTGGCGATGCTGCCATCAACATCCGTGGCGGTGGCATTGAATAACACCGTTTCACCCACTCGGTATTGACTGTTATTGGCTGGCGCACTGATGCTCACTTGTGGCGCTTGATTGTTGCTGACGGCCACGACTTTAAAACTCACTGGCGCAGATTGAGTTTGGGCGTTTTTATCGTCATAAGCCACGACATACAGCTGCTGATTGCCGGTGGTGGCAGTCCAGTTACTCTGAAATGGTGCGTTGTTATCAGTGGCGAATAACCCCCCGTTTAAGTAAAACTCGACTTTGCTGATACTGCCGTCGGTGTCACTTGCGGCCGCGCTGAATAACACGTTACTGCCCGAACTCAATTCGGCGTTGGCTGTTGGTGCGCTGACACTAACTTGGGGCGGTTGATTGGAAGTAACGCCATCGCAATCACCGAGTTTGCTCCATTCTTGGTAAGGATTGGCGTAACTTGCTGGATTGCGGTTTTGGTTCCACCAGTTGGCTTCATACGCTTTTTGCTGCCACTGGACTTGTTGATTCGCGGTGTAAGCTTTACTGCTGTTCCATAACTGTAAGTTACTGCAGTCCAGCGCGAGGCTACTGAAACTGCTTACGCTCAGCAGTCCAAGTAAGGTTAATTTTGTTGTATTTTGCATGATGATTTCTCTGCGTAATAATTTGCGTTGAGTGATTTACGTTGAGTAAGTTGGTGCGAAGTGACAGGCGATGCGTCATCAAGGCACCAGGTCAACTTGAAAGTAATGCTGCACACAGCGGCTGTAGTCATTGGTTTGCAAAGCGCTGTATGCGGTTTGATAGCCGACGAGCTTACAGGCAAAGCTTTTGCCCTCGGGCCGATCTGGGTAGTAGCCCCAGTCTTGATCCCAATAGATATTCAGCGCGCCAGCACCACCTGTGGTAAAAGGCTGTTGACCCGCGCACTCAAGTTGCTCGGTATTGACGATTGGCACGCCAAGCGCGGCGGCATGGCTGCGGTAGTAACTCATCCGGTTTAGACTTTGTGGTTTTTCGGCACCATGACCACATTCAATTCCGCCATTGATGATATTGGTGGTCGCGCCGAATCCCGGACTAATGCCTCGTGCTTGGTCGGCACTATTGGGGACCCAACTGCCATCCAGCACCGACCACATACTGGGTTTCGGTGACGCCGGATACATCATGAAAAACACTGCAGAAGCCAAATTGAGCCAAGTGTCTGCCACCAGTTGCGGGTTATTCAGCAGCACTTTCGCATCGCCATACATGGCTTGACTGAAAGGGCCATAGTTGTAGTGATAGCTCAGTTGTTTGGCGCCGCGGCCATAATATTTTTGAAAGCGCCCGCTGCTGTCTTTCCCACAAGGCCATTCGGCGGTTTGCCAATTTGTCGCTGCACATTCACTGTTGTAACCACAGCTGGTGTCGTTATCAGCACAACCGGCTTCACGAACGTAAAACAGCCCCTGACGCCACTGCTCGATGCTGGAATTGGCATCATGTGCGCCGGTTTCTTGGGTGAAATGGGCGAACATGGTGGCCAAGGCTTTTCGACAAATGTCGTCAGGTTGGCGGCCATCGGTTATATCCCGACAAAAACCAGAAAATTTACCGACCGCTTGCAGGAATTTGCCATAACTGTAAGCGCTGTTGGCTTGTGGGAAGTGTTGTTGCCACTGACTTTGCGGCAGTAAGCGTTCCACTCGTCGCACGTTTTCCGGATTGGCGGCGCGTCCGGGCACTATCGCTTCGACTTCGGTATTCGAACGTGTGGCGATATTGGCTTTGGTCAATGCAAATAACGGACTTGCTGTGAGTTGTTGCTCGGTCGCCAATAGTTCGGCACGGCTCATGCTGTAGCCGCCGCCTGGCTTTGCCACAGGTCCGCCACTTGGCGGCGGTGTGCCACCGCCATCAGTGCAGCGCACGTCACAGGGACCCACCAATGCCCAAGGACTATTGGCACTTAACGGGTTATTGTTTTGGGTCCACCATTTCGCTCGGTAAATCTGTTGTTGGTGTTGGCTCAATTGACCACCGGTGTAGACTTTGCTGGCCAGCCAAGGGCTGATCTGCTCTGCTGCAGTGACGGGCAGCGCTGCGCCCAGCACTAAAGCGCTGAAAGTATAAGTAAGTAATTGCATAGTTGGTCCCAGTCGGCTGTTGCCGCGATGGTTGTTTTATGGGCCGCCACGCATCGTTGGGGTGGCGGCACTGTTTAGTTTTGGAAGAAATTAGCGAGTTTTATTGGCGCGGATGACCAAGTCCCTCATGCATCGCATTGAGGATATTGCCGTTGTCGCCATCCAGCTCCCAGGCGAAAATTCCGCCTAAGTTTTGCTGGCGCACAAACTGCCCTTTGGCTTGTACCGAGCGTTTGGTATCAAAGCTCACTAAGGTTTTGCTGACAGGGTCCCAGACAAAACTGGCTTTCCCGGTGTCATCCCAAAACAGGCTGAAACCGTTGCTGCCTGTGCCATTGACGCCACCCATCATCTGCGTTTCGATTTTTTTATAGTCTTCAATGCCTTTTTCCCAGCTGCCGGCGATGCCTTCGCCGCCTGTGCCGCTAAACGGGTTATTGCCACTGACATTGGTGACATTTTTCCAGCCGCGACCATACATCGCTGCACCAATGGTGATTTTTCCTGCCGGGACTTGCCGTGCGAGCAAATGATTGACTGCTTCTTGCGCGCTATATCCCGGTAATGGCGAGTTTGGATTTGGGTATAATCCGGTCATGTGGCCCAACGTACCGTTCCACGCGCCGTAGTAGTCGTAGGTCATCAAGTTGATGTAATCCATGTATTGATGTGCACTTTCCCAATCAACTTGGCTGAGTTTCGGGACCCCGCCGCTCATCGCCGCCGTTAACTGGTAAGTGCGACCAGTCTGCAGACTGAGCGCATTAAGTGCCAATCGTAAATCGCGCATCAGCAATACAAAACCTGCGCCATCTTGGGCACTGCCTAAGGCTTCGTTCGCACCACCGCCACCAGGGAATTCCCAATCGATATCAATGCCATCAAAAAAGTCATAAGTTTTAATGAACTGCACCATCGATGCGACAAAAGTCGCGCGATGCGTGGCGTTTGTGCCGATGTCATATAGCGGATCAGATAAGGTCCAGCCGCCAACCGACGGTAGGATTTTCAGATGCGGGTTGGTTTTTTTCAGCCGATACATTTCGGCGAATAGGCCTTTCACCGGCTGATCCCACTTATCATTGGCGTAGCTTTTTTCCAGCGCTGCAAATTTGTCGTGCACAACCACGCTGTAATTGGGTTTGCCCTGACATTGCGCTTGCAGCGCGCTATAGCCTTGTGGGTTATCCCGTTGCAGTGACGCATTTGGTCCACAAACAGGGATGAAACCATAGAATAAATGAGTTAGGTTTTTTGCTGGAATATCATAGGCATGGTAATTCCTGCCATAAATTCCCCACTCAACAAAATAGGCGCCGACCATTTTGTTGCTGGTGTTTTGATAAGGCACATTTTGCTGTTGCATCGGTTTTGGCCAACCGCTGAAATTCAGCTGTGTCCATGGGTCAAAGGCGCCCGGCGTGCCAGGATTGTTGGCGCCTGTGACTTTGATGGTGCGTTTTTCGCTCGCCGTACAACTGCGTTCGTTGCCTGCAACTTGGCACAGACTCACCACATAGTCGTAACTGCCGGCTGCGGTTACGGTCAGTGTTTTGCTCCCACTTTGAGCGTTTTGACCATTGGCGGTCAGCGCTCCGGTGTGAACCACCACACCATTCTGGCTGAGTTGCCACTGGTTGCCATTGGTTCCCCACCACATATTCCAGCTGATCGGTACGTTCACACTGCCATTATTGAGCGTGAGATTGGTTTCCTGCCAAGCGAGATTTGGTTTTGCCGGTTGTGCTAATGCCGCCAGCAACTGTGGGCTGGTGGCCAAAGCACATAGTGCCAGCCCGAGCCATTTGCTGCGGTGATTTAATCGATTGTTCATTGCATGAGTCCTGTCTCTGGTGTAGTTACTCGGACGTATCGCCCGTTGTTTTTATAGCCACCACCCGATCAGCAAAATCCTCGGTAACCAAAATCCCAGGCTTCGGCACTTGGTGGTCGCTCTACCATGAAACAAATGACAGCGTTGTCAAAATAAAAAAGATGCTAAATCTGTGATATTTTTATGATGTTTTTTTGATATTTCGGCAGATGAATGAAAATAAACAGGTTCTTTAGGCTGAAAAATCAGCACAATTTAGCGGCTGGTGCGGAGTTTTGCTGGTCGGTCGTGTTTGCTTAGACCATAAAAATTACCTGACTAAAAAAGTCTTGTTTTCGGGAAATCAGCGGTTGTTGCAAAAGATACCCTTGAGATCAAGGCAGATCCCAAGGGTTATCGGTTACTTAGCTAAGGAAACTTAAAGCCCTTGCCAAATCTTCAATTAAATCATCGGCATCTTCGACACCAATACTTAAACGTACCAGCTTTTCGGTGACACCCGCTTTTGCTCTGTCCTCTGCTGACATCGCGGCATGGGTGGTTGATGCCGGATGACAGGCCAAACTTTCCAAATCGCCTAAACTCACCGCTTGCGCAAATAAGTTCAAGTTATCTAAAAAGCGCGCGGCATCGGCAAAACCACCGGCCAAATCAAGAGCCACCATGCCACCAAAACCGCTGGCGGTGTCGGCAACAACTTGATGACCTAAATGGCTTGGCAAGCCCGGGAAATAGACTTTGGCGACTTTTGGGTGACTGGCTAAAAACGCAGCGACTTTGGCGGCATTTTGGCAATGCGCCTGCATCCGTAGCGGCAGAGTTTTCACCCCGCGTTGCAATAAATACGCTTCTTGTGGCCCCATGGGCACGCCCAAGTGCTTCAGTGCCACAGTGCGCACGCGTTGGATAAGCGGACCATTACCAGCAATAACGCCCGCAATAATATCGCCATGACCACACAAATATTTAGTGCCACTGTGCATGACTAAGTCGATGCCAAGTTCCAGCGGGCGAAATAAATATGGGGTCAAAAAAGTATTGTCACATACGGTGATGGCGCCGATTTGTTTGGCGATACCGACAATTTTTCGGCTATCGATAACTTTTAGCGTCGGGTTGGTCACGGGTTCCCATAACACCAAACGAGTATTTGGGCTGTGGTTGGCGACAAAATCATCATCGCTGCGATAGCTGGTGACCGTCACGCCAGCGCGTACCAAGGTATTGCGCAAAAACGAGTCAGTGCCGCCGTAGACTGGGTCGATAAAGGCGACTTCATCGCCTTGTTGCGTCAATGCATAGACGATGCTGCTGATTGCCGCCATGCCGCTCGCCACCACAATAGCTTCGTCCGCACCTTCCAGTGCCGCCAGCTTTTGCTCCAAGGCGCTGCTGGTGGGATTGGCGAAACGGCTATAAATATAACCTGGGTTTTGCCCTGCAAACCGCGCCTTGCCTTCTTCGGCGGTGCCATAGCTATAAGTGCTGGTCAGATATACCGGTGTATTTAACGCGCCAGTTGATGGATCTGGTTGTTGGCCGGCGTGAATTGCAACTGTCTGAAATTTCATAAAAAACCTTTGATAAATACCTTGAGTCAAAGCATAAATTTATAGTGGCGTCGCTTAGCAATGAAATTGCGACGCCACTGGATAAGCATGAGGTTAAGGCTACTGAATTTGGCTGAAATTGCCGAGCCTTCTGGATGGGCAGCCTAGGGCATTGAGACAAACATTGCTGTTTATTCACGTAAATAAAGCTGTCCGCCTAAATTCGTCGTTCGTCCAAAGCCATGCGCCGCTTTACGCCAAGCAAAGTTTTGGTTTAGCCAACTTTTGCCAGCTCAGGCAGCTCATCACTGTAATGGCGAGCCGCCACATCAGGATGAGAGCGCAGTCGGCCTTTTAACACGTTCGCGCCCACTTGATGGAACAAAGGATTGCTCGGATCTGAGGCTGGACCTTTGGCTTCAGCGGCCAATTCAGCGCTGAGCGGTAACAATGGCACTGTCGCATCGAGTTGTGCCGCCATAAAAAAGGCACAAGAAAAACGTTCGATACCCGCTTGTGGTGTGACAACACGATGCATCGTGGCTTTTAAGTAGCCATTAGAAGCCAATTCCAGCAACTCACCGATATTTACCACAAAAGCCCCTGGCATTGGCGCTGCGTCAATCCAACCATCGGCGGTTTCCACTTGTAAGCCTGATTGGCTGTCTTGCAATACCAGCGTCAAATAACCTGGATCTTTATGCGCGCCAACCCCTTGCGAGCTGGTGGTCGCGTGTGCACCTGGATAATGAATCAACTTCATGTGCTGGTACGGGCCATCAGCAATAGTTTCAGCCAAAGCGTCGGCCGGTAATTGCAGGGATTGCATCAATGATTCCAGCAGCTGCACTGTGATATCAGACAGCTGTTGTTGGAATTGCAGCAGCTCTTGGCGCATGGCTGGCAACTGTGCAGGCCACTGGTTCGGGCCAATTAACCGTCGCCATAACGCGTCTTGAGTTGGTAAGCCCAGCACATCATCTTCTTTCATGATGTCGAATTGCTCGCGCTGATCAGGTTTGCCGCGAGTCAGTTCGCCTTGAAAACCGGTATAGCCGCGAAAGTGCGGAGAATTCAACATTTGCACTTGGCGTTTATCTGCAAGTGGCAGCGCGAAAAAGTCCTTGGCGAGTTGCAACATCGCTTGTTGCTTGCTTAGCGATACACCATGACCAATCACATAAAAAAAGCCGACATCCCGCGCCGCCACGCGCAATTGTTCGATGAAGCAGGCGCGTTCGGTCGCTGTGCCTTGCAACAGTGTTAAATCCAACACGGGTAATGCGGAAACCTTGGCGGTGGTAGCGAACGAAGTCATAAATGTGCCTCTCACACGGTTCCGGTCTGGCGGCCGGCAGCAATGGCGCGCATTTAATCAGCAAACAACTGTGGAAAAAACAACAGAAAACAACTTGGAAAGAATTTTTAGTTATAACTGGATGTCTGGATATTTAGACTTGTCATTTATTTTGGTTATAACGGATGGCTAGCAGGCTATAAAATATAGAATCGCCAATTCCTTCATAGAAATTTGTTTAAATTCATTTGTTTATGATTTTTTTGCTGATGTGAGCTGGCGGCTATGCAGACGTCTGCTTACAACCAAATGTTCTAATAAATAGCAAAATCGGCAAAGCTAGTTTTCTAGCGGCTGAGCAATGCCGCGATCGCTCAGGTATTTCTAAGGAAGGTTGCTTTCGGATTTTGGCCAAAAAAAAGCACTGCAAAAGCAGTGCTGAAAGTCCACAACAAGTGGTTGGTACAACATGGATATCACACGAACAATCAATGAAACGATTTGCCCACTATTTTGCCTTGGGTAAACGGGAACAAATCACTAGTTAGGCTGACAAGGTTTTGCCGTGGTTGCCGACAAACAAGGTTTCTCGGAAGCGACCAACGGTTCGCTCGCTTTGGGCGGTTTGCGATCCAGTTGAATGCCGTCGAGTTCTAACATGCCTTTAATTACTGCAAAAAGTATGTTGAAAAACATGGTGTTGCTCCTTGTTGGCAGCCCTTGTGGGCTAAAGTGCAGACATTTTAACCGCAGTCATCTTGCTTGATTAGTCGCCAACTCCGACATACATTGTTTCCAAAGAGAAACAATATCAGCGCAATGGCTTTGGTAGACTAAGGCAATTTTGTGACAAACCCTTTGGAGTGCTTGTGTCTTTATTACAACGGCTCAGTGATATGGCAATTTTTGCCAAAGTGGTGGAAACCGACAGTTTTACCCAAGCGGCTGTGGCATTACAGATGTCAAAAGGCGCGGTGAGCAAAGCTATCGCGCGCTTGGAGCAACATTTATCCGTACGTTTGCTTCAGCGCACCACGCGACAGTTGAAATTAACTGCTGAAGGCCAAGCGTTTTTAAGTTACTGCCAGCAAGTGGTTCGCCAAGCCGATCAAGCAGAGCATCACCTCGACGAATTACGCGACCAACCCGTTGGTATTATTCGCATCAGTGTTGCTGTGACTTTTGGTTCAACCATCATCGCGCCGTTGTTGCCAGAATTACTGCAACGTTATCCAAAATTGCAGATTGAACTAGATTTAAACGATCGGCTGGTTGACTTAGTCGGTGAAGAAATTGACGTGGCGATCCGTTTTGGCAAATTGCCGAGTTCAAGTTTGATCGCTCGGCCATTAACTCGTCTACCCATTGTGTTAGTCGCCGCGCCAAGTTACTTGGCAGCACAAGGTATTCCGCAGCATCCAGATGATTTGGTGAAGCACAGTTGTTTGTCCACTTTTACTGGTCCTATCGATCGGGCGTGGCAGTTCTTGGATAAAGGGCAGCCGATCACCGTATTCACCAACGGGCCTCTGCTGACTAATAGCAACCGTGCGTCAAAGCCGGCGGTGATTGCTGGTATGGGTTTGATGTACGTGACTCGATATCAGGTGGAAGAGGAAATACAATCTGGGCTTTTGGTGCCAGTGCTTGCGGATTACATGCCTGAGCCGCTGCCCGTGCATTTGGTCTACCCACATCGGACTCACATGAAGGCGGGTTTGAAGCTAGTCCTACAATTTTTGCAAAGTCGGATCGGACAAAGCTGATGCGGCTTGCGCTTTGTTTGGTTTTTTTTTGCGTGCGGAGTAGTTGTCTGCGCGTGAGTTGTTTTTGATTGCTTCGCTATTGAAATTTCGGCAGAACAAGTGAAAAAACTGTGACTGGCCCGACTTGCACCGAGCAATATTCTGTGTAATGATTATCTTGTTGTAACCGCTTACATTTGCTGTTTAGGGCGTCAATTTGGTCGGTTTCTGGCTATTTGTGATGTCCCGAAGCGGCAGGTTCCACGTGGAACCGGTAAGCGATTGGTGAATTAACAGCCCCGTTAATTCGCCTGATGTACTGGTGTGGTGACCAGTTGAGTAACTGTCTGTTGTATGTTTTGTTGGCAGGCAAATTTGGCCTGACTAATTGGAACTCTCTCCCACAGTGACTTTGGTTGTCGTTCGTCATCCCGACAAACAAAGTCACTGATTTTTATCGCCAAACTCCAACACCATTTCCGCTGCCGAGCAGTGGCAGTCATAGCCGCAGATCACACATTCGTAGCCATTTAAGCTATCGGCGCGCCATTTATCAGGATGAACTTTCACCAGTTTGCCGCCGTGTTTACTAAAATACTTCACCGCGGCGTTGCCAGGGCTTTGCATCCATAGGTGGGCGATCCCGGCTTTCGCGCCTTGTGCTTGCAGTGCTTGAATTGACAGTTGCAGTAATTTACCGCCAATTCCCGCGCCTTGCAGAGTTGGCGCAATGGTGTTGCATTTGAAATAGGCCATTTGCTCTGCAGCCACTGGCCATAACGCTGGGCTACTCCATTGGTCGCTCTGCCACTGACCCGCCGCGAAGGCTAAACGAAAGCCGACTATTTCTTCACCGCGATAAGCCACATGTCCGGCATTAATGCCTTTGGTTATGCCTTGTTGATGGTATTTAACAATTAATTCGGCAGTGAGATAGCCATCGCCATGCACAAGATTGCCCAAGGCAATGACATCGGCAAAGTGTTCCGGCTGCAACTCGCTGTAGGTAATGCTCAAATCGTTCACAATTCATGTCTGGAAGGCTTGGAATTCGAAACTTATCTTGCCATGATGCGGCAAGAATTGCAGTAATGAATAGGTTGAATATGTACGATCCCTTGCATGAACGTTCACCAGGCTGCGGTGAACCTTATCCTGAGAGTTATTGGGCTGATCACGCGGGCCCTGCACCTGCCGATGATGGCGTGTTAATGCATGATTTGACGGTTGATGTGGTGATTATTGGCGCGGGCTACACCGGCCTTTCTGCGGCTTATCATTTAGCAACCGAGCACGGCGTACAAGCTGTGGTGCTGGAAGCCAATCAATTAGCCTGGGGTTGTAGCGGTCGTAATGCCGGGTTTGTGCTGCGTTCGAGTGGCCGTAAGCCTTACGCCGAAATGCAAAAACAATGGGGCGAATCGGTGATGCGCGGCGTTTACCACGAGTTTTGCCAAGGCGTTGATTTAGTTAAATCGCTAATTGATAAAGGTATTGACTGCGACAGGCAAGCTCCGGGTTATTTGCGCATGGCGCATAAACCGAGCATGGTGAAAACCTTGCAAGCACAAGCTGATCTGTTGCATCGCACCTTCGGCTCTGATGTGGAATTACTGACTCAGCAACAAGTTCGCAGTCAGTATGTTGATGACCAGCAAAGTTTTGGTGCGCTGCGTTTCGCCGACGGTTTTGGCGTCAATCCTTTGAAGCTCGCTTATGGGTATCAGCGCTTGGCGCGCGCAGCTGGGGCGAAAGTACATACTGCAAGTCCAGTGCTGAATTGGACCACTGAAGGTCGCACGCAAATTTTGCACACGCCAAATGCGACGGTGCGGGCGAAAAAAGTGATTTTGGCCACCAACGGTTATACGCCAAAACATTTTCATCAAGGTGTACAAGCCCGCACCTTACCGGTGCTTTCACAAATTATCGTTACCGAACCGCTAAATGCTGGACAATTGGCCGCGACAAATTTCCAAACCAGTCATGTGGTGATGGATACTCGCGCCTTGAAATACTATTACCGGAAATTGCCGGACAATCGCTTATTGTTTGGCGGGCGTGGCGCCATTACTGGCAAAGATGCCGCCGATCCCTATTATGCGGATCGGTTATTACAAGTACTGAAACTGAGTTTTCCAGCATTACAAACATTGCGCTACGACTATCAATGGTCTGGCTGGATTTGTATGTCGTTGGATGATATTCCGCATATTCATCAGGCAGATCCGTTTGGTGATGTGGTGTACAGCATGGGGTATTGCGGCAGTGGTTTGGCGTTTTCCGTGCAAGCGGGCAAACGCTTAGCGGAAAAGGTCATGGGCTTGGCTCAGCCTGATTTACCAATGTTTAATCGACCGTTGCCGAAATTTCCGTTTGCGCCACTGCGCCGTGTTGGTCAGTGGGGTTATTTCCACTATGGCAAATGGAAAGACCAATGGTGGTAGCCATTTGCGAAGCTAATATTGGGTGGTGAGATTCACCAATTGCTAAGCAAAGTAACCAGTTATTAGCGAGATTACTTAGACTTGTAAAATCATTTAAATGCTAAGTTGTTAAATTAAAAAGGATTTTTAATTGGCACTCAAATTGCCAAGATCCTGTTACCGTTGAAATCAGGAGAATGCAAATGGCAGCAATAGCACCAGGCTTGGGCCAAGTAAGGAATATTTGGCTCATAACCCGCTTTGAACTACATCGTTTATTTGCCAGTCCACGTGGTTGGTTTGCACTGAGTGCTTTTGTCATCATTTGGTACTGTTTATTGCGCTACCCAATTTTTGAAGCCAGTGCGCAAATTCAAAATCCTGAAGTTCAGCGAATTTTGGGGGGCATGTTTGGTATGGCTGGGATGTACAACATCCTGAATTGGCCGCTGCCGGAACTCACGGCGTATTGGGTTATGTGCGTAGTGTTACTGCCGATCTGTTCGCTCTTTTTTGCCGCGGATCAAACAAGTTCAGACCGCTCGCGTGGCACATTGCGTTTTCTGATGCTGCGTACCAGCCGAGATAGCCTATTCTTTGGTCGTTTTCTTGGGCAGATGCTGATCCAAACTATCTTAATTAGCTTGTCTATTGCCGCGACTTTAGCGATGGCCTGGTGGCGATTAGGCAGTTTGTCTGTTGGTGTATTGGAAGCTGCACTGATCATGGTGATTAACCTGATGATTATTATTGCGCCCTACACTGCATTAATGGCGATGTGTTCAGCCTTGGTGAAATCGAGTCGTATGGCGATTAGTCTAGCGGTCGTTGGCAGTGGCGTTGTGCTCGGGTTAGTTGGTTGGGCGGCTTGGTATCTGCCGGCGTTGCGTGAGTTAATGGCTTATGTGCCAGGTGCGCAAATTCCACAGGTATTGTCGCAAGCTGGTTGGTCGACGTTGCAGTATAGCGGTTTACCGCTGGCGCAAACCGCGGTGTTTTTGTTGATCGGACGCCAAATTATGCAAGGAAAATCACTATGAGCGCATTCATTCAAGCGACCAATCTGCGTAAATCGTTTGGCAGTAAATTGGTACTAGACAATATCAATTTTGAACTAAGTGCCGGTGAGCCTATCGCATTAATAGGCCCAAATGGCGCAGGTAAAACTACCCTGTTTAGCATCATGTGCGGTTATCTCAAACCGGACACCGGCGATATTAAATTGTTGGGACATGCACCAGGCAGTAGCGCGTTGTTTGGTAGGGTTGGCGCGCTGCCACAAGACGCCTTGTTTGACCCGAATTTTAGTTTGTTAAACCAGCTCAGTTTCTATGCGCAGTTACAAGGCATGAATAAAGCGCGTGCTGATGCCGATGCAATGCGAGTATTAACCTTGGTCGATTTAGCCGATTGCGCCAAGCAAAAAGCCACCTCGCTTAGTCACGGCATGAAAAAACGGCTGTCGATTGCGCAGGCGCTGCTTGGCGAACCTGAGTTGGTGTTGTTAGATGAGCCAACTGCTGGCCTTGATCCGATGAATGCCCTGCAAATTCGCCAGCTCATCGCCAAAATGTCGGAGCAAGCGACCTTTGTTATCAGTTCGCACAATTTGTTTGAACTGGAAAGGCTGTGCGGGACCATTTTGTATCTTGAACACGGCAAACTGGTACAACAGCGCACACTGAATACCAAGATCAGTCAGGGCTTTTTGACCCTAACTTTAGAGCAAGGCGAGTCTGCGCAAGTGCTTAAAGAATTGGCTTTGGTCAGTGGTGTGCACAAAGTCGATTGTCAGCAAAAAAATGAATATCTCATTTGGTTTGATGCGGACTTGGCGCCAGATACCGATTTGGCGGTGCTACAAGCTTTACGCAGTCATGGCTGGCGTTATAAATCCTTGCAACGCGGACAATCGTTAGAGCAGCAGCTATTTGCCGTGGCAAACGGCTAATTGCCCATTAGGTTTCGAGAAATTGCAGTTTGTCAGGGATGCCGTTCCATTGATCGGCGTCCGCTGGCGCAGGTTTGATGCTGGTGATATTTGGCCAGACTTTAGCGAGCTCGGCGTTAAGTTCGACAAAAGCGATTTGTGACGCGGGTACAGCGTCTTGTTGAAAAATGGCATTGGCTGGACATTCAGGCTCACAAAGCCCGCAGTCGATACAGTCAATTGGACTAATCGCCAGAAAGTTAGGGCCTTCGTAAAAAGCGTCAGCTGGGCACACGGCGACACAGTCGGTGTACTTACATTTGATGCAATTGTCAGTGACGATAAATGCCATCTGGAGCCCTTGGTTGAGTGAGTTGCCACTATGGCGCGAATTGTACGCATCAGCGGCGAAAATTCAAGTTTGTCACAATCGGTAATAACGCAGGAAATATTCGGGTAGATCACGTAAAATGGCGCAAATTAACTCGTTTGTGAGCGCAGACCGATGGTCTGTTGCGATGACACCACTTGGAAAATAATCAGCATGCTACGTTTGACCGAAATTAAATTACCGTTAAATCATACAGAAGAGGCATTGGCCGCGGCTGTTATTGCCAAATTAAAAATTAAACCAGAGCAGTTAAAACAGCTGCATTTGTTTAAGCGCGGCTACGATGCGCGGAAAAAATCTGACATCCAGTTAATTTATACCTTGGATATCGAAGTGGATGGTGAAGCTGCATTATTGCAAAAATTCGCCAAAGATCAGCATGTACGTCCATCTCCAGATACCAGCTACAAATTTGTTGGCAAAGCCCCTGCCGATTTAAGCGAGCGCCCAGTAGTTATTGGCCTTGGGCCTTGTGGTTTATTTGCCGCCTTAGTGTTGGCGCAAATGGGCTTTAAACCAATCGTGCTTGAGCGCGGCAAAGAAGTTCGTGAACGCACCAAAGACACCTTTGGTTTTTGGCGGAAGAAGCCGCTGAACACCGAATCGAATGTGCAGTTTGGTGAAGGCGGCGCCGGTACTTTTTCTGACGGTAAACTCTACAGCCAAGTCAAAGATCCGAAACATTACGGCCGTAAAGTACTGACCGAATTTGTTGCAGCTGGCGCGCCAGATGAAATCATGTATGTCAGCAAACCGCATATCGGCACCTTTAAATTGGTGACGATGGTTGAGCAAATGCGGGCCAAAATCATCGAGTTAGGTGGTGAAGTTCGTTTTAGTACTCGTGTTGATGACGTGTTGATCGAAAACGACGAGATCCAAGGCTTGATGTTATCAAACGGCGAATTGCTGCGTAGCCGTCACGTGGTATTAGCGGTTGGCCATAGCGCTCGCGATACCTTCGAAATGCTGCATCGTCGTGGTGTGTATATCGAAGCAAAACCATTTTCAGTCGGTTTTCGCATCGAGCATCGCCAATCAATGATTGATGAATGTCGGTTTGGCCCGAGCGCCGGCCATCCAATTTTGGGCGCTGCCGATTATAAATTGGTGCATCACTGTGAAAGCGGCCGCACCGTTTACAGTTTCTGTATGTGTCCTGGTGGCACTGTGGTCGCAGCTGCGTCTGAAGAAGGTCGTGTTGTTACCAACGGTATGAGCCAATATTCACGGAATGAACGCAATGCCAATAGCGCAATTGTGGTGGGGATTGATCCGGAGACAGATTTCCCAGGCCATCCGTTAGCGGGGATCGAGTTACAGCGCAAACTAGAGGCTCAAGCTTTTGTGCTTGGCGGTAGTAATTACGACGCGCCAGCCCAAACGATTGGCGATTTCTTAGCTGGCACTGCATCAACCGAGTTTGGTGATGTGCAACCGTCGTACACCCCTGGGGTAAAACTCACCGATTTATCCGAAGTGTTACCGGCGTACGCTATTGCGGCAATTCGCGAAGCGATACCTGCCTTTGATAAAGAAATTAAAGGTTTTGCCCGTCCGGAAGGTTTGCTGACCGGCGTGGAAACTCGAACCTCGTCACCAATTTGCATTAAACGTAATGCGCAGTACCAAAGTTTAAATGTTGCTGGGCTTTTTCCGGCGGGTGAAGGCGCCGGTTACGCTGGCGGGATTTTGTCGGCCGGTATCGACGGCATTAAAGTTGCAGAGGCCGTGGCTCTCGCAATATTAGCGAAACAGAGTTAATAAAAGGCTATGGGCTTGTGTCCGGTACGTAGCCTGTTTAAGATGGACACGAATTAAAATAAACCAACATTATGGTCCCGGTCAGTTTGTTCTGATGTCGGAATAGCCATAGGAAACTGACCACAGGAGTGAAGTGATGAAGAAGACCCTTATCGCCGTTGCGGTAATTGCAGCCGGTGCCGCAGGTTACTATTTTAAATTTGGTCCAGGCGCAGCCGGCCAAGACAGTGCAGTATTGGAATATGTGCCTGCTGACACAGCGTTGTTAACAGCGCAATTAAAGCCAATCAACATGGCTGATTATTTAGCCAGCATGGGTCTTTTCCCACAGTATTACGGTGCAGAATCACAAAAATCAATTCAAGATTTGATTGCCACCACCACAGAGCCTGGTATGAAGTTTATGCTGTCATTAGCATTAAGCTATATGCAAGCATTTGAAAAGCCGCAAGATCTCGAAAAAATCACTGGTTTGAAACTCTCTATGCGTCAACTGATGTATATGGTTGGTATTTCTCCTGTGGTTAAAGTTGAAGTTGCAGACGAAGCGGCCATGTGGGCAATGTTTGATAAAGCAGAAAAAGATTCTGGTTATCAGCATAAAACCGGCACTGTCGGTGCAATCAACTACCGCAAATATACGTTCACTATGCCAGAAGCAGAACTGGATTTAGTGGTGTCAGTGAACAACGGTTGGGCGAGCATTGTGCTGACTTCCAGCAAACTTGATGCCGCCAATTTATCAATTGCTCTGGGTGCAACTAAACCAGCTCAAAGTGTGGTGAGTTCAGGCAAACTGAAAGAATTGAGCACCAAGTATCAGTTAAACCAAGAGTCATTTGGTTATGTCAGCACACAAGAACTGGTTAAAGCACTGAACAGCAAAGACGGCAACCAATTAGCCAAAGACGTTGAAACTTTATTTGGCGCTGAAGCAGGGGTTGCATTAGCAAGCTGGCGTGAACCTGCTTGTCAAACAGACACCAATGCTATCGCCGCTAGCTGGCCAGGCATGTTTATTGATAGCAAATTCACCCTTGCTGCGACCGGTATGGAAGGTCAAAGCCGTATTCAGATCCCAACTGAAAACAAAGTTACTATTGAAGGTTTGAATTTGTTACGTGGTTTCATTCCACAACAACAACTGCAATTGATTGGCGATAAGCAAATGATGCAATTTGCTTTGGGTCTGGACGTTGCGCAAGTTGCTGCAGGCGTTGGTAAATTATGGGAAGTTGCAACAACGACAACTTATACTTGCCCTGCATTGGTTGAAATGCAAACTGAGTTAAAAACCAACAACCCAATGGGCGCGTTGGCAATGGCGGGTATGGCTGGTGGCGTGCAAGGCGTTTCTATGTCACTGAATAACCTGAAGATGGATGCTGCTACCCAAATGCCAACAGAAGCTGATGCAGCGTTGGTATTAAGTGTTGCGAACGCACGCACTTTCTTTGAAGGGATTAAAGCAATGGCGCCACCATTAGCTGCAATCACCTTACCTGCGGATGGCGCTGAATTAGATTTAGCGACTGCAGTACCAGAACTTGCGATGACAGGCTTAAAACCAAAACTGATTGCCTCTGATTCACACATTGCAGTTTATGTTGGCGAGCAAGCGAAAGCGCAAGCAACGGCCACCGTTGGTGAAAAATTGGCGAAGAACGGTTTGATGGCGATGGGTATCGACTATGCAAGCTTCTTTGAACTGATGAAAGCAACCATTGAATCTTCAGGTCAACCGTTACCACCTGAAGTCGGTGCAATGATGAGCATGGACATGAAAAACAGCACAGTGTTTGACGTGAATACTCATGGTTTAATCATTACTTCTACAGTGAAATTGGCAGCACCAGCACCAGCTGCTAAATAAGCCGAAAGTGCAAGGGGGTGACCTCTTAAACGCGAAAAGCCAGTCTCGATGACTGGCTTTTTTTATCCCGGATGCTGGCGTTTAGTTGAATCGCCAGCGCCAAGCAGAGTTTTTGATTGATCTTCTGGTATCGGCTGATTACCCTGCAACAGCATTGCTCATGGACTTTGGAATCAACTGATGAAACAAGATCAACCCAATTGCGCTTCCAAAGAAGCGTTGCGCTTAGATAACCAACTTTGTTTTGCGCTGTATTCAACGTCTTTGATGATGACCAAAGCCTACAAACCGCTTTTGGATAAAATCGGCCTGACCTATCCGCAGTATTTAGTCATGCTCATTCTTTGGCAGCAAGACGGCATTGGCTTGAAGGATATTGGCGAACAATTATTTATCGATTCAGGGGCATTAACGCCAGTGATCAAGCGCATGGAAGCCATGGGCTTATTAACACGAGTACGACCGGCGCATAACGAGCGGTCGTTAGAAATCAGCTTAACCGCACAAGGCCAACAGCTAAAAACCGCCGCGGCGCAAATCAATCAGCAAATTGGCTTGCAGTGCGGCATTGCTTTGACTGATATCCAAAATTTAAGACAAGAGCTGCAGCAGTTGCGCAGCCAAATTCAACAAAAACTTCTGTAATGACAGCCGCTTAGATAAAAGCGGCTAATACCAGTTTTAATCCCAACAGCGCCATAACTGTGCCTGCCGCTCTATCAATTGCAGTTTTGAATTTTAAATAGGTTTGGCGCGGCGCTTCGGCTGATAACAAAAAAGCGACCAAAATATACCAGCCGCCGTCGATTAGCATAGCGGCAAGCGGTAACACAAAGTAAAACCAAAATGGGATTTGTGCAGGCAGTAGGGCTGAAAAGACACTGGCAAAAACAATCGCTGTTTTGGGATTGCTGAGTTGTGTCAGTAAGCCATGGCGAAAGGCCTGCAATTTGGTGACAGCCAAGCCCGTGCCGTCAGTGGTCGATTGCATTTGTAGTGGGGCTTTTGCGTGACGGATTATTAATGAAGCGATGTACAGTAAGTACAAACCCCCAGCGACTTTCAGCAGCAAAAACGCCATGGGGAGCGCAGTAAACACAGCATGCAAACCTAATAACGCTAACAGTGCAAAAGTTCCTGCACCGAGGCCCATACCACATGCTGTCGCCAAACCATGTTGTCGAGATAAGCTCATCGCATTTCGTGCGACCACAATAAAACTCGGCCCAGGACTTACCGCGCCAACTGCTAAGGCAGCAGAAATGGCTAACACCGACCACATCGCATCCATCAACAACAACTCCAAATTAAAAGGCTGCTTAAGTTAAAGCCTTGATAGCGTTTGTGCAAGTTGTCTGCGTATTTCAGCGGAGCACTGGCAAAAGCATGGCGCGGCTTCACGCAAAAAATAGCACTTTCACGCAAATTCTTAACCGTTCGGTACAAAAATTAGTTCTGCCCCCTTGTAACTTGTCATTCGCTGCCACATAACAGAGAGCGAATTCCTGACAATTTACGGAGATAACCATGTTATACCAATTGACCCAAGTGCAATTTCAAAAAATGTTGAAAAATTTGGCTGCGATTCTCGACAAAGGTGCTGCGCATGCTGAAGCGAAGAAATTTGATGTCGCAGTGCTGTTAAATGCTCGGTTAGCTCCGGACCAATTTCCGCTGATCCGCCAAGTGCAAATCGCTTGTGATTCTGCAAAGTTAGGCGTAGCACGATTGATTGGTGAATTGGATGCCGCACCAAAACACGCCGATACCGAAACCACCCTTGCTGAGTTACAACAACGGATCACTGAAACGCTTGAGTACTTAGCCAGTGTCACAGAAGCACAATTTGCTGGTGCGGCAGAGCGTCATATTTCGCAACCGCGCTGGGAAGGTAAATATCTGTTAGGTTCAGAGTTTGCGTTACAACACGCTATTCCAAATGTGTATTTCCATATCACCACGGCTTATGCGATTTTGCGCCATAACGGTGTGGATGTTGGTAAAAAAGACTTCTTAGGACCGATGGATTTTAAATCTTAAGATTGAACAAAATGTCGCCGACGATTCATCGTGTGCTGACAGGACAATGGCTAGGCTAAAAACGCAATAAATTTGGTATAGTGTCAACACGTTATACCAGCCTAGCCATAGTTGGAAATTTCATGTCTGAGTCCAAAGTACAGTTTCAGCATCCCTATGCCGTGCTTTGGACTATTTGCTTAATCGCCCTATTGTCCGTTGCTGGCGTATCTTTGCCTTATCCGGTGTTAGCCCCACTTTTTGCTGCAGCCGAGTTAAACGCGTTTAACCATTGGTTGGGTTTAGATCCCACTCTGTTGTTAGGAATTGCGCTCGCGGCAAACCCTGCCGGGATATTACTTGGATCTGCTGTGTTAGGCGCCTTGTCTGATCAATATGGACGCAAGCAGGTACTAGCCTTGGCTCTAGTGGTTGCCGTGCTTGGTTACTTGCTCTCAGCGCTAGCGATAGCCCATCAGCAATACCTTTGGTTTGTGTTAGCGAGGTTTTTAACCGGTCTTTGTGAAGGTTCGGTTAGTATTTGCCGTGCAGTCGCCGCAGATCTTCATCCACAAATTGACCGCAATAAAACCATCGCATGGATGAACAGTGCGCTTTATGGCGCCTGGTTGCTAGGCCCATTGTTGGGTGGCATGACCATGCATCTGGGGGCGCACGTGCCCTTTGCCCTGGCGGCGATTGCTGTGTTGCCCTGTTTACTCTTGGTGCAGGTGTATTTACCCAGTGCTAAGCCAGAAACAGCTAAGTTGGCGCTTTGGCAGAATATCTCGCAGCACAATTCTTTGCGGTTGTTGCGACAACCGGAATTAAAGTGGGTCATTTGGGCCCAGTTTATTTATACGCTGGGCCTAAATGCATTTTATGAGTTTTATCCATTGTGGTTAGTTGAAGCCGAACAGTTTACCGGTTATGAAATTGGTTTAATTACCGCAGCACTATGTTTAGTCATGACCTTTGTCAGTGCTGTGTTGATGGCAAAATTTGGTAGTCGGGTGTCGCCATTGCCTGCGGCGGCTATTGCCGCATTATGTTTTAGTGGTTGTTTAGCATTATTGCCTTGGCTTGAGGGTATTCCAGCCTGGGTATGGTTAGTCTGTTGTGGCTTGCCGATCCCGATGGTCAGCGCTTGGTTTCAAGTCTATTGCACCGCGACTTTTGCGCACTTTGGAAATGGTCGAGTCATGGGGCTGCTGACGGTGTTGATGTGCGCTGGTAATTTGGTGATTGCGTTAGTTGGTGCTGTGATTGCGCTGGCGGGCGCACAATACACCCTATGGTTAGGTGCCGCATGCGCAGCGTTTGCAGCGCTGTTATTACGCAAACAACATCAGCAAAGTGACCAAGCTCAGTGATGTTCTTCTCTAGCCATCAGCAGGATGGTTAGATAAATCTTGGTTGGTAATGACAAGATTACGCCCAAAGCACAGCAGGCGGCGATGATCATGATGCCCTGGACTCCCATGGTGAGATGAATTTGCGCGACGACCCACAAGTAGTGGCCGAATAGAATTAAGGAAATCCCGCAAAACATCGCAGTTTTCAATAAACGGATGGTGAGTTGGTCTGTCATGGTCGCACTCGCAAATGCTTGGTTTTTCTTAGTCTAGTGCTATATTCGGATTTGCTAATTGATTCAAATCAGGCTTCGGTGCGGTTGTTATCAGCAAATGCCGGCGAGAAGGCATGACTACGCCGTTTGGCTGTGCTAGGGTTGATTGAGTTCACCTGTGTTTTGGGGGCGTTGATGTCACAGCTTTTGAGCCCAAGCCGACAGCAAAAGGTCATGATATGGATGGTTGTTGCAGTGTTGTTTGGTTGGGTACCATTGAGTTCTGCAGCCGAAAAGGTTGTATTGGATGTTAATTCGGTCGATTGGCCGCCATTTTTTCTCGATCAAAAACAGACTGGGCAAGTTGGTTTAGCCCGTGAATTGATGTCCCTTTGTATTCATGGGCCTGACTATGATGTTCGTTATATGCAATTGCCAATCAAACGAACTCATCAATATATGCAAAACGGACAAATTGACTTGGCCGTATATTCGTTTAAACCCGAACGTGAAGATTTTGTCTGGTACAGCGCGGTACCGATGTTTTATAGCGAAATTGGCGTTGCAGCAAAACGTGATTTTATTCAACCGCTGCACAAAGAAGCCGATTTAGAACCTTGGCGTATTGGCTACTTGGCCGGTGTCGGTTTAACTCCGACTTTATCTGTGTTGTTGGCGGGCAAGAAAACTCAAAATAAAGCCGTTGAAGACTACTCGATGGAAAACTTATTTGACCAATTAATTGCCAGTCCCAGTCGCATAGATTTGGTGGTGAATTCCCGAGAAGCCTTGTTGTGGATGTCCCAACGACCTGCGTATGCAGGCAAAATAAAGGTGCTGGATTTTTCAGTAGAGCGCAAAGCCTATTATTTGGCGGTATCTAAAAAGAGTACGAAATTGCCGGAGCCAACCCAGTTTTTAAAGCAATTTGATCAATGTTTGCAGCAATTACATTTGAATGGGCAATATAAGCAGCTGTTGCAGGCCTATCAATTACAGTCGAACTAAAAGCTGTGTTATGGTCCGAGGGTATTTTAGGATTCGGTTGTTGAAATGAACGTATGAAAATTCACAGGCTCGGCATTTTCCTTTTCGGATCTTTGTTGCTGACACTCCAAGTGTGGGCAGCTCCTGCCATGTTTAATGCCAGTCAAATTAAGTATTTACAGCAAAAAAAACAACTGACTTATTGCGTCGATCCACAGTGGATGCCATTTGAAGCGTTGGATGAGAACGGCCAGCACATTGGCATGTCTGCCGATTACCTTGCGTTATGGCGGCAGCAGCTGCCAATCCCTTTGGTGTTAGTGCCGACCAAAGATTGGTTGGAAAGCATTCAGGCGATCAAAGACCGTCGCTGCGATTTATTGCCGATGGCCATGGAAACTGGCGGACGTCGGCAATTTTTGGACTTTACCGAGCCCTATCTGACGGTGCCCAGTGTTATTGCAACGACCTCAGAAAAACCCTACATCGACGATTTAACAACGCTACCGGCAAAGCCCGTCGGGATCCGCAAAGGGGTCGGCTCGGTCGAATCCTATCGTCAGCAATTTCCTGATCTGCAACTGATTGAATATGATAGTTATGCTGAAGGCTTATTGCATGTCCAAAGTGGGTTGTTGTATGGCATGACCGGCAATATGGGCAGTATTAGTTACGCTATTCAACAACATCAAATGGTCAATTTGAAAATTGCCGGCCGCATTCCTGGGGATAGTGTGATGAGTGTGGCGACACGCAGTGATGAACCGGAATTGCAGCAAGTGATGCAAGTTTTGCTTGGGCAGGTGACCGCAGCACAACGGCAAGAGATCACCAATCGCTGGCTCACTGTGCGGATTGAGCAAGGATTAGATTATTCCTTATTGAGTAAACTTGGCGGTATCTTGCTGTTAGTTGTGATGATTTCACTGGCGGCATATCGCAAAGTGCAGCGATTAAACCAACAACTATTAAGCGCAAATGCCAGTTTGGCGCAATTAAGCCGGCATGACCCACTGACTGGCCTTGGCAATCGCCAACATTTTGAACAGCAGTTAGCAGAGACCATGGCGCTAAGTCGCCAGTTGCAACAACCTATGGCCTTAGTCATGCTGGACTTGGATCATTTTAAGCAGCTGAATGATCAACACGGTCATTTGTTTGGCGATCATTGCTTAAAACAATTTTCGTTACTGTTTCAGCTGCATTTCCACGACTCAGATGATGTGTTGGTCCGTTATGGCGGCGAAGAGTTTGTGCTGATCCGCGCAGATATCGACAGTGATGTATTAGCGCATGAGCTAGAACAATTTCGGGTGGAATTAGCAGCGCAAACCGTGCGTTTAGCGGCAACCGAGAGTCATTGTACCGCGAGTATTGGCTGGTATTGTGGAGTTCCCACGTTGGCGCAAACGCCAAAAGATTTGCTGGCCATTACGGACAAAGCGTTATATCGAGCAAAACATGCAGGGCGAAACTGTATCGTGCGGGCGGTCGGTTAACTGGGTTCTTGTTGTCGATTTAGCATGAAATTGTTGCCAAATTGACCGCTAAATGCGGCGCAAAAAAAAGGGCAGAATTGTCATTGTTCTGCCCCCTTTGGTAGCGTTGGTAAGCGCCCTTGCCTTTTTTGGCTTTGACCACTCGCATTTTAAACAGTGGGCCTGTGACTAAAGCTTTTAACGCATTATCGCGAATTTCCCCTCTGCCATGTTCAACGGCAGTCTGCTTTGGCTGTTTCTTTGCCATATATCCTCCAGTGTTAGGTGCGCGTATCTTAGCAGTTGTTTGACAGATTTTCTGCGAAATTATTTGCAGATTTTTGCAGTCCAAAGCGCGCGAAATTGCGGGAACTTTATGATTAAGCGTTATTCGTCAATGGTTTATACTTTAGTCAAAGTTGCATCAGATTTCGGGGAATGCCGAGGCAAAGCATCGCAAACTGTTCTATCCTTGAAAAATACGCGGAAAATTTTCGAAATTCTGCCGAATGATGATTAATGAGGAAACAGATCGATGTGGATGAGACAATTTAAAATAGGCTCAAGGTTGGTGGCTGCTTTTGGTTTGTTAGCCTTTGTCTTGATATTTCAGGGCTTGATGGCACTTAATTCATTATCTTCAATACGACATACCGCAGAAGAGCTAGACAATAATACTGTTCCCTCGCTGGCCAGTTTATCCGACATCAACCTCAACGTTATGCGGGCTCGGGTGTATACCTTCCGCTTATTACTGGCTGACACCGAAGCACATCGCAGCCAAGCTGAACAAACGTTAAAACAAATTCGCGAGAACATTCAAACGGCTGAAAAACAATATGAAAAGCTCATCAGCATTCCGGAAGAGCAAAAAGTTTATGATGATTTCACGGCAAGTGTTAACCAATATATGCAGCAACAAGATGACATGATCGCCAAGCTCCGAGCCGGCGACAAAGTTGAGGCTAAACGTATTGTTGACGAGGTAATGATTGCTAATGCAGATAAGATGACCCAGCAATTACTGAAGCTTGGTGAAATCAATATGACATATGCGCATGAGCAAGGTGATCTCGCGGAACAATCCTACGGCAATAGCCAAATATTGATTTACTCGGTGATTGCAATTTCTTTGTTAGCGGCGCTATTTATTGCCGTGTCAATGACCCGCAGTATTGTGCAACCACTTGAACAAGCGGTGACCCTGTCAGCCAACGTTGCGGCTGGTGATTTAACGCAAAATATCAATACTGGTGGCGGTGATGAAATTGCGCAGTTAATGCAGGCGCTGGCCAATATGCAACAAAATCTGCGAGATACCTTGTCACATATCGCCAATTCGTCAAATCAACTGGCATCAGCCTCTGAAGAACTCAATTCGGTCACCGAAGATGCTTCGCGAGGCATTACCCAGCAAAATGATGAAATTCAACAAGCGGCTACTGCCATCACCGAAATGAGTTCAGCAGTGGATGAAGTGGCAAACACTGCATTGCAAACCTCGGAAGCCTCGACGGAATCTGCTCGCAGTGCTGAGCTTGGTAAAAAGCAAGTGGAACAGACCGTCACTGCCATTGTGGATATGAATCAAGATGTCGCGCAAAGTGCACAAGTGGTGCAAACACTGGCATTACAAGCGCAAGATATCGGCAAGGTATTGGATGTTATTCGAGCTATCGCCGAGCAAACGAACTTGTTGGCGCTGAATGCCGCAATTGAAGCTGCGCGTGCTGGGGATGCCGGTCGTGGATTTGCCGTTGTTGCTGATGAAGTGCGGGCATTAGCGCATCGCACACAACAGTCAACGCGGGAAATTGAGGAGATGATTAATAAAATTCAACAGGGTACCAGCTCAGCGGTGCAGTCGATGCAACACAGCGGTCAGAAGGCAGATCAGGCTTTGTCCGTTGCACGTCAGGCTGGTGATGCATTGAATACGATTTATAATCAAATCAGTCGGATGAGTGATAGCAATTTGGTTATCGCCAGTGCCGCTGAAGAGCAAGCAAAAGTGGCGCGAGAAATTGACCGGAACATTGTAAACATCAGCGATTTGGCCCAGCAAAGTGCCACCGGCGCTCATCAAACCAGCGCTTCTGCACATGAGTTATCGCGACTTGCGGTTGATTTGAATAGTTTGTTAACAAAATTCAAGGTGTAAACGGGTGGCGCTGCGGCAGGCCGCAGCGCATTGCCAATACCGTCCAATTACTGCCCGCTGACAGCTGATTATCCATTTTTTCTCCAATATTACCCTTGTAAATCAATTGCATGGCATTAGCTTGCCATGGTTTGGGTGCTCATTTTTTGCCGGCAAAAGTGGTTTGATTTGCACCAATTTCATGTCGGTAATTCTTTTTCATCAATACCACAAACATTGTTTTAGGTTAAAAAATTTTGTATTTTAGCTGTGTTTTTTGGGACAACCACGACCATTTGGCAATGGAAATTTGCTGATTAAACAGGACAGTTAGATGAAGAATATTTTCGCAGGGATATTTTTAACCAGTTTCTCATTGGCCGCGCATGCCGATTTTTTTGAAGGCTTAGCGGCGTATAAACATCAAGATTTTAAAGTTGCTCAACGGGAATTTGCGCAGCTATTACCGCTTGGCAATGGTGCAGCAGCTTTTAACTTGGCCATCATGAGTTATCAAGGCCAGGGCGAAACCGCCGATGCTATTAAGGCAACCGCTTTGTTTGCAATAGCCGATGAATGTGGTGAAGCACGCGCGAAACCATTGTTGGATAAAATTCTTCCGGCTTTGACTCCGGAACAGATTGCTGCAGTGAATGCAAAAGTTGAACAGTATCGCCAGCAAATGCAAATTTCGAAAAATCAGCGGGGTTGGATGTTATATACCAAAGACCCTGTCCATGATTTTAAAATTAAAGTGCAAAAGAAAGTATCTCCAGTGTTTTCGGCAAAAGCAGCGTTAAACGGCCGTTTAGGCGAAGTGAGTATGCTGTCGATACTGGATAAAGATGGAACCGTGATGTTTGTTGACGGTTATGAGTCTTTAGATCGGAACATGTTTATCAAGGGGACCAAGTCGGCATTTCAAAAATGGCAATTTGAGCCAATGCCACAAAAAGTCATTTATAAAATGTCTTACCATTTTTTCTATGAAGCCGACGAAGACCAATTGCGGAATTCCCGGTTAGAATCCTGGAAAGCACTGCAACAAGACGGCCTGTATGAGCTTGCCGCACAAGGTTCTGCACAACATCAATTTGCGTTTGGCAAAATTTTACAGCGGCTCGAAGATTCGACCAACGTGGTATTTTATCCAGATAAATCTTTGGCGTTGGATAAACCCTATCCAGATCGCATGGTGTATCAAACGGCAAAAACATCGCAACAAATTGATTTAATTCTGGAGCGCGGTTCTGCGGTCATTCAAGTAGATGAAAATCACAAAATAGTGCATGAGCGTCAACGCAGTTATGACCAAGACCCGACGTTAGTTGGAAAGCAAATGGCGAGTAATGTTGCTCCAGGATGGTATAAGTTGGTGTTCAGCCATAACTATGAAAATGACATTCGAATGAATTACTTAGTGGATATCAAAATGGTACCGCCTGAGCATTTTTCGTATCATTGGATCAGTCAGGCCGCTATCAATGGTGATCTTACTGCCCAACGCGAATTGGCGATGGGTCGTTCGGATTGGCGCAACTATTTAGCGTTGAAAGAAGATCCAAAGGGGTTGTTATGGGCTGCAATGTACGCCATGCAAGATGGCGATGACGCAAAAGCCAAAGAACTGCTGCTAAAAGCAAAGGCAAAAGGTGAAACTCAAGCCGAAGAGTTACTTGCCAAACTGCCTCAATAATCAGCAACGCGGGTGATCTTTGCCATCACCCGCACTTACTTATTGAACGGGACTAATCGCAGTCAGCGCTGGGTCAGTCCGGTTTGATGGATTGTTGCCAGTACTCGATTGCAATGTCGCGTTCCTTTTCAGGAAAGCCAGTTCGCATAATTTCTAAATATGCCGGTTGTTGGCTCAGGGTTCGCAGCACATCGTTTAAGCTATTTACGACCATTTCCCCGCTTTTGCCTTTACTACAGGCAAAATAAACTAAGCTGACAGCCTCGGCTTCTTGCAACGGATAGTATTTGAGGCGTTGTGTGCTGCGATCGGCAATTTTGGGATACTCAATCACCATATCGATGAATTGCTTTTCTAGCATCGGAAGTAAGGAACCCACTGATTCGCTTGAGCTTGTGCGCATATACAATGATGGATGTTTTTTATTCTCTTCAAGCACGCTGTCAATTTCGACGCCATAACTGCGATTGATTTCAATACCAATAAGCGGTGTCTTTTTCAGATGCAATAATTCGCGTAAGGAGATCTGCGGCTGCACCCGCTGCATCAAATCCAACTTAGCCGTCCAAGGTGAATTTGCTGGTACTATCAATTGCAATGCAGCTTCCGCCATGTAAGGCGCTGTAAATAAAAATGATTTTTCTCTGTCCGGTGTTTTTTTAAGATAGGGAATACAGGCATTGCTGCTTTTTTGCAGCCACTCTCTAGCGCGGTTTCTACTGATGTTTTCGACCTGCACTTTGTCAGGATAAATGGCCAAAATTTGTCGAAGCATGTCGGCTTCTGGATGTGTCTGCATTGGCGCTTTGAGCAGTCCCATTGAATCAACGAGCACAAGCGGTTCCGCCTTCACCTGAGTGACAAGCAGTAGCGCCAGTAGTCGGATCAGAACTTTCATTAGCACACCTAGTTTTTACTTCTGTCCACAGTATAAAAACAAAATTCATAAAGCTCCATTTGTTACCAAAAATAAACCAACGAATTCCGGTTGGGTATAGACTGAAGTTAGTGGAATTGAGTCGGCGAGGCCGGTATGCGCGGTTATTTTGTGAGTCTAAGTCTGGTGGTTAGCATGATCGCTCGCGCAGATTCAGCATGTTGGCCCGAGCAGAAATTACTAGGGACACCAACCCAAAGCTTAATTCAATCGGTCAATTACTTTTTAACCGACCGTTCGCGGCTAGTTGAAACCACAAACCCTGAGCCAAGCTTGGTCACCGACTGGCAAAACGGGATTTGTCAGGTGCAGCACTTTCAGCCAGAAAGCCAACAGCCGCTTGGCACAGTGCCCTGCAGTGCGTTGCTTTGTGTCAATGGCGAATGCGGCACTACTGACGAGTACGCCACTTTAGCGGTTTTGAAACATTCAGGTGATTTGGTGCAAGTGCTGCGAAAATCTGCAAAACCCGTTTGGCTAAAATGGCAGACAAAGCCCGACTGGGGTATAGTGCCATTGTGGGATAATCAGGCGTTTGGCATTCCGTTTGCTGGCCATGAAGAGCAAATCCCTCTCTATCAACAGCTAGGCGGTCAGCTGGTCGCTGTTAAACCACAGCAGGCATATCAAGTGATTAATTCTGTTCAATATCAGGGTTTTACTTACTTAAAGTTGCAGAGTTTTCTGCGACTAAGCGCCGAAGATGAGCCGGAAATTAAACTCGGTGCCGCGGTTGATGTGGTCTACCTGAAACATCGTGATACCGAAGGTAAGCTGGTTGCTGCGCTTTCTAGTGTTTGGTGTGATTAGGGGATTGCGGATGGGACTTGAAAGGTTTGTCGAACTTCAGTTTCGAGTAGCTGCCAGTCATTGGCGCTAAAAAAGTCTTGATGATATTGAACTATGGCTTCCCGCAACGCTTTGCTCGCAAACAGTTGATTGACTTTCCCAATCAGTAATTTACCTTGCGGACTTTTATTACAGACCAAATACCCGCGAATGGCTGGCTGGTCTTTTAGTGGATGGGCATGCAATGTCATGGCTCGTCCTGAATGCAGCAAGCTAGCTTCCACGATCGCGGTAAATTCGATAATGGCATCTAATCGCCGTAAATTCAGCATCATTGCCAGATTCTCCGCTGCATCGTCACCATTTCTGACATAAAAGCGCTGCGCGTTTTGTTTAATTAATTGATCGAGGCTCGCTCCGTAATGGCGGCCGCCAACGATGCCAATTTTGAGTCGTGGCTGAGTTATTAATAACTCAGCTAAATCGATAGCATCTGCTTGGATAAATTCAGTACTAATGAGCTGAAGCGGCGGGTAGATGCTGGTGGGCATCTCGGCAAATAACCAGTTCTCTAACCGCTCTGAAGTTTTTAGCTTATTAAGAGCACAATAGTTACTGCTAAGTTTGAGTAATTCGAGCGCTCGCAAATTTCCGACCTGCATGACAGTGATTTGCAGATCCGGCTGGGCAAGCTGTTGCAGTCGTTCCAAGATGCGACTTTCAACATTAATGCGATCTGCAGCGGTAGCAGGCGCATGATTTTCAAGCAGAATCATTTGTAAAGGTTCTGCCGCCCTTGGTCGACTCGTTATTGCTATGAAGCAAAACAGCAAAATCCGTAGAAACATGGTTCATCCTGAATCAGTCGCCTAACCTTGCAAATGTAGACGACTAGGATGAATTATTCGAATTTTTGTTTATTTTTCGAGCGAAGAGTTACGTTGACGTTTGAACTGGATAATCGAGTAAATGCAAAAGCCAAAGCTGATTAAATAGCCTAAATAAATAAATCCAATCAAGTTTTGCGACAAAACATTGCCATTTAATTGGCTGAACAACTTCACTAAACCCGTCAGTATCGTGGCAAAAATAATGGCAAGCATGGTTGGTTGCTGGACAAATTTAACCAGATAGCCCAGTCCTAGACTTAAAACCGACAACTGCAAGTGTAAGGTGCCTTGGTAGAAGGTTTTTTCCGTCGACCACACATAAAGTACGCAAAGCAGGTAACTCAGCACAAAAGTGTAAGCCAGATAACGCGTAGCATTTTGCATAAGGACCCCAGATGACGATGTGAAAGCGCGCAGTATGCCCGATCTGCCGGCATGCGCCAAGCGAACCCCTGCGCAAATGTGCTTTGGTGGTCAGCGTTGACTTTCCGTGGGGACTCCGTTAGAACAGAACACACAAAAAAATAACAATATGACAGGGACTTACGGATGCAACAGCGATTTGGTCGTTACCTTATTTGGATCCTCATTTCATTGATTGGCGCTTCAGCCGTTGGTGGTATTGCTTTGCACCGTGGTGAAAGTATTAATGCCTTGTGGTTTATCGTGGCTGCAGTTTGTGTTTACGCCATTGGCTTTCGGTTTTATAGCGCTTGGATCGCCGCCCGAGTCTTGATGCTTGATGACACCAGAGCGACGCCCGCGGAGCGTTTGCAAGATGGTCGCGACTATCTACCGACCAATCGCTGGGTGGTGTTCGGTCATCATTTTGCGGCAATTGCTGGTCCTGGTCCGTTGATTGGCCCTACTTTGGCCGCGCAGTTTGGTTATTTACCTGGGACTTTATGGATCTTGGTCGGCAGTGTCCTTGCTGGTTGTGTCCAAGATATGTGCATTTTGTTTTTCTCAACTCGTCGCAATGGCCGCAGTCTCGGTCAGATGGCGCGTGATGAGTTAGGGCCAATTGGCGGTGCTGCCGCGTTATTTGCCACCTTGCTCATCATGATAATCTTGATTGCGGTGCTGGGGTTGGTGGTGGTGAATGCGATGAAACATTCACCTTGGGCAACATCCACAGTGGTTGCAACCATCCCAATTGCCCTATTCATCGGCATTTACATGCGCTATCTGCGGCCAGGCCGAGTGCTGGAGGGCAGTTTAGTCGGTGTCGTGTTGTTATTGTTGTCTGTGGGTGGTGGCGGTTGGGTCGACCAGCAACCGCTATTACGTGAGTGGTTTAATCATCCGGGATTACCCTTGGCATTTGCGGTGATCGGGTATGGTTTTATGGCTGCAGTGTTGCCAGTTTGGCTATTGCTGGCACCGCGCGATTATCTGTCAACTTTTATGAAGCTTGGCACAGTGTTGTTGTTGGCCGGCGCTATTGTGCTATTGCAACCTGATCTGAAAATGCCTGCGCTCACCCAGTTTATTGACGGCACTGGTCCTATTTTCGCCGGGACCTTGTTTCCTTTTGTGTTTATTACCATCGCTTGTGGCGCCATTTCTGGCTTTCACTCGTTAATTGCCTCCGGCACTACGCCCAAATTATTGAGTAACGAGCGTGATATTCCGATGATTGGCTATGGTGGCATGGCGCTGGAGTCCTTTGTCGCGATGATGGCGCTGATTGCCGCCACAGTGCTCGACCCAGGTGTGTATTTTGCGATTAACAGTCCGGCGGGTATTGTGGGTGCATTACCTGCAGATGCCGTAGCAACAATTTCGAGTTGGGGTTTCCCGGTCACTGTTGAACAAATGAATGCATTGGCGGCTTCGATGGGCGAAGCGACCTTGTTTGCCCGCACTGGCGGCGCACCTTCGCTTGCGGTTGGAATGGCGAGTATTTTTGGTTCTGCTTTCGGCGAACATTTATTGGCGCTTTGGTATCACTTTGCCATCATGTTCGAAGCAGTGTTTATTCTGACCACCTTGGACGCCGGCACTCGGGTCGGCCGTTTTATGCTACAAGATTTGCTTGGCAATATTTGGCCGAAGTTAGGGCAAACTAGTTGGTATCCCTCAGTGTTATTGAGTAGCGCGTTAGTCGTTGCTGGCTGGGGTTATTTTTTATATATCGGTGTGATAGATCCCAACGGTGGTGTGAATATCCTGTGGCCATTATTTGGGATTTCGAATCAGTTATTGGCAGCTATCGCCTTGACTGTGGCGACCGGTATTTTAATCAAAAGTGGCAAATGGCGAGTGGCTTGGGTTACCGCCCTGCCACTGACTTGGTTGACCATTCTGACGACAACCGCAGTTTATGAAAAAATAACCAGTGCCGATCCGAGATTGGGCTTCTTCGCCGCCGCTGACGATTTAGCAAAAAAACTAGCTGCAGGTCAGTTATCGCCGGAGAAAGCCGCAGTTGCGCCGCAATTGATTTTCAACCAGCAATTGGATGCTTGGTTGGCGTTGTTGTTTGTTGGTTTATTGTGGGTGATCATTTTGGATATGCTGCGCATGGCATCGCGTTCACTACGTGGATTGCCGGTATTGTCATCGGCAGAAGCGCCATATCAACGCACTACCCTTGAAAACTCAGCGAGTTAAGGAGTTTGTATGCATTTAGTGAAGCTATTAGCCGCACTAAAAAAAGCGTGGCGATTGATCCGAGAACTGAGCGGCGATGATGCCTATGAGCGGTATTTACGCCATCAAACATTGCAGCATCCTGAAGAAACGCCACTCAGTCGACAGGCGTTTTTTCAGCAAGAGCAGCATCGGAAATGGCACGGCGTCAAACGTTGTTGTTAGACGCCACAGCGATTATTTGCAGATTTAAGCTAGTTATGCCGTTGGTTTAGAAAGTAAAGTGCACGCCAACGGCAGTTCGCTCTTCGTCATCATATTTGCCATATTCAAACGAGATTGCTGTTTCATCAAAAATGAAATAGTTCAAGCCAACGGTTTGCACGCTAATAGTATCATCTTCATCGGCGTACCAACGTTCGCCACCAATCGAAGTGTAAAATTCAAGGTCTTCGGTGAATTCGTGGCGAAGTCGCGCGTTGTACCCTGCGATGGTGGAATAGCTGTGTTTATTTTGGGAAAACTCCGCTGATGTTTGGTCTGCGGTATACTGAAAATAATCTTTAACTTTCAGCTTCATACGACCAATGCTACCGCTGAAATCGACAGTAGTGTTTTCCGATAGATTGATGATGTAGCCAGCGCCCCAAGTGTATTGGCGTGTCGTTACATTTGTCTCGTTGAAAAAATTGGCAATGTCAGGTGGCGATGGTTGATACATTTGCGAATATTCAGTTTGAGAGAATCGATCGTTACGGAAATTTGCAAACCAATAGGTACTGTCGTTTAGTTGTTCGCTGTATTTAAGCTCCCATCCGTTGACATCACTTTGGTTAGCTTGGGTTTTAGTGGTCGCGCCGGTAGTCGGATCTACGTATAAATTCGTATTAGGAAACTCGTTCGGTGCTGAAATTTCAGTACTACGAATGGTCAGAGAGTCAAAACTTGGCGTTGCCATCGCCGATAAGCTGCTAGTTAACGCTAATACAATGAAAGAACGAGAGAAAATAGTCATAGCCAATATCCTTGTTGGTAGGTAATGCCTACAACATAGTGCCGCTTTTGTTAACTCTAAATGAATAAATCCATAGCAAAAACTTTTCAATCGAAAGATCTCTTCTGAGATTTATAGCGCAATGAGAATATTTTCGATTCTCTAATGAGAACGATTCGTGTTAATATTGTCGGCAAGAGTGAATTTACGTCAATATTTAGCAGAGTTTTGGAGTCGTTATGGCGCTGGTTCGTGTAAAACCCCTGTCTTTAGCCGTTCGTTTGGCATTACCACTGGTAGTGCTGCCATCTAGTGCGCCAGTGTTGGCGGATGACGGTTGGGATGAGTCAAAGGTTGAGCATATCGAAGTCGTCGGTCAGCAAGGGCAAAAATACCGGGTTGATACTACGTCTACCGCAACCAAAACCAATACTTTGCTGCGCGATATTCCGCAGGCCATCACTGTGGTCACCGAAGATTTGATCGCCGACCAATCGATGCAAAACATGGGTGATGTTGTGCGTTATGTGCCGGGTGTGCAAATGGCACAAGGTGAAGGTCATCGTGATGCGCCAGTGCTGCGCGGCAATACCTCCACTGCTGACTTTTTTATCAACGGTGTGCGTGATGATGTTCAATACTTCCGAGATTTGTATAACGTCAAACGTGTGGAAGTGCTGAAAGGCCCAAGCGGCATGATTTTCGGTCGTGGTGGTGCTGGTGGTCTAATCAATCGGGTGAGCAAACAAGCGGATTTTTCTGCTGGTCGCGAAGTTGCGCTGACGCTTGGCTCATTTGATAACATCCGCTTCACTGGCGACGTCAATCAAGTGATTGACGCGCAATTAGCGGTTCGCTTAACTGCGCTCTACGAAGATTCAGGCAGTTATCGCGATTACAGTGAAGTGAAACGCAAAGCGATTAATCCAACTGTCACTTTTAAGCCGGCGACAAATACCTCGGTGGCCTTTAGTTTCGAGCATTTTGAAGATGATCGGATCACTGACCGTGGCATCCCGTCATTTAATGGCCGGCCTTTGGCCGTTGACCGCGCTACTTTCTTTGGTAGTGTTGACGACAGCTTCACCACCGCTGAAGTGGATGCATTTAGCACCACAATCAGCCACGAATTTGCTAATGGTGTGATGTTAGTTAACCAAACCCGTTATGCCGCATACGATAAGTTTTACGCCAACGTGTTACCGGGCGCGTATAACGACACTACTAAACGTGTAGCAATCTCCGGTTACAACAATCAAACCGACCGCAAGAACTTGATGAACCAAACCGATTTAACCAAGGAAGTTGAATTGGCTGGCATGAATCACACCTTGCTGGCGGGCATGGAGCTTAATCGCCAAGAAACAGATAACTTACGCATGACTGCGTATTTCACTGATATTGGTCCAAATGCCACCGCAGATTTTGTCACGCTTGCCGACACCATTTACCATGGCACTGTGCAATATCGTCAATCGGCAAGTGATGCGCAAAACCATAGCGTTGCCAAGACGCTTGGCATTTACTTGCAAGATCAAATTGAATTGTCCGCAAACTGGCAAGCTGTCTTAGGCGCTCGTTATGATCGTTTTTCTGCGGATTTACTCAATCAGCGCAATAACAGCACTTTAGAAAGCACTGACTCATTATTGTCGCCACGCGCCGGTTTAATTTATAAACCACGGGATGAAATGTCGATTTACGCAAGTTATTCAATCGCTTATGTCCCTCGTGCTGGTGAGCAGCTTGCGTCATTGACCGCAACCAATGCGGCGTTAGATCCTGAGAAATTTAATAACCAAGAGATCGGTTTTAAATGGGACTTCAGCCGTGATTTCAGCTTTGGTGCTGCCGTTTATCAGCTCGACCGGACCAATGTGGCGGTAACAGATCCGAACAACGCCGCTGCGACGATTTTAGTCGATGGTCAGCAAGTGAAAGGCGTGGAACTGGAACTTAACGGTCAGCTTACCGAGCAATGGCAAATTATGGCTGGTTATGCCAATCAGCAATCGAAAGTACAAACCCCAGGCGCGACCAACGGCAACCAGCTAGGTCAGGTCCCAGAAAATACCTTTTCTTTGTGGAATCGTTATGAGTTTTCCGAGGTTTGGAGTGCAGGTTTAGGTGTGATTAGCCAAAGCAAATCTTATGTTGTAATTGATAATGCAGTAGTTTTACCTGGGTTCACCCGTTTAGATGCGGGTGTGTTTTATAAGCCAATGACCGATTTGCGGGTGCAGCTGAATATCGAAAACCTGACCGACAAAACTTATTACGCCTCTGCGCATAATAACAATAACATCACTCCAGCTTCACCAAGAGCGGTGCGACTTGGCGTGAACTATAAGTTCTAAACCGAACTTCAGTAAAAAAAGCGCTTCGGCGCTTTTTTGCGTTTCTAAAGGGCCATAGCGGTCCTGCGCCTGCAGCCGCAATACACGGACATCGCAGTTCATTGCCTGCTTGGCGCAATGCGCTCATCGTTGGGCTTGCTCTGTCGGCAAAAGCTGAGTTTAATGAGGTTTATTTCAGCGCAATTGGGCACAAGGATTTAGCATGAGCGAACAGATTTACGCAATTGGCACGCCAGGCCAGCCGTGGGGAGAAGCCGAAAAAGCGGCTTGGTTACAGCAGCAACAACTGCAACGTAGTTATCAACAACAAGTGGTCACCGTCATTCAACAGCTCGCGACCGAATTATCCGCCGATGCTGAGCTATGCCAATATGGTAAGTTGGACTATCAACGGTACGGCCTGAGCAAATACCCGCTGTTGGCGCTGAAAAGCCGAAACTGGCAGGCCGATAAACCGATGGTATTGGTCACTGGCGGTGTGCATGGTTATGAAAGTAGTGGTGTGTTTGGTGCCTTGCAATTTGTGCGCGAACACTTTGCGCGGTATAACCAACAAGTCAATTTGTTGGTGTTGCCATGCATAAGCCCTTGGGGATTTGAAACTATCAATCGTTGGAACCCATTGGCTATCGACCCGAATCGCTCGTTTACCGAACACAGTGGTTCTTTAGAAGCTGCAGCCGTCTTGGCGTTGGTGAAAACATTCCCAACTCCGTTAGTCCATGTCGATTTGCATGAGACCACAGATTCCGACAATAGTGAGTTTCGCCCGGCCAAAGCGGCGCGAGATGGGACCGTAAATACCAATTGGAATATTCCAGATGGCTTTTACTTAGTCGGCGATAGCGATAATCCGCAGCCTGAGTTTCAAGCGGCAATTATCGCTGAAGTCGCCAAAGTCACCCAAATCGCACCAGCTGATGAACACGGCTGCATTATTGGTGAACAATTACAGCAATTTGGCGTGATTAATTACCCGAAAAAATCGTTGTTTTTATGCGGCGGTATGACCGATGCAACCTTCGTAACGACCACTGAAGTATATCCAGATAGTCCAAACACTAGCGTCGCTGCCTGCAATCAGGCGCAGGTGGTCACTGTCTGTAGTGCGATAGATTTCGCATTATCGCACCGGTGATACTGCTGGCAGGCGTCATGGTGCAGTTGTTCATTAGTGGTATTTATCGCCACAATTGAGCACAAATACATTGGTTTTGTGTGGGATTTGTGTACAATTTGCGCGTTTTTACTTCAGGGCAGTAGTAATGAAAGCAGGGATTGGCTACAGCAATATCAGCTTGTCGAAAGAGGCGGGTCGCCAGGCGGTCAAGAGTGCGTTAGCAGATGCAACACTGAGTAGCGCTATGTTATCTGCGGACGATATGGTGCTAGCGTTTTGCGGCGCATCAGTGAATGCCGACGAATTTTACCAAGGGATCCGCAGCTGTATCCCCGCAGAAGTCCCAATTTTTGGTGGCTCAGCCATCGGCGTTATTACCAATCACGCCCTCAGTTATTCTGGTCATCCAGCCGTAGTCGCCGTGCTAAAACTAAGCTCAGTCAAAGCACAGCTGGCGTTGGTTGAGGAGTTATACAAAGATCCACAACTTTGCGGCGAGCAGTTGGCGCAGCAGCTCCAAGAGCCTGCGGATGCATCATTGCAGCTGCTATTTTATGATTCTGTGAAATACCCGGCAACAGCGACCCAACCACCGGTATTAAATCCTTCGGCGCCACTGTTAAAAGGACTTGAAACTTGGTCTTCAGGTCGTATTCCAACGGTTGGTGCAGGATTACTTGGAGATCATCAGTTTAGTACGACCTGGCAATTTGCTGGACAGCAAGTACTGCAACAAAGTGCCATGCTGCTGCAATTTCGGGGGGCATTGCAGCCATATCTAACGACCATGCATGGTTGCATTCCCTATGATAAAACGCAGTACAAAATTACCAATATATTTGGCCAATTTTTGTACAGCCTCAATGGCGAGCCGGTAGTGCCGCTGATTGACCGCGTTTATGGCAGCACGCAATGGCGCCAAGCTTCGCCAGTAAAGCAATTGTCGTTAGGGGTTTATTGTGGCGATCCACAACAACCGCAACGCGAAGATTTATTCGTCAATCGGCTGATTAGCGGCGCGCTGCCGGATGGCTCTGGGGTGATTTTATTTGAACCCGACTTGGCGGCCGGGATGCAAGTGCAATTGATGCGCCGAGATCCGGATACCATCCTGGCATCTGCGCGGGTTAATAGTAAGAAATTGTTGAATAAAATCAAAGCGGATGGCCGAAAAGCTCGATTTGCTTTGTATTTTGATTGTGGTGGCCGAGCCGCCGCCTATGACAACAATCAGCACGAAGAAGCCGCAGAGGTGCAAGCGCAGTGCAACGACTTTGGTGTGCCGTTATTGGGCATTTACTGCGGCGTCGAAATTGCGCCGTTTTTAGGCAAAAGTCGCGGTCTTGATTGGAGCGGTGTGTTTGTGGTGTTTGCGGAATAGCGCGACTAAATAAACTCAGCTCGAGACAAAAGACAGCGGTGAACCGCAGTCTTTATAACTGATTGATCAATTGCATTTTATTTCCCGGCCAATTGTAAGTGCTGCTGACCACGCAATGCAGCACACCTGACCAGCTGTTGCAGCTAACTTACCAATATCCCGATAGTATTTTTGTGCCAATTGCAGACATTTCACTTTACAGACACTAAAGACCGCTTTTAGGTGTTAGCGGATCTGTGTCAAACCATTTTTAAGGCGATTGCCCTAAGGGCCGTTGCAACAGACTGGACGTCTGACCGCAAACCGCCACACTGTATATAATATACAGTGCCAGCGGAAGATACCCATGTCTCTGGCAAAGAGCGCCACGGCGAGCCAATCGCCCACTCAAAAAAATGGCTACGAACGCCATCAACCAGAACAGACGCTACTTTACCGGCTGGTTGAGCAGCACTATCCAGCCTTCAAGGCCTCTCTGGAAGCTCGAGACCAGTATCTTCCACGCTACATCCAACAAGAATTCGACGACTTCCTCCATTGTGGCCGCCTTGAATACGGTTTCTTGCGGGTTCGCTGCGAAGATTGCCACCACGAGCGTTTGGTTGCTTTCAGCTGCAAACGGCGTGGCTTTTGCCCCAGTTGCGGTGCCCGGCGTATGGCCGAGAGCGCGGCCCTGCTGATAGACGAAGTATTCCCCAAGGTGCCCATTCGTCAATGGGTCTTGGGTATCGTCTACCGCACGCTTTCCACTCACCTTATTAAGGCCGTTCCTGCGCATCCATGCGCCCACGGCATTAGTGAGTCCATGCACGTCAAAGCGGGCTACACCAAGGCGACTGCACAAACAGGTTCGGTGACGCTTATCCAACGTTTCGGCTCTGCGCTGAATCTTAATGTACATTTTCACATGCTGTTTCTCGATGGCGTCTATGCTGAAGATGACTTCGGCAAGCAGCGCTTCCATCGCGTCAAAACGCCCACTCACAGTGAGCTCAACACGCTCGTCCACCCCCTGAGCCACCGCATTGCTCATTGTCTGAAAAAGCAAGGTCTGCTGGAGCGCGATGCCGAGAATACCTGGTTGACGCTCGAAGAAGAGGAGGGCGATGTACTGACTCAGCTACAGGGTGCTTCGGTGACCTATCGGATTGCCACAGGGCCACAGCAAGGCCGAAAAGTCTTCACCCTGCAAACCTTGCCAGAGCGTGAGGATAAAGCCGACCCAAGCAGTCGAGTAGCCAACCATGCCGGCTTCTCCTTGCATGCGGGCGTGATAGCCGAAGCGCATCAGCGCGATAAACTCGAGCGACTGTGTCGCTACATCAGTCGCCCAGCGGTTTCAGAAAAGCGTCTAGCAGTGACGACCAATGGCCAGGTGCGTTACGAACTGAAGACACCTTATCGCAATGGCACCACCCATGTGATCTTCGAACCCTTAGATTTCATTGCCAAGTTGGCCGCGCTAGTACCCAAGCCGCGAGTCAACCTCACTCGATTTCACTGCGTTTTTGCACCCAACAGCAAGCTTCGCGTTCAAGTCACGCCGGCCAAGCGCGGCAAGAAGCCCGATCCACCAGAACCGTCCGATACCGACTGGCAAGACAAGAGCCCCGCAGAGCGCCATCGCGCAATGACCTGGATGCAACGCCTCAAACACGTCTTCAATATTGATATCAAAGTCTGCGAACACTGCGCTGGGCAGGTCAAAGTCATTGCCAGCATCGAAGATCCTAAGGTGATTGAGCTAATTCTCAAGCACCTGAAGCAGAAAGCGGCCAAGGCGGATGCCGCCAAGCAGCACGAGTTCCCACCAGAGCGAGCGCCGCCACTAACCGCCAGCCTGTTCGACTCATCGCAGAGTCGTCTCTTTGACTGACGGCCCCAAATCCAACAATGCCAAGCACTGCCAACTTTCAAACGGAGCGGTGGGGTAGCTTACGTCCATTGAGCAAATCCCAACGATAAACCAAACCTTAACTGGAGCGATTTGGGGCTCCTGCTTGTTCGATTTGGCGGGATTTAGAGGGTGAGTGAGTCAGCGAATTTCAGTAAGATACATCGAGTGAGGGGCAAAAAGGTGGTTTACACTTCTTATACTCACGGCGGTATCGAATCGAATCAGCGCAACAGCTGGGTGAAGCTGTTCGCACTTGCAAGGCGTCCAGTATTCGCGGCTGTAGACGATAGCCGCCTGTTCTTGTGTCAGGTCTTTGATAGTAACGTCAGGCACGTGGTCACCGTTCAAATCCGCTTTGCCATCGACAACACCGTCGCGGCGATCGCTGATACCGAAGTTAGTCTCACCGCCTGTGTCGTTCGGATTATTGACGTAGCCGCCCTCGTGCTTGAGGACGAACTTCAGCGCGGATTCAAAAGCAGTCATTGTTGCACCTGCCAGAAATGAAAAAAACCAGCACAAGGCTGGGTAAAAATCTGGTGAAGAAAGCAGTAATAAAAAACCCGACTGGCGACGGGTTAGTTTGCATCGGGTAGAAATCTCCGATGTTGTGAAAATAATAAGCTAGTTTTCGGGTGTGTCAATAGGGTCGATGGACACTGCTTTCCAATAATTAGCAATTGCATTTGCTAGCACTTCGCTACTGGTATCGAGAACGTTGGTCCTTCCAGCCATAGTGAACGACGATATGCAGCAGTGAAACCCAACCTTTTTAGCTATGTGCACCAACATAGAATCATCACCAGCCATTCCTAGCTTAGACGCGAATATTGAGCACGACTGGATCAACGATTTAGCCTCGCTTACATGTAGAAAATAATTGCCTGCGTGTGTTGAGGTTCTGGCCATGTTCAGTTGCTGTTCGATTATTTCCTCCATTTGCAACCATGATTTGGTCGGTTTACCAAAGTGATTACTGAGAATTAAATCTTGTATCTGGCCAAGCGACTGGCCCCTCAGGTCTAACTTAAAGATTTCCTCAAGAGTCTTAACCTCATCCAACAAAAGCCTTTGCAGTGTTTGATACTCGAAAAGATTTTTTTCTTGTTCTAGTTTAGTGATTGCTGTGTTTGCTGACTTTTGTTGTGCAATTCGTGCTTCCTTAAGCTCTTCTCTAGTTTCCTCCATCTCCTTAGATTGCAGCCTAATCGTATACAGCAGCGCAATGAACGACGCAAAAGCCAGTATCGGGTTTAGCATGCCCCCGAAGAAGTCACCCATTTGACCAAGTAAAGCAGCCCTACTTTCAGCAGTATCACCCTTGATGCCTGACCATGGATTCACCAAAATATATGTGCTAATTACTGCACTAATTGCACCTACTAAAATAATTTTCATTGAAAGCTTATACCAATCCGATTTACCTTCCTCGCTTGAGGATGAGACGGTATATGCAATTACAAGAACCAGAATGCAAAATGCAACAACTGGCATAAATATAAACCAAAAATTAATCATTATCAGTCCATGAAAGGCCAACACTTTCAACACTTTACCCCAAATAGAGCCGCGCCACCAGATTGCTACATCTGATTAGTTCGCGCTGCTCAATTCGCGATTGTGAGTCAACCAAGTGATGCCCCAACACCGTCACAGCCTGGTGCAACTCAATGGGCGCATTGGGATAGTCTTGAAGTCTTGCGAGCATATCTGCTGCGGTGAGTTGCGCGGCGATGCTGCCGCGTGGGATGGATTCGAAGTGCATTCCATTGCTCCGGTAGCTAACACTGCATTAATTGTAGCCTAAATGTAAATTAATGCAGGGCTTCAAGATCAAATTCCGTGATGGTTACAAGCTTGGTTCGGTCCGCCGGGCTTGTTTAAGAATCGCCATATTCCCTTTGATTACCTCTGCCTTTGGAGAACCTAATTCAACAAACAGCGCTAACGACTTCCGATACATGTCCTCGGCTTTATCCAGGTCGCCGCGTATCCTATAAACAACCCCGAGGTTGCAGTACTGAATTGCCATGCCTTCTTTGAGACCTAACGCTTCATCAATCGCTAACGACTTCCGATACATTTCTTCGGCTTTGTCGAAGTCGCCGCGTGTCTTGTATACAACCCCGAGGTTGCCGTAGTCTGCAGCCATGCCTTCTTTGCGACCCAACGCTTCATCAATCGCTAACGACTTCCGATACATGTGCTCGGCTTTATCGAGGTCGCCATGCGCCTGGTAAATATTCCCGAGGTTGCCGTAGTCTGCTGCCATGCCTTCTTTGCGACCTAACGCTTCATCAATCGCTAACGACTTCCGATACATGTGCTCGGCTTTATCGAGGTCGCCATGCGCCTGGTAAACATTCCCGAGGTTGCCATAGGTTGAAGCCATGACTTCTTTGCAATCTAACACTTCACTGATAGCTAACGACTTAAGATACATTTCTTCGGCTTTATTTAAGTCGCCGCGTTTCTGATAAACATTCCCGAGGTTGGCGTAAGCCACTGCTTGCTCTTCAGAGTTATGCGCACTGATTGATAGCAAGTTTTCCATACTCAAAACTGCGGCATCCAAATCGCCTGTCCGCTCGAAAAAGTCAAACGCGAGGGTAAGAACTGACGGATTAGAACTCTCTGATACCAGCTTCACGAATTTCTGCCTAGCGAACTCTACCTTACCCTCTTTCGATAAAGCAGCTGCATCTTGGGCCATCATTAAATGCAGTTCTTCAAACCGAAGTCGATTTTGCTCTGCATCATCTTGGGCCTTTGCTGCTGCTTCACGATGCCGTTCCACTTCTCGCTTAGCCTTATTAACTTCTTCAAGCGCCGCTAGAGGTAGCACGACCATATCAGCATTTGGCTGCGTTTTTGGCAAAGCACCTTTTGCAAATTTTTTAAGGTGGTCACTGACTAAGTTTGCAAAGGCTTCTTCAGCATCAAAGGTTTTGTACATTATCTGGCGCGTTTCCTCCAGCTGCCGTCGAAATTCCAAAACCTTGAGTAGCTGTGGCCCTGCATCTGCTTCAGATGCAGCATCAACCTTTTTGAAGAAAACAAATATCTCGGGGTTGCCGTCACGCTTCCAGCGCTCGAGAGCTCGGTGAAATTCTTCTTCTGTATACGATGAGTATGGCGCTGCATCAGGTGCGGGTTGACCCCACCGCCGGTGCATGGTGAGAATAAACACATCGGATTTATCAACCTCTTCGTTGATAACACTTTGGTTGCGTCGTCCTGTCGAAGCCAGCGTGTCTTCCCAGCCTAATGCAACAAATTCTACATCTGCACCTTCACCAAATCCCTTATTGAGCTCATCAATGACTTTTCTAAAGACTTTTCGCTCTGAAGCAAGGTCACCCGGTGAACCAATAAAAACGTTGATTTGTCTTTTCAATTTGACAACCTAAATTACAACCAATCATGTTCCATGTTTTAAATTAAATTCAATAAGTTATCAATACAGAGTCAACGAAATGATGCTTAGTTTCCGACCTGCAAAATTCATTAGGCATCAAAGGACCACGGAGTTTCTCGACACACTCCCTACTTAACAAGTTTGAACTAAATACTTGTAGACTGGATTCAAAAATGGTAATTACCTATCTAGGAAACAACTATTCTCTTTAGATATGGCTTTTCAATAATGCAGCTAAAGGAAAACAACAAAAGGAAATTGACATGACTATCAAACTTGCTTTGGCTTGTTCGCTAATTCTTGTTGCTGGATGCCAAAGCCCCATGAGCGACATTATTAATAACAAGTACATGCAGGTCACTCCTGAACCTGTTAGACCGACAATGGTGGGCTTCTGGACTGGCACAATGGGCCCGTACCTAACCACAATGAAGGTTGATGCAAACGGAACAGGTGTTTTGTGCTACTCCTGGTCTTCAAACGATATCGTTCAAAAATTCAAACACAACGGATCGGTTCTATATGTCCAAGACGGACTAAAGGTAAATATTTCTGAGGCTGATAATAGTTTGGTTCTCGAGTCTAATTATTTTGCAAGCAAGCCAAATCAGCTTTTTAAGGATTCATCCCTAAAGGAAGCTTCCATTTTTTGTCAAAAGAATTTCACAAAAAGTAGTTAACTACTGGCTTATGCGCAAACAAAAAACCCAGCATTTAGCTGGGTTTCAGATGAGATTAATTAGTTTGAATTACACGGCGCCGTAGTCAATACGACAGCCGAAGCCAAATTCAGGACCGCAACCGCCAAAATCAATTCGACCGCCGCTAAACTCAGGAATGTGGTCAATAAAACCACCGCCAATCAACGCACCAGAGCCGCAAGCAACACCCTTACAGCCGCCAAAGTTCAGTGAAACATCTTTATTCATGCTGATTACCTCACGTTGTTAAAACTGATTTAACGTATAGTTCTCACAATTAAACCTTGCAAGTTAAAACGTAAACTTTTTTATTTTCTTGTGACTATTTGTCTTCTACTCGATATCAAGCAAATGCCGCGCAAATTGCGCAGCTTGCTTCTCATGCGTGTGCAGCGTATCAACTGCATCCATGTAATGGTCATAGTGCCGCTTTTGCCACTCAGCTTTGTCTATGTGTGCGCATAACTCTGCATTGATTCGCTTGAGCAGCGTTGCATCCGTTGGAATGACACGACCAACACCACTGCATCGATTGCACTCGAATAGCTTGCTGTACTTGCGACTGTATACGCTGCCGGTACCGTGGCACTTGTCGCAGATGTGCGTATCACAGACTTCATGGACGGCGCATTCTGCGATGGCACTTGCCAGCTCAATCGCCTTGCCCATCGAAACCAGTTTTGCCGTTAACGCACCGACGAGCTTTGCACGTGCTGTTTGGTCTTGGCTGATTTTGGCGTCAAGGATGCGTGCACCGACCGGATGCGCGTGCTGGATTTGGCCAAGGATGCCAAGCACATCTTCACCGGTCATTGGCTTGGCTGACTTCTTAAACATGAGTTCGCTACCGGTCACGCTCTTTGGCACTTGGCGCGTGTACAAGCGTTCAACTGTCATCGTCATAGCTGTGCATCCTTTGGTTTAACTTCGCTGACAACTACCAGGCACTTACCGCCTTTGATGATTTCACCGCGTGACACGACCAGTCGGTCGATTTGGCTGTCATCGATGTAAACGCCGGCATGCCTCATTGCGTCGAGCGCGGCTTTGATTCTGTTGTCGATATCCTGCACGCGTTTGTCTGCTGGATGGACAATCATTTCAACCTGCAGGCGCCCTTCTAGCTGCTTGTTTGCTCTGGCCTGCATTACCGCGGCTATCACGTCGGTTCTGAATTGCTGACAATCGGGATCATAGCCACGACAGCAGGTTCTGGGGATTTGTCCCGGAGCAGAACTTGGTAGGAAAAGCAGTGTTTAAGTGGATGAGTTTTGAATTCAATCAGGATCCAAATAGTTGGCTTCCAGGTTGGGTACATGTCGGCGTTCGTTTTTCACGCCTTGGCGCTATCGAGTAACCGTCAGTTTGTCATGTTACTCGTCATCATTAGGGGTAAAAATTGATTTCAATACTGGCTTTTCAGTATTGAGTGAAACCTCAGCTCCCTATAAATCGACATAGCCCCTTCAGCGGGGCTTTGTTTTATCTTAGCCTTTGGCAATACGTTGGGTTCACGAAAATTCGAATGTCAGCTCATAAGGCAAAGCAGAGATCCATTTTTTCGAGATTGTCGGGTATGAACAGCCGTTACTCGTTCATAGCGATCTGCTTGTTACGGGGTTTTGGCATGATGTCATCCTGCAAAATTTCCATGAGCTTTAACTGTGGTTGCAAAAATGTTAGAGTCAAGTCTAAAGAGTGGCTGTCCGAACTTAGTTTTTATTTCCCGGCCAATTGTAAGTGCTGCTGACCACGCAATGCAGCACACCTGACCAGCTGTTGCAGCTAACTTACCAATATCCCGATAGTATTTTTGTGCCAATTGCTGACATTTCACTGTACAGAAACTGAAGACCGCTTTTAGGTGTTAGCAGAACGTCGCCATAACCGGCGAACAAAAGCGCTAGCTTTTGTGAGTCCAGCCCACGTCTTTTTGTGGGCGGTGGTTGATGGCCTTGTTAACTCATTTTCCCGGAT
>JACCDZ011637073.1_pt1 | contig 51138 bp, 75 predicted proteins | sample 7449551 | NCBI WGS metagenome assembly JACCDZ01 (sample SAMN15323452, study PRJNA562643) | freshwater metagenome | isolation source: river surface water | place: USA:Blue River Watershed | collected 2017-08-18 | reverse complement strand
TTTATATTTGCACTCGCAATACGGAAGTAGTGCGAGTCTTACTGGAGAAATGGCAGAGCGGTCGAATGCGGCAGTCTTGAAAACTGTTGACTGTAACAGGTCCGGGGGTTCGAATCCCTCTTTCTCCACAGAAAATGGGAAGCCCTTTATTTATTGGTCTTCCCTTTTTTTATAAAATAAAAGTGAACAAATAGTGAACACTTTTAACGATTGATTAAATGTCCCCGCAAACATTTTAATTTTTAAACAAATTAAAATGAAATCAATCTACACTATCCCTAAGGTGGTCAAATATGACGACCTCAGCAAATCATGGTTTGTCTATTTTAGATATGACAAAAAACTCTTTCGTTACAAATACGGAATAAACTACATTGACAATTACAAGAAAAGACTTGCCGAAGCTACTGCTTTGAAAGATGCTTTATTGGAAAAACTCAAGGAAGGCTGGAATCCGAATATTCCTGATGTAATTCAGAAGCATAGCGAATTAACTTTTAATGATGCCTTGGATTTTGCTTTGGATAAAAAAGAAACCAATATCTCCAAAAAAACCTATTCAGGATATAGCGGAACTGTCAATTTTATGAAAGCTGCAGTTCGCGATCTAAAATTTGATAATCTTCTAATTGAAGACACTAAGCGCTTACATATAAAATTGATTATTGAAAAAGCTAAAGAAAAGCGTTCATGGTCAAATAATGCATTCAATAAACACTTGAATCATTTAAAAGCCATTTTAAGCGAGTTAATTCAATGGGATATTATAGAATCTAATCCAGCACATAAGATTAATAATTTAGCCGTTTCTGAAAGCGATGCGAATATTCCAGCGTGTGATGAAGATATTGAAAAAATAAAAACAGAATTATCTACAAATCATAAGCATTTTTATAATTTCATTTTAACGATTTTCCACACAGGAATTCGACCTGAAGAAATATTAAAGATTAAAATTTCAATGGTAAATTTCAGAACTCAAGAAATTATTTTACCAGCAGAAATAACAAAAACCAATATCAAAAGAATAGTTCCAATAAATAATCATCTGCTTTCAATTTATGAAAGTATGAATATTGATTTTACACAACCGGATTATTATTTATTTGGAAGTTATAGAGAATCTGGAAAAGGCAATGTTGGAAAATTTATTGATTTTATTCCTGGACCAACTCACATCAATCGAGATACTGCAACAAAACGATGGGAGAGAATAGTGAAAAAAGATTTAGGAATTCAGATGAATATGTATGCGATGAAGCATTTAGGTGCAAATAAAAAAATACTTGCTGGTTTAGAATTAGATAGTTTGCGTGAGCTTTATGGCCATAAGTCAAAACTAATGACTGAGAAGTATGCCAAAGTTGTTAAAGAGGAGCACAGAAAGAATATTATGGAATTCTCACCAGCGTTTTAATTCACAAAAAAAGTGCGAGAATATTTGTATATCTTGCACTTTTTATTTTAATATAAATGCTCCAAATTTGGAGCATTTACTTTGACCGATTTGTTTGTTAATATAATATGAATGAGCGAGTGTAATTATAATTTAATAGCTAAAAGCTCTCTGCCTAATTGATGCAAACCTGCTTCAATATCTTTGGCTCGTTTTTCAGAAATATATGTTTGCTTGTCTGATGTGTATTTTCTAAATAAAGATGGATTAATTCCTATTTTCTTTGCAAATTCAGTTTTATTTAATACTTCGAAAGTGTTAAAAATATCGGATATGTCAAAATCATATTCAAATTCAAATCCTTCTTTAAAATTATTATAAGTTTTTTGGTCATTTTCTTCAGCTGTTTCTAAGTACAATTCTACAGCATCTTTTAAGTTTTCTTTCAATTCTTCGATTGTATATCCATCTGATACAACTACTCCTGGAATATTTTGCGTACTTCCCCAGTATCGGCTATCAGAAGATTTTTCAACCTTCACTTTAATTGCCATAATTTCTCCCGTTATTTAATTTAATTAGTTTTTTTAATTTAAAATAATACATACCCCCAAAACAGGGGGGACTTACTTATTTCAGTCCCGCTTGTTTTAGAATGCTGCTTAATGTCCCTTTCGGTATATCCTTTCTCGGATGAGGAACAACAACAATTCCTTTTTTGCTTGGGTGTCGAAAAACGTGATGGCTTCCTTTAACTCGGTCAAGAATCCAACCATCTGCTTCCAACATTTCAAAAATAGATTTACTGCTCATTCGGCGTGTATTATTTGATACAAATATATAACATTTTTGTTATATGTTGCAAATGTGTTATATATTTTTTTTAAGGTTTTTTGCATAAAAAACAAAAGCACCAATAAAATCAGTGCTTTAAGAGAAATAAATTTTTATGTTTTAAAACCAATTCTATAAAAATTATCTAAATAATTGATAAAAAATTGCTTTTCTGACTCTTTATGATGCTTAAATATGAACTTTAAATCTCTTTCACTTAGCTTTTCAACATCAAACCAAATAGCAGTTATTTTGCCATTCTTGATATATTGAACTAAATATCCAAGTAATTTATCATTGGATTTATAGTTTTGAATTGAGTCGGAAGTTCTTGAATGAATAAATTTCGCCATTCTGAAAAGCAGCTCTATGTCGTTTTGCTCGATCATAAATACACAAATAAAGTCGTGTCTTTTTTTGTTTTTCCGATATCTTCTAAAGTTTGGAATTCAAAATCTGAATTTGAATTTACAATATCATTTAATAATTGTAATTGCTCAGTTTTACTTTGTTCTAAAACCGATTCGTTTAATTCAGTTATAAACGAAATAAATTCTTCATTGTTTAATAAATCATCTTGACCATCTGAGTCATTATCTGGAGCATAACCACAACAAATAAATTTATCGACATCAATTATAACATCGATATTTTCTTTTATTAATCCGGTTGTTAGATCGGTTAATTTTGTAGTTGATTTGTATTTGAAAAGAAATTGTAATTCCATAAAAAAATCCTGAATTTTTTAGTTCAGGATTCAAATATATTACTTTTTCTTTTCTATTTTCATTGTTTTGCTTTCTCCACAATCATCAAATACTTTTGCGGTTAATTGTTTTTTTCCGAGAAAACGTGTTTTAATTCCGAGAAACTTCCATTGTTTGCGTTCCTGATAAATTACGGCATCGGTTTTATTTTTGAATTCACGTGAGTTGATTTCAACTTTCAAATCTTTTCCTGAAAAGGTGATTTTACCTTTAATAGTTTGGCATTTTGTAGTATCTATAAAACTTTGTTCGTCGGTGGTTCCTGAACGTATAGATTTGATTAATTTAGAAACATCAGTAGTTTGCTTAGTAGTATCTTTATGATAATAGTTGTTTGTAGTGATGCTTTCAAGTCGCGATTCTTTTATACCTGATTGTTTTAATTTAGATTGTAAGTCTTTGTTTTGGTACTCCAGATATTCTTTCATTTCTTGAGTTGTCAAAATTTGACTTGTTAATCTTATACTGTCGTAAATTCTTAATTGCCTAGCATTTTCTGCTTGTCGATTTTTTTCTTCTATTTGGTATTTTCTATCCAGGTATAAAAAAACAACGAAACCAATTAATGCGATATAAAATAATTGTTTTAAATTGGATATAATATTAATTGGTATCATAATTAAACACTTTTTAAATGGTTTAGAACTGAAATTTAAAATCTGACAATCTATTTTTCCAACCTTTGATGAATCGCTTTTGACTTGAATTATTTTTTACAATATCATCAAGAAATTTAACACGAGCTGCAAAAATTTTATCAAATAAAGCTTCTGCATCCTTTTCAATTTCTTCATTTATTTTGGCGATAGTTTTTGGTCCAACAACTCCATCTTGAGTAAGCCCTAAAATACGTTGCGGAATAATAATTCCCCATTTTCCAGAACCCCAATACCAATCTACCAAAATATTAGCAATCGATTGATTTTTGATGTTATCAGCTTGCCATTTATCCCAATACTTGCGAAGTACAAATTTGAAATCATCTTTAGACAACAATTTCATATCTGCATTATTAATTACTCCATCGCCATTTTTATCGTAGCCTAAAAGTTTCCATGCTCCAACTGTAACTCCCATATTTGTAGCACCACCTTTATCGACTGGATCGTTTACATAACCACCTTCCCATTTAGCTACAATTGGTGCTAATTTCTCTATTTTACTGCCTTGATATTTTGATTTATCGAAAGGCGCTTTTTCAAATGTTGCCATGATTACTTTTTAAAATATTTATCTTCTTTTACTTTTGTCCACATTAGAAATAGAACGAAAGCATTAAAAATTGTTTCTACAATATTGAAGTTTATAACAGGTTTTCCTTTGCTAAAAAAAGCTTCTTTGAACAATGTAACGCTAAAAAATAACGCACATAACATAAGTAAACCATAAGCTATTTTCCTTGAAAATAAACGTTCCTTTTCATCTGTTAATTTTATAAAAAACGTTCCGAAAAGCCCACCATATATAAGCCAATTAGCTATTAACATCATCATCGTTTCCATCTTTGTCAATTGTTTTAATTACTCTTTTTACCGATGCTTTCAAAATAGATTCAAGTCCATAAGCAAATATTACAGTTAGGAATAAGGTTGCTTTTATTGAAAGTTTAAAATATTCCATAATTGCTGGCATAATGAAAAAAGCTACCAGTACAGAACCTAAAATTTTACCTACTAATAAAGTACGGTTCATTACTTCTTTGTCTGTTTTTGAAAAAATAGCATATACCGTTGAAGTAATTGATGCTAAAAAAATAAGTAGTTGCGTGAAAATGTCATCGTACTTCATAAGTTATTCTTTTTTTAATGGATAATATTTCGGTGTAAAAATTGCGCAATAAGGAACAAAAAACAACCCGATAATTGATAAACCAATTAGCCTTCCTGGTCTGTTTCCTTTGCCTTGTTTTCTTTGGTTTTCGTAGTAGTTCCAAACTGCTATGAACCAACGTTTATAATTTCTGTTTGCTCCAATTAAACAATCATAATCGTGTAGCATTGCATCTAAATCTAAACCAGGTAAATCGTGTAAATCTTTTACGAATGTGGCACCATCATATTTGGTTGTGAAATTGCAAAAGAAATCGTAAGCAGCACAATAATTGCTTATTTCAGCAGTGGTTCTGTTTTTTATTTGCAATAAAATAACCATTTTTTCACGAAACATTTCAAGTGCATATTCATCTTGTTCAAAGAATTTTGACTTGCTTTTTTTCTTGAAGTAGATTAAAACTAAAATTGTAAGTATAATAATTGAGTACCACATAATTATTCGATTAAATTTCCGTTTATAAATATTTCATCTTTAATTTCATCAGAAACATTCATCATATTTGCCAGCATTATAAAGTCAGGAGAATATCTTTCAAAATGTGTACAATCTTCTAATCTGTCTAAAATATCTTGCTTCATTTCCTCTGTAAAATTTTCTGAAATCACGATGTTTTGTATATAGGCAATGATAATTTCATACGTGTAAATTGTAGATCTACGAATTTGCATCTTAAACTTCATTCTTGAAATAGTTTTTGGAACTAAAGACTTATTATGTTCTTCAATTTCTTGTTGAGTTGCACCTTCAATCCAATTTATATTATTCCAAATAGGTTTTAAATATTGAGCATCATATATAACAACAGTAGTATTCCAGTCTTCTTTTACATCTTTTGTGTAGAAATTACCTCCAAAAGAGTTATCATCATTTATTTTAGCAACTATATCCATAATTAAATTTTTGTAATTAAACATGATGATAATCTAGATACTGCGGCAGTATCTCCATTAAGTTTTGCCCCGAATACTATATACTTATCTGTGGTCCAATCAATATTGGCATTACCTGAAGTAGCAGCCGATCTATAATCAGAAGCTACCTGAGTTCCAAAATGAAAGATTTCAGTAATGTTTGACGCTTTTACGGCCAAAGTTCTCTCAACTTTACTAAATACTCTATTATTAGGACCCTCTGCAGTAGCAGCTATTATAGTAGCACCTGATAAACTGTTTATCGTGTTTATAAAAACTTCATGATAAAATTCTACCGCTCCTCCAGATACTTTTTCAAAAGCGGCTTCCACTTTAATAAAGTCTCCTACACTAACGGTATTAGCTGGAATTAAAACTCCATAAGTAAACCCTGGTGTAAAATTAGGGCTGTTAGTTACTGATGTTCCAGAACCTGTAAATTTATGTAATAAAGTAACTACGCTTCCACCAATCGTAAATGTTCTGTTAGTACTTAAATCCTGAGTTACACCACCGATAGTAATTGTTCTTGTTTTTGGCACAAATAAACTTGTCGCCCAATTGTAAATAGAGTTAATATCTAAACTTAGAACTTTATCTAATATCTTTTTCATACTAATTAGTTATGTTGTCTTTTTGAAGTTGACGATAAGCATTTTTCAAATTTCCAATCATCATTCTAAAATTAAAATGATGTGTAAAATTATCTGGAATTGTCTGTGCGCTATAAGTTTGCGCATAAAATTTGTTTAAATTAGCGTCACGATGCTGTACCCAAAATCTGCTTGACATTCCGTTTGTAAATGTTTTATAATTTCCAATTCCTTTTAAAAAAGTTTCATCAGAGCCTAAATAATCAACGCCTAAAAAATAATCTTCATTATTGTCAATTACTCCTAAAGAAATTAAGTTGTCTTTATGTGGACTAATGGTATCAGAACCGTCTGATAATAAAATATCGTAAGAATTTCCAAAACCATCTAATAGTTTTGTTCCAAACGTGGCAGTATTAATAGGCAGCATACATACATATCCATTTGTTGAATACGTAGGTTCAGTAAATTCTATTGTTCCATTAAAAACAATTCCATTTTTATTAATCAAATGGCTAGTTAAAATATTGGCTAAATAAATAGAATCAGTTGGGTTTTTTGCTTGCATATCTTGTAATAATTCTACATTATCACAGCCTAAATAAACAGCTCTATTTGGCAAAGATGTGAAATCTACGTTGTCAATTAAAAAAGAAGAGGTTCCAAAAACAGTACCATATGTTGTATGTTGTGGTATCCACTGTTCTACATCTGAAGTACCAACTCGTTTAACGGTTATAGCAAATTCCTTATTAGAGCTTCCGTTTAAAACCAAAGTTTTATTTGAAGTATTATACCCGAAATCATAGATTGAAAATGTTCTATATAGAGCATTTGTACTATTGTAAACAAACCAACCCCTTGCAGTTCCTCCAGTTGGCGCATGTAATGGATCAGCACCCATGAAAGTTGCTGTAATAGTATATGTACCGTACGAAACATCAAATATCTTTGTTAATTTAGTAGTTCCAACAGATTCCCATGTTGATAACGATATTGTTTCTCCAGTATTTAATGCAAATTGCCAAATTCCGCCACGATTATCGCTATAATAATTCAAGTATATGCTAGAACCAGTAAACGAAATAGAAATTGTTGCTCCAACTTGTGTGGTAAAAGAATTATAAGAAGTAGTGTTAAATGTACCAGTCAAAGTTCCGTTTAATTTTTCACTAAATATTTCTTGCTCAATAATGTCGCAATAGCCAACTTCTCCTAATTTTATAAAATCATCATTTGCATCTTTTATAAAATCTGCATACATGAATTTTGTATTGGTTATAGGAACTAAAGAAGAAATTATATTTCCGAATTTTCTATACAACATTGAACCATCATAGGTTGTATGATATTTTTTTATACAAGATTTTGCAAGCTCATAATAGTTTTTTTGAGTTTTTTCAATTTTGGAAGCCAATGCTCCAGTAAGTCCAGTTACATCATCAGTTGTGGTCCAACTTTTTAAAACATCAATTAAGCTATCAGCCTTGTATTTAATTTCTAATTTCCCATCGTTTGGAATAACAATATTTCCACCATCAAATGCAAAAAATACAACCGCCAAAGATGCAAAATCAGCATTTTTTAAAGTAATATCGTGACCGCTTCGGTTGATGATAAACATAGATTTTCCATCATGAGGATATTCCGCCACCGCTGGATTTGCAATTAAGTCCGTAAATGAAAAACCACTAACTGAAGTTAAATCACCCGATAATTCAATCGTGCTATATCCATATAAATGAAACGGTATTACAACGTTAGTGCCTGTGGCTGTGAATTGGTGGATTTTGTCGAAAGATTTTTTAATATATGATGCTCCTACAATTGGAGCTTCTGGCTCACCAATTAAAGTGTCTGAAACAGAAATTGGAGTAATAAGTAAAGTTTCTAACGGCTGAATAGGGGCAATGATTATAGAACCAGCCGTTTCCGTTCCTGGTATCCTTACAATATTATTTGAATTGTCATAAACAATTAAATCAATTCGATTTAATCCCGTTCCACAAAAAGGAATATTAATAACAGTTGGAGTAGAAATGAATTGAATAACATTATTTATTTTACCTGAAATGCTATCGATTGTCAAGTCGTTGCCATCTAATGTGATTTCTCCAATCGTAATAAGTTGATCATTATCATTATTTACAGCAGCATTAACAATTTGCTGAACAGTAATTTTTTCTGAAACACCATCCCTTGAAACGGGAATTAATGAAGTCGCGTCTAAAGTTTCTTGTGTAGGTAGTTCTGGCACTGATTTAGAGCCTGCAATTACCTGATTAACTGTTTGTGTTAACGCAGATACTTTATCCAATAATTCATTTACTAAATCACTCATTTTAAATAATGTTTCTACAAATGTAAAAATTATTATTTTAATTTAGTCTAATTCTAAATAAGAAAAACTTTAAATATTTCAAATACAATTATTTATCTTTGTGTATGCTTCTTTTGATATTCATATTATTCGTTCTTTCCTTACCATTTTTAGGCTATAAGCTAGGAAGTGGAATAGGAGGTGCAATTGATAAAATGAATAATAAAAGAGAGGAAAAAAGAAGACCAACCTATATCGATAATTCTGTGCATCATCACACACACGAGCATGGAGATAGATATATTTCAAACGAGAATCATCTACACCAAAATCTTACCGTTATAGATGAAGAAACCCACAAAAGAGGAGTAGAACAATTCGAAAAAGAAAATAATTGATGGAAAATATCATATTAAATTTTATTGAAGAAAAATTAATAAAACTGCAAAAAGAATTAGAAGAGTTTTATCCTGGTTGTGATATGTCATTTACAAATGAAGAAGAATGGAAGAAAAAAATAATTGGAATTAAAGCTAACATAGAATTACTTTTAGAACTAAAATCTTTAAAATATAAATAATAAAAAGCCTCTAATTATAGAGGCTTTTTAATTTTACAATAATTCCGAAAAATTATATACAATTTTTGATTGAAATTATATATTAGTATTTCATGAATCCATCATTTCCAATATCAATCAATCCTGGAATAGCTACGCTGCCAAAATCAAACTCCGAATTTCCATCACTTGTTGATTTAAACGAACCTGAATTTTTAATCATTTTCGCTTTTAAAACATATAAATTTGATTTTTCAAGAGGTCCTTCAGACTCAAAACCGCTTTCTGTTTTTGCATATCCAACCTGATCAATAATTACATTTTTACAAGATAATGCAATTAATAGTTTTCGCCACAACTCCTTTGTCAAAGGCTCAAATATAAATTGATCTAATTCATATAATTGAGAACTTAATATAACAGCTGTACTATCTGTTTTTAGAAGCTCATTTTCGTCTTCAGAAATCCCTAACTTTTTATCTAATAATACTCTAATTTTATGACGAATGCCGGTGCTGTAAAAAACATCGGTATTGTCATCATTCCAATAGTTGATTTCAACTGTATTTGGTTGTCTAACCTTGACATTTATTAATTCAGAAATCAAGTTTATCTCTTCAAAATTAGGATCCGTTAAACCAATTGATACACGAATATCTTCATCCATATAATCTAACATATCAATTGTAAACTCATAAATTTCATAATCAAACTTATTATATTTTGAGCCAGCAATAATTGATGCATCTGAACCAGTATAAATGTTTGAGAAAACAATCACATCTGAATTTTTCATTTCATCATAAATAATTGATTCTATCAAATACCAAGAAGTATCTATTTTAATGAAATTACCAGCCTTCGCCCAATATGGTAAAGTTCCGTTCAACGCATGATCTTCTCCTGTGTCCATACCCGTATTGAAATCATAAATATTTCCAGAGGTAAAATAAACACCCGTTTTTCCACTTCCTAAATTATAAATTCTTGCATCACGTGAATCGGTCAAACCAATATTATTTGATTTCTGAACAACTGGAACTAGCACCTCGCTCAAATCTGCTTTGATAACCTTAACGGTATTTGTTGTATAATTTGACTTGAATTGAGTTGTAATTACATCTGCAGTTTGAAAAAGTTGTATTTGCTTAAAAGCATTTTTCACTCCAACCTCACACGATAAAGTATTCTCGTCATTTTTATAGTTTCCAGAATCTCCCCAAGTAACACGATTAGCAAAACGAATACTATTTGATTTGCTAATGTAAAAATATGGCAAGTAAATTCCAGTAGCCGTTACTGAAAATGTTACTGACTTCTCACAACCATATTGATCACGAACATAAAAAGTATAATCTCCATCAGCCAAACTATCAAAAGCATTATCTGTTTGCCATGTTGCACCATTCAATGAGTACTCTAAATTCAATAAATTAGAAACAATGTTAGCTGTTACATTTGCGCCATTAGGTGTGTTTAAAATAGATACATTAGCACTTTCAAATACTAAGAAACTAGGCAAAGTAACAACTCTGTTTACAACATAAGAAGTTGGACCATCATTTCTAATTAAATTAAATATTACATCTTGATTTCTTGGTAACTCAAAAAATATTGGATTATCAGTATTTCCAGTCAAAAATATTGGAGAAGTTACTTCATCAACAAGTAAATTAGTAGTTATTGCAACTTTAATATTGGCGCATGGATTTGTATCGGCTTCTGAAAATTCAACTGTTGAAATAAATAGATCTTCATCAGATGATAATATTTCAAAATCAACATTAATATTGTCTGAAATATAATTATCGAAAACCAAATAATCAAAAGGTAATTTAAGAAAAACTACATTTGATTCTCTCCAAACCGTAAAACCAAAGCTATTGATCCAATCAATATTAAAAGCTTGCAGATAATTAACTGCTGAAGTTTCTCCAGGAACCAAAGTAGGAAGTCCTTGAGTTACTTGATTTGCTCCTGTTCTTAAATCTACCCAATTTTCAAATATATTTATAGGAAAACCAGAAAATAAATTATTTAAAAAATCAAATGAAACTCCTTCACTGATTTCTAAATCTTCGTTGAATGTTATTTTTAAAATCTCTGTCATATTAGTAAGCTTTTAGTAGTTTAAATTCTCCTTCGTTTATTTTGCAGTTCATAAGATAACCATATTCCACTTCGTTAGTATCTTGGTTTGTATATTGAATTCTACCATAAATGTTTGGGATTCTTTTTCCGTTAATCATTGTGTAACCATCTAGCATTTGTAAAATATTGAAATCTATTTCATGTTTGAATTCTACAACATCACTTGTAAATCTTGGTCTTGCCAATTCTGAATTAATTATTTGACCATCTTCAGAATATTCATTTCCACCAATCAATTTTGTTTTCAATTTGCTATTTCCATTACTAGAAATATAACTTAAGAAATCTGTAGTGTTTTTTTGTAAACAAGACGAAATAAATCTACCATGTCTTAACAACATATTAAAAGGCGATAATCTTAAATTAGTTGCAGTTTCTGGAGAGAATGTTCCCGTTGGAATTTGTGCGAAATCATCAGCCCATTTTCTCTCTAAAAATACTGTTCCTAAACCTCTTTTCATGTCATTGAAAAAAACATCAGTATCATATCTAGTATCTTGAGTTCCAAATCTAATTTTTGGTTTTCTTCTGGCAAACTCCTTACCATAACTATCTGCACCATACTTAGATTTCTTCATGAAGATGTTTTTTACTCTTGTAATAATAGTTGCAAATTTTGATAAACCATTATACTCATCTAAACCAAATGCTTCTTCATAATCACCACCTTTTTCATATCCAATTTCAAGGCCAGAATAAACACTATCTGTGTCAATGCTTTCCTTTAACTTAACCGGATTTGGAAGTTTAATAGTAACATTTCTATTATAGAAAAATTCTAAAGGCTCAATTCTAACACGTTCAGTAGTTCCGAATGTTTCTATTCCCATGCCTAAATTCCATGTAGCCGAGTAAGATTCAATAAAATCTTTCAACGATGTTGTTAGTGGCTTGAATGGGTTTAATTCTTCTTCTGTAGAAACTGGAAGCGTATCAAATCCTCTAATCCAAAAACCGTGAGAAACACCACATAATGAAGCTATTCCATCAACATGATAACCAATATCAGTTCTACCTAAAGCATCAGAATAAACGCATTTTTTATTTGAAATAATCTCAACAATTCTTTCAACTAATTCGTGAGGTAGTAAAGTTTTTGAAATTGATTTTTCAAAGAAACTATCTTCTTCAACTGTCAGTTTGCATATAATATTTGTAATGTTTATATTAAAATTACCAATGTGGCCATTTGCTCCATCCATATTTTGGTCAAAAACCAAAGCCAAACTATCTCCAGCGTTAATAGTAATAGTTTCGTCAAAAACAAAGCTTCTATTTACATAGTGAACATCTGAGTGGCTAAACGCAGTTAATAGAAATTGATTTGAAAGTAAATCGTATGCAGAACCGTTCACATATCTTGCTAATCTAACTCCAAACATGAAATAATTTACATGATCAAACATTGAAAATACTGTATCGAATTTTAACTCGAATTTAATTCTTAATGTTCTGGTTCTTTCACTTATCGCAAAAAACATCAAACCATTTTCTCCTGGACCATTTCTTTCCCATGAATTATCTCCAACACGAGTATTTGGTATTGGCATCTGTAATTCTTCATGGGAACGGTTTATAATTTGAATCGGAACCGGATAAGTACTTCCTCTTGTATTTCCGTTTGTTTGGTTATTTGTTAAAACAGAATTATTAGAATCTTTAACTTCTAAATTTGATTTTAAAAATATTCTTCTACCCTCCAATTCAACCTCGTCAATTTTTAAAGGCGCCAATGGATGTCCGTCAATTGTTTTTTCTCGGGTAACTTCTATTTGTTCATTTTCACGGGCTTTTAAAACTGCTTCTAAACCACCAGAATTGAATTTCATAGAAACCTTATTATCTTCATAGATATAAGTTGACATGTCTAAATATCCATAATACTCGGTTACCCATTCATCTGTTTGAGGATGCCTGATTTGCTTTTTTAATCGCAACTCAGCATTTATTCCAACAACAGCATAAACTGTTTTTATATAGTCCTTACCATCTTCAACAAATTTTAATGAATTTGAGAATTTTGGGAATATTCCTTGATAATCTTTATGCCTTGTTAGTTCTTTTTGGTCAGTATTCCATCCTTCAGGTTCGGTAATTACTTTGCTACCAAATTCTGTGTTGAATATTATGAAACGAACTCTATCATTATAACCTTGACTTATTAATTTCATATTAACTCCATTTAGTATTATTATAAGCCCAAATTGAATGAGGAATATCTTGTCCTTTTGGCAAATTTATTGTTGTTTTTCCTCCGTTTTTCTCAAGCAACTTTCTTGTCAACTTCATTTCTTTAAGCATTTCTTTGTCGTTGAAGTTTAAGAAAATCAATTTTTCAAACTCAGATTTGTTATCCAATCCTTTCGTTATCAAATGATCCATGTTTTCTTTATTCGAAAGTCTTTGATATTCCGAAATAGATGGTATTACCTCAGTTCCTTTTGCTAAGTTTAAAAGAGTAGGAGAGGAAATAACATAAGGATTTTTACCAGGCTCCAAAATTACCTCTGGTCTTACTTCTCCAACCCATGCAGCACCTCCACCATGTGGTTTTCCTTGTGTTCCTTTTTCATATTTTGGAAGCGGAGTTGCTAATACTGCAGCTAATTGTGCCGCTCCAATTCCTGCATAAATTCCTGTTAGAATTCCAGCAGAAATACCAAAATCAGCATACCAAGTACCACCACCAGTTGAAGCAATAGCCATTATAGCCTGAGCAGTATTAATACCAATATTTAAAGCAGCAGTTGCCTTGTTGAAAATAGCTTGTTTTACTTGCTCTTTCCTTTTTTCTTTTTCTAATTCCTTACGCTTTCTTTCGGCTTCTTCAGTTAATAATCTTTTTTGTCTTTCATCGTCTCCAGCCAATCTAATTTGTTCAGAATAGTATTCATCCCATTTACTAATTTCATTGTCGATATTTGAAATTCTACCATCAAAAAGCGTATTAGTTAAATCAAATAAAGCATCTTTTAATTGCATCGAAGCTTCTCTAACTTTATCAGCATATTCCTTTTCAATTTCTAATTTTTTATCTGCAGTTAAGTCGGTATTATTTAAATCTTCTTCAGACAATAACTTTTTGGCTTTGATTAATTCGCTTTCAATTGCTCTTCTTTTTTCTGCTGAAACTCTTTCTTTCTCAGGAATACTATCTTGTTTTTTTAAAAAAGCTTCTAAAGCATCGATTTGAGTTTGTAAACCTTGTTTAGCATAATCTTTTTTAATCTTAAGAATATTTTCCTCGTGCTCTAAAGTCAATCTTTCAATTTCTGCATTGTTACCTTTTGCAGCATCTAATTTTTGTTTGAAAAGAACATTCTCATTTGTAAGTAACCTATTTAATTCATCTTCTTGAATTTGAATTAAATCATCAATTTTTTTCTTTTCCTGATCAACAATTTTATCAATTAAAGCTTGACTGTCTTCAACTTCTTTTAAACCAATATCACGTTTTTTAGCACGGTATTCTTCAAGAACTAATATTTCAGCATTTGAAAGTTTCTTTTTAATATCTCCACCATTAATTAAAGTATCAATTTCTTTATCCGTTAAATCACGAATTTCATCATTATAACGAGAAAGTTGACGAAGTTTAAAAGCTGCAGTTTTTTCAGCTAATTCTTCCTCTTTTTTATTACCAAGAACTAAAGCATCAATTCTGTCAGCGATTTGTTCTTTATCAGACCCAGTTATTTCATCTGCGATTTTAATTTCTTGTTCTTTTCTGAATTTCCATAAAGCAAAATCATCATCATCAATCTTTTTCAATTTAGCTAATTGTTCTTTTCTCAAACGCTCTGCTTCTCTGGCTGCTTTTTCTCTTTCTTTTGCATCATCTACAGTAAGTTTTTTAATGGTATCGTTTTTCTTTTTTTCGTTAGCAGCTTGTTCGTTATTTAAAATCGCAAGTTTAGTATTGGCTTGTTTAATGATTTCAGCCTGTTTTGCTCTTGCAGCAGATAACCTTTCAACTTCTAAATTCAATTCTTTTCCAGATGGTCCAGATATATTTATAGCGTAAGGGTTAAAATCAGCAGCGTTTTTTTGCGCTTCTTTTAATTCCTTATCAAATCTTAAAAAATCTAATCTTGCTTGACCTAGAGTAGAAGTTAAAGCTTCCAAATCACCAACACCATTATTTCTTAAACTTCTAATTGTTCTTTCAAATTGTTTAGCACCTTCTTCTTTTCCTAAGTCCCTAGCTTTTTGATATAACTCATCCCATGAAGTATTCATTCGGATTAAACTATCTAAAGCAAATGTGAAAGTTTCTGCTAATTCCGATAAGAAACCACTTAAAAATCCTCTTCCTTCGTTTAATGAAAGAATGAAACTATCATAAGTACTCGATAGCTTTTCAGTCCTTCCTTGCAATGTATTCATACGAATATCGGCTTGTTCTTGAGCCGTTCCATATTCACCCATTTTAGAAGTCAATTCTTTTAACCTTTCCGTATTTCCAAGAATGTTTCTTGCAGCTACAGTATTTTCAACACCGAAAACTTTAACCAAATATGCGTTATCTTTCAATAACGGTTTAAGCATTTCCATTTTTTCCTGCACCGGAATTGTATTATCTTTCAATTTTGTCATTGAAATTCCTAATTCTCCGATAATTTTTTGAGCATCTTTTGGTAATGCATCAGGAGCACTAATTTTAAGTAATACGTTTCTTAAAGCAGTTCCAGCCTCAGCGCCTTTCAATCCTTTTTCAGCTAATAACTCAATCAATGCAGTTGATTCCTCAATTGAAATATTAGAAGAAGCGGCTACTGAACCAAACTTCAATAAAGCCTCAGTTACTTGAGGTATTTCCGCAGCTCCATATTTGGCACCATTAGCTACGGCATCAATATAACGAGCAGCTTCTTCAGCTGGTGCATTAAATTGATTCATCGCATCGGTTAATGCTGTTGCAGATTCTGGAAGTTCCATTCCAGATGCTTTTGAAAGCGTTAATACGGATTTTGTAACCATATTAAGCGCTTCAACATTTTCTAACAATTCAGGTTTAGCGGAAGCAATTAATTTATAGGCTTCAACAACTTGAATTGCTCCACCTTTAGTGTCTTTTCCTAATTCAATAGCATTTTTACGTAAGAAATCAAGGTCTTTTCCAGTTGCTCCAGTAATTGCTTGTAAATCTGCAATTCCTTGATCAAACTCTTTAATGGTTTTGTAAGCATCTTGAAAAGCAGTAACGGCACCTGCAATTCCAGCAGTTAAACCAAATGCTCCAACTATTTCTTTTAAACTACCAGCAAACTTGTTAAGATTTGGGTAGTTACCTACATTTTTAGTAAAATCATCAACTGCATCATCTGCACGTTTTAATTTTGCAGCTAACTCGTCAAACTCTTTTTTTGCTTTTTTAATTGATTCAATAGAAGTGCCTTCAGTAGCAATTAAATCACGAAGTTTTTTCTTCGATTCATCACGCTGTTTGTTTAGTTTTTCATAAGCACCAACTAAACCAAGTTTCTCACGAGCCGCTTGTTTTAATGCTCTATTGTTAGCTTCATTTTGAACACGCTCTTCAATCGTTAGGGCAGTAGTACGCTTTTTTAAAGATTCTTCTTTTGATAAAACATTCAATTCTTCTTGCCTTGTTTTTAAAGTTTCTCTTTTAATACGTTCTGCCGATTTTAAAGCTTCTTCTTCTGCTAAAATCGCGTTCTTAACTTCTAATAAAGCAAGTGCTTCTTGTTGCTTAGCTTTAAGAAATTCGTTCTGATTTGTAGCTTTTCTATAATCGTTTGAAACTTTATTTAAAGATTTAGCGCTTTCAACTAATTTATCATTAGCTTCAATAGCCAATTTTACGTTATCAGCGTATTCCTTTCCAAATTGAAGAGCATCATCTTCAATGATATCTCTTCGCGTTATAGTTCCTCCTTGTTTAGACATTTTGATTGTTTTTAGAAAGTTGTTTTTTTAAATTTTCAATCTTCTTTTCTACTTGTTTTTGGAAAGCAAAAAATTTAGATACTGAAATAGTATTGAAATCAAAATCAACATTAAGAACCGAACAATATGAAGCCATTACATCATCAATATCATTTTTCTCAGAGCTTTCAGAATCATCTGTTTTAGGTAACAAATCATTCAATCGGTTAATTTTAATTTCTATACCAGAAAGTTGTCTTTCAATTTTGGATAACTGATCATGATAATCTTCATCTTGATTGAAACTATAACCTTTATCAATTATGATATTTATTAAATCTTCATTATACTCAAACCTAAGACACTCACAACACAAGGATATGGTTAAGAAAACACCTTTTAAATAGGAAATTTCAGTTTTGATTTTATTAACTGATTTGTCAAATTTTACATACTTTTCATTATATGCTTGACTTAATTTATTCCAGGTATCTTGTAATACTCCAATTGGAACAAATTTATTCTCATCACTTTTTTCAAGCAACAAGTCTATCTGATCAGTTTCTGCAATCTGCTGATATGTTTTAATTGGTAAATAATCTAATGAACTATACATCTAACTGTTTCTTAATGTTGTTTAAAATAAAAGGGAGCAATTGACTATCAATTAACTCCCTTAAATCTTTATCCGATAAACCAAATAATTCATCAGATAACCAATTGTCGCTTTGTAGAATAATTTGGGTTTTGCTATCCTTTGAACCAAATTTTAACTCTGCATTTGAAATTTCAACATAAAGGCCTTTTAAAAAATCTCCACTATCTTCTGCATCAAATGGATCGCCAGCTCTTTTTATTTTATTTCCTTTTCCAAGTAATGCATTGTTTGTTGTAATGTATTCGGTTGCTTGTGAATAATAACCAATTGCTTTTTCAAAAATATCTTTAGAATCTTCGTTTAATTGCTTTCTGTTTATTTCTACAATATCTTTCTGGATTGATCGTATGAAGTCAAATAAATTATCACTAATCAACTGAGGTGTTAGCTTCTGAGCTTTTTCCAGCTGCTGTGCTAATGTTCCCATTTGTTGCTATTTTATGTGCTTCTTTCAATTTTTGCTCTCTTTCCTTAGGTAGGTACTTTTTAAAGACGTGAGTCGAGCCGAACTCTTCTTTAAATTCAGCAAAGGGTTTGTTGTAACCCTTTGCGAATTCTATACCTTCAAACTTAGGCAATGCCTATGATTGTTAATGGTTCAACCGCTTCGTAAAGCATATCTCCAGACTCAACAACATCATCTAAATTAATAGTGAAGTCATTAGCAAATGCAAGACCTGTTAAAGTCATGACTCCATTTGCATCAGCTGTTACAAATGAATGAGTATACGCAGCACCTGTTGCATCTAATAAGATAACGTCAGCCGAAACTAATGATTTTATTAAAGCATCACCTCCAGAACATCCAACACCAGCAGTGAATTTAATTTCAGTTGCAGAAGCACTAATTAAAGTTAGCTCAACATCATAAATTCCTTCCAATTCTAAATGACCGAAACCTGGCTTAATAACTGCTGGGTGATTTTCAAATTCGTTGTAATCTTTATAAACTGCTGAAACTTTTGAGAAAGATGGTTTATCTTTAGTCGCCACGTTTCTAATTCCAACATTTAAAGAAGATAATTCTTGACCTTTAATACCACCATCGTCTGTAACAACCCCAACTATCTCACCTTTGTTTGTAAACTCAAATACTTGAGTATAAACAGATGATTCGTTATATGATTTTAATGCTCTGTGAGAACACAAACCTAAGTAACTTTCAAAAGAAACTTTTTTAACCGCCGGTGCAGTTTCATACTTAAAGTTTCCAGTTTCGTAGAATGTAGCTTCCGTATTTTCAGGAGCTAATTCATAAGCCTCATATAAAGGCACAATGTCTTTGGCTTTGATAGCCAATAACCATTTGGCTTTGTCTTTAAAATCCGCTAGCGTCGCGAATTTAAAACCATTTTTAGCCACATAATGCTTTTCTGTAACACCTTCTAAACACTGTTTTTTTGCCCCAGTATTGTAGTGGTTGTTGTTTTCAGAACCGCAATTTTCTAATATTACTTGTTTTGCCATGTCTAAATGTTTTAACAATCTAATTGATAACTGATTTCGAACTCTAGAGAAAAGCACGTGTATGGTTCCATATTTGAAAACGCGATGTCTTCGTGATAAAACTCATTAAGTGATGCTTTTACTCCTTTTTTTATTTTTAATACTTGCTTACCTGTTTTTTGAAGTAATTCAACTACTTCTTGAATACATTGTAAATCTTCTCTGTAATCTGTGTTAGCATAAATCTTTTTAAGATTGGCGATAACAACTAAATTTATTTTTGTTTTGAAAGTAAATCCTTGTTGACTTGTATGTTCATCATCATCGACGAAAAACATAATTGCATTTACCTTATCATTAGTTAATACTTCGCGATATTCTCCTTTGCCTATATATGCTTCTGGAATAGTGGTTTTTGATGCTTTTCTTCTGTTTTTAAATACTCGACCGAACAATTCTAAATCGCTCCATCCGAGTTTACTATACAAAAATTTTTGAATTGTTTGTATTTGATCATCAATACCTTTCGGGTTTTCCGTAGTGTAATTCATATTACCAGAATTCTATATATTCAACAGTTGGAACTAAAGGAAATATTACCTTTTGAGCGTCCTTAATTGATTTTTGAAGCATTTGTCTAATTCCAACAGCTACTTGATAGCCACTGTCATTTTTAATACCTTCTAACTCAATTTTTAAACTTTGGTAACTCAATTTTGCATTTCTTTCAATGTAATTTGAACGATTACTGGCCATGTAGATTTCAAAAACCTTAATAACCATTGTAAGTCCGATTACTTCTTCGAAAAGACTTGATTTTGATTCAATTATTGAGTCGTAACTTTTTAAATCTTCGTAAGCAGTTGATTTGTCTAAAATGGAAGTCAAGGCAAATTGAACACATTGTGTTCTTAGCATATCTAAAAGTTTATCGAATTCTTCTTTCTCCATTAAACTTTCTTCAACAGTTGCATATAGATTAGTTAATGAAACCAATCCATGAAAACCATTGTATTTTAATTTAGAATCTGCAATTACAATATCACTATCAATAACAATTGGAAGGTCTGTAGGAACAGACCAACCAATTTTAGTTTTTAATGCATCTATGATTTCTTGACTATACATCTTAAACCGCTTCTACTAATTCAGCTTCAAAAGCTGTAATTTGTTCATCTGATAACTCATTAATCAATTTCAAGATGTTAGCATCTGGAGTTGAAGTAGTTATTTTTGAAGTAGGTTTCACAAGTTTGTAAGATGCTACAACTGAAGCTTTAGTGTATTCAACACCATTGTAATCAAAGTTTGCATCACCTTCAGTTTGTGTATCAGTAACTACATCAGTAGTATCGATAACATAAATTGAAGAAACATTATTGATTACAGGTAAAACTAATGCTTGAGAAGAAGTAAATTCAGCAAATGGTTCTGGCTCGTGCCATTTCTTTAATAAGATGAAACCATCAACTTTTGCATAATCAACATCTTTTGAACGGTTTAAATCTTCAACCAAAGTACCCCAAACCAAATCACCTACTTTATTCGTAGTTGTGAAAACAACTTGGTTATCGGTCCAACATTTAGCAGCGCTTTGTTTACCATCACGCTCAACCATTACATAACGGTCAATCTCAATAATAGTAACTTTTAATCTGTTCGAGAACAATTGTTTTATTTGCTCATTGTCTAAAGTCGGAACTGTTGATCCAACAAAGTTTAAGCTAAACGCAAACTGTTCTTTTACTTGAGTATTGTTGCATAAAGCGTCTAAAGTTTCTGAATCTAAGAACATGTATTTAAGAATGTCGCCTTTTATTTGAGCTTCTCTCATAACACGTTTGATGTCGTCAATTGGTTTAGCAGTTGAGCCAGTCCAATCTACAGTAACACCAAAGCGATTACTATCTTGATAACCGTAATCAACGCGAATTCCTGTTCCTACGTTAGTATCATCATCAACTAAACCAAACCCAGAAGAGAAACCTCTCAAGAATATTAATTCAATTTTTTCATAGATACCCATAGTACACTTAACTTCATCCTCGAAGATTAACTTTACTAATTCAGCTTGAGCAACTCCACGAGCTTTTAAGATTTCAACATCTGACATCTGTTTCTCGTTCATCTTCATTTTCATACCTAACTTTGGTAATTCTCCTGAAGCTGTAGAGAATTTATCTCTTTTTTTCAATGGTAAAGATGAACTTAAAGCAACTACATCAGCAGATACTAATGTTCCGTTTACCGTTAACGAATCCCAACGTAAGTCGGTAGATTGTTTCTTTGTCAACAAATCTTTAAACAGATACGTTTGTTCTGTTTTCTTATCGTTGATTCTCTTTTCAATACTTGCAGCAATTTGAGAAAACGCTGCAATAAAGGCTACGAATAATGACTTTTTCATAATTTATTAGTCTTTTGTAAATCTGATTAAAAATAAATCAGTTTTTGCTCCAGCTGGGGTTGCGAAACCTCCATTGTTTTCAAAAGCCTGATCGTTAACTGTTCCTCGCACCATAATGGCAACGAATGGTTTTGCTGTTAAAACAGAAGCAACAACTACACCTACATAAGTATGTCCAGCTGGCTTTGCTTCATAAGCAGTTTCGCCAACATTAACTGGCATTGGCTTTAAGATACCAGTTGCAGTTTCCACAATCACTAAGTGACCTGCTTTAATTACTTCTGGTGTAAAACCGGTTGTGTCTAGGGTTTTTCCTCCTGGAATATCCTCTAGGTTAGCGACGATTGTCACTGAATCAAAGCCAACATCTACTGAGTTGCCTTGATTGCTTAAATTTCCTGTTGTTCCTGACATGATTTTTAAATTAAAATTGTTTTAAATACCCATTTCTTCAACAATTGCATCCGCTTCTGCTTCGGAGAATTTTTCAGTTTTACCTCCATTAGCTGGTGGTGCTCCTGCATAATCCCCGCCATCTGCACTAGATTGAACTAGTTTCCCAAATACACCTTCTAATCCAGTGATTTGTTCGTCAAATGGAGTTTCAGATTCTAAATCAACATTTTTAAGCATAAAACCTTTAGTATCCTCGTCAAGTTTTTTGAAAACTTCCGATTTTTCAAGCAATGATTTTGCTTGCTCTAATTTGCTTTGCTTTGCGTTCCCAGTTTTGATTGTTTCTAATTCAGATTCGATTTTACCGAATTTCTTTAACATTGTTTTTTCAAACGCAGTCATTCCTTCAGTTTCAAGATCATCATCTTCATCATCACCTTTTTTTCCATCTCCACCTTTTCCTTTTGCTGCGTCTGCATCTGCTTTAGCTTTTGCCAAAATAGTTCGATTTGAGTCGTCCTCTTTGGCTACTGCTTCAAAATCAATTACTTCGTTGTAATCGGTAATGATAGCATCAATTGCTTCATCATCTGCGTCGTCTGCTGGTTTTGGTGCAAGTTTAGCCGCATAAACGTCTAGCCTTTTTGTAGATAAGTTAGCCTTAGGATATAATGCCTTAAGTCTTGCCTTAATTTTTTCTGGTGCTACTGCCATAATAATTTAGATTAATTGTTATTGTATTGATTACAAATGTAATAAAATTATTCTTATTTAGTCTAAATAAAAATAAGAAGAAATTGTACAAAAAAAACCACTCGGTTGTGAGTGGTTTTGCATCTTGTTTTTTTATGTTATAAAAGTGGAATCAAATCATTTGATTTATTAAAACATCTTGAAATAAATTCAGCGTGAAATAAGGCTTCTGCTTTTTCTCTTGTATCAATAACTTCATTACCAGTTATCAAATACGGAATTCTTGCAATTTTATATTTACCTGGTAATTTTGTACCAACTACATTCCATGCATCTTTTGATTTAGAATGAACAACCTTTGTTTTGATTTTTGGATCTTCCATTAGAACAAAAATTTAAAAGTTAAACCGCTAATCAAAAGCCAAATCAATAAATTGAAAAGAAACAAAAACCAACCATTTCTAAAAATGTAGGATTTGTATAATTCCTTTTTAAAAAATCCTAATAAACCAACTATTAAGGCAGTTGGAAAAATGTATGCTAAAGCGAAGTATTTCATATTAAATAGTATTAGTTGGGTTAGTAGGTTCAGTTTTTGTAGCTTCTTCTTTTCCTATTTCAGCCATTTCCTCTTCAATATCTTGAACCATTTGTAAATATTGAATTGAAGTTTTCTTAGAAATAACACCAGCAGTTCTCAATGTGCTTACAACATCAGCTGCAGTTTTTAAATCATCAGGAAGTATCGAATTGAATTGAATATCATAAACCAATTCGTTTGCTTCACTTGCTAATGAAGTATTGATGGTTTTGACCGTTCCAGAAACAATAATATTGATGATACGCTCATACATTGTACGATTGTCTCCCTCATTGTCTTTGGCTTTTATGATAGCATCTAAGAACATCAACTTTAAAGCAATTCCAGAAACCGCACCAATTCCTTTTACATTGTTAAATGAAAGTTTAGGAGTAGATGTGATATTATGAATGTTATCATCAATCGTTTCAAGTTCTAATTTAACCGCTTCTGGTGCTTGGTCGTAAGTTAAGAAACGAATATCTCCTTTGATAACTGTTTTACCATCATCGCCACCAAGTTTTACAGGAATATTAAAAACCTTACCAACATCGTTTTTATCTGGTGCGCCTTTTACGTCTCCTTCTACAATTAAAATTGGGTGTGCAGAATAATCGTTAGAATCAGAATGCTTAGAAACTGCAACCTCATATCTATCAATCAAATCTTTCACATCAAACCACTCAGGCTCTTCTTGACTTACATATACAATTGGAATTTTTGCAAATCCGTGAGGTTTAGTATCAACAAAAGCAAATATCCCACCTGAATTGTCTAATTTAATCAAACTATCGGCAGTATAAACCCAAAGGTTTTTTACTTCTTTATCATTAATTTTAGTGCTGAAACCATAACCAAAAGCAATCATATCACCACTTGAATCAAAGTAAGGATAAAGTGAAGCGTTTTTATTTGTAATAACGCGTGTTTTTATTTCAAACTTCTGTTTAATACCTAAAGCACCAAGAAATTTACCAATTAAAGTTTCAGGAGTAAGCGCTTTCAAATAAAATAGAATTGCAGCTTCAGTATGTGATTTCTTGAATTTAATTAACTCCTTTACTTTAGAATCAATTCGATTGTTTCTCCAAACAGCATCAACCTCATCATGAAGTTTAGAATTTGTATCGTTTGGTTTTATAGTAACTGGTTCCCCAACTTCAAAAGCAGATGCCGTTCTAACAATTTTCTTTTGAAACTGAACTTTTAAACGTGCTTTTCTAACCAATCTTTGAGCAGCTCCAGTTCCAACAGTTTTGTCTTTTTGTAAAGTTTCTAATTGAGTGTCTCGAATATCTCTATCGCCATCAAACTCTTTGATGAACTCTTCGGTATCTGCTTTTTTTCTTGCTTCAAAGTCCTTGACTGCATTGTCAGGGTCGCTTTTTAGCTTTTCTAATAATAATTTGATTTCTTCTTCCATGATCTGATTTAATTTACATTGAAAATTGACTTAATACTTCTTGACTTGTTGTTTCTACTATTTCTTGAGGACTGTTGAAAATCATGTGTGCATATCTTGAACCCGCCCAAAAGTGGTCGTGGCCATCAATAGGCTGATTGATTGAAATCCCATTTATCTCACGCAAACGATAGTTTTCTTGTTCCTTTTTTGCTTTGACATACAAATGATTTTTAACTATATGAATTTTCTTTTTTTTCATAGAGTTAACCCAAAACATAATTCCTTTATTCTTTTTCACCTTTTTAATGTTCCATCCTTTCTCTTTTAAAGACTTAACCATTTCGACAGTACCTTTGTTTTCTCCAGTGTATTTATCTGCTGAATCGGCATTTATTAACTTGTCGCGCTCGATTCCAATTTTGGTTAAATAATCATCAATTATATCTGGGTTTTCTGTTGGCTCATACATCAGTAATTCTAACCAAATATTATAATCATCTTCTGCGTGGCGAACTAATGTTGAAGGATCAGTTGTAAAACCAAAGTCCATTCCGTAACGATATTCCATGTCTGGGAACTCACTTGGTTTAATCCATTTAACGTGTTGGAAAATAACTCCTTTCATGGCACCACGTAATCCTAAACCATACACTCGCCAATTGAACTCGTCGGCAGTTCCGTTATCAATATTGGTCGGGTGGGGAGGTGGTTGATTTGTCGCGCTTATTGGAAGGCCTTTATAATAGATTTCATTATCAACTACTTTATAGCTTCCCGGCTTCCATGGTTCGTAACTTAAAATCTTATTTCTCTCTTGAGCTGATAAGTGTTTGTTAGTTTCGAATGTTGTTCTTAAATAACCAATATCTGGACGAGTAAGAATGTTATCAAAAATATAATGTTGTGTAACTGATGGATTCCAATCGCCAACCCAGAACTTTCTGCAACGCATTTCAACCTGGTCAAATATGCTTTTAGGAATGTGAATCATTTCATTAAAGAAAGCATAATCACAACCAGCACCGTGAGCCTTTGAAACTTTATCACAACCAATAAAATTGATTAGGTTTTTACCTATTTTGAAAGACTTAATTCTATCGGCATTGTGAAATCTATTAGGGAGTTGGTATTGGTCTAGTTTACGTTTGAAATCATCATAAAGGGTGGTTTTAAACTCTTCAAAAGTTTCACGATAAATATTTATTGTACATTCTGTTTCAACAAATAAGCAGATATAGAAAAGAATATCAATCCATGACCAAGTTTTACCAGAACGAGAACTGCCCTCTAAACCAACACCACGCTTGCCTGAAATAAGCTCGCCTTTATCATTGAATTCTTGCTCTTTTAATGCGTTGAACAGATACTCATAATTAGGATTAGTGTCTTCGGAAATAACATAAAGTGTTCTCTCGTTGACAAGTTTTTCTAATTCTAATATTTCAGCATCTGTTAAGGACATTATTTAATTTATGGATATATGGCCACTTTCTATAAATCTTTCTACCTGTTCAATTATTTCACGTCTTCTTGTAGATGGTAGATCGCTTTCTTTTTTCATAATCAATCTATAGTCGTCAATTAGTTCTTGTAAACGTTTATTTGTTTGATGAATAAGAACTTTCTTTTCAACCTTTGCTTTAAGTTTTTTTGCAAAGAATAAGCGTATAGCTTTGAATGGATTTAGCGTTTTTAAGTGTTTCATATTACAAGGTTTTTTTCTTTAGTTAATTCGTAAGCATAATGATTACTCAATTCTGTACCACTCATACAATTGTAAACAACAGAATCGTTTGATATTTCAATTCCGATAATCATTCTTGGTGATTGATGCTGGTCATGTTTTACAAACACCATGTCTTTTTCAGAAAATACTTCTTCAATTGAGTTTTCAACGAATAAGATTTTGCCATCTTGCACCAAGTCTATAATAGCATAACCAATCAACATTGGATCTAAAGTTTCAACTCCTTCAATAAAAATTCTTCCTTGTTCAATTACTAATGATTCCATAAAATGATTTAAAAAAAACAATACCATTCACAAATGTTTTTAATAACCGCACACGTGAAAATTTACACGAAAAACATGTGCAGTAACGCTAAACGCTCATTTTTTCTACTTGCCAATCGTTAAACCCAAGCATCATGCAATGAAACTATTTCAAACGATTACATGTGGAGACTTATCTCCGTGATCGGTATTGTTTTTATTTTGTGGTGGGATAGGACTCGAACCTATTGCCTCTTTCGAGAGCCTTACCTGCAGGACTACCTCACCTTTGATAGAATTTAAAATGACGTCATATTGAAACTCCTCTATCTACGTTTTCGATCTCTCTAGTTTTTGTGGAGAAGAAAGGATTTGAACCTTTATCCCAGAGTGACCTTATCGAACCTCCTGTAATACCTTTATACCACTTCCCCAATAAAAAAAAGCTGCTGTGTCCTGCAGCAGCTTTTAACTTAACTTTTAAATAAATACTTATGCCAAATATTAATTTGATGTAAAAATAAGATATTTTGCAATTAAATTGTAAAATATGCTATTTTATTTGTATAAAAATTACTTAGTTATTTTTGCCATAAGTTGTTGAAGACGTTTCTCACGTTCCTCTGGTGTAGTAAACACAAGGGGTTTGTCTTCATCGCCTTGAATAATATGCTTCTTCGCTGGATATAAGTCTTCTAACTTTGTAATTTCTTTTTTGATTTGATTAACAACGGTCATACCTCGTGGAGTTCCTTTGAATTCATCTTTAAGGTTACGAATATCTTGTTTCAGTTCAGCAATACGAAGTGAACGTTTCTGCTCGATAGTTGCTTCTTGGTCTTCGTGCCAAACAGCATAAGCCTTTTGCAATAAAACTTTTGCTTGACGCCTGCCTAAATAAACACCATCGGCATTTTTAAATTGTTGCTCGATGTTTTTTATAATCAAGTAATCAGGTACACCAGATATGATCCACCCTTGAATGGTGAACACACGTCTTTCAGTTTCTATTCTTGTTGATCTTACACCAGCCATAAATTAAGCATTTGGAAACATTCGTTTTATCACTTCAATATGACGAGATAGTTCGGTAATTCTATCTCGAAGTTTTATTGCTTCACGTTCACGCATAACTCTAATTTCTGAGTTTGTATCAGTAATTATTGGTTCAGCATATGCCTTTAAAGCTTCTTCATTAATTCTTTTTTCTCCTTCAAAATAATCTAAAATTATGTTTTTCATTTGGATAAGTATTTGATAGTTAGTATCTGACATTTGCGAGGCTTTTTTTAGTGGACCTAGCAAAGTTATTTTAAATTATTGGATTTTCATTGTCCTCAAATTGTTCTAATTCTCCAAGGTTTAATTCTGGGAAATTTTCTTTAATCTTCTTCGGGTCGCCTTTATAGAATACTAACACGTTTTGGTGCATTTTACCAACCTTACGACCACCGTTGAATTGTCTTCTTACTCGGATTGCTAACGAGCCTACAGTATTGACTAAAATGATTTCGTTGTATAGTTCCATTCCAGCATCTTTGAATGCTTGAATTGTATCACTGACAAAGTTGTAATAGAAACCTTTTTTGTCGCGGACATCACCTACAACGAAACACGCAAAGCGATTATCTTTTAAATGCTCAACTGATTTTTTAATGATACTGAAATATACTTCTTTGAAGTCTGCATAATCCATATTTGATAAGTCTTTAGGATCATCGCTGTACTTTTCTAAATCAGCATAAGGAGGGCATGAGTAAACGAAATCAGCGCATTTAAACTCTGCTTCATCAAGCATTTGATTACTATCTCCAGTATGCCAACACACATCTTGAAGTTTTAATATTTCTGCTTGTCTAAAATTGGCTTCAACTTGCTCGTCCCTTAAATCAATACCATCGTATTTGTAACCAAGAATTCCAGCCACTACACCACGAACGGAACCACCTGCAAACGGATCTAATATTTTACCACCTTCAGGACAAAACCAACGATAAGACAATTCACATAGAACAGGGTCGAAGATACTCGCGCCTTCATAAACGTGCATACCTTTTTTCTTTGCATAATCAAGTATTTCATCCCAATCAGGCTCACGTTGTAACATTTCACGCATTTTGTTTCGTAGTTCGTAAATACCTGATGATTGACCGCTTTTTGCAATCAATTCGACATCTTCTCTGGTTTCTTGTGAGTTGAATCCTAACTCTAACCATTTGCGCTTACGGTCTTGCCATACTCCAGAGCGAGTATCTAAAACCGAAAAAGGAGGGAAGATGAAACTATCTTTCAATGATGATGGTGTAATCGATTCACCGCCTAATAAATCGTTTTCTTTGTTTAGTAAGCCTTGAAATGATATGTCGTCAAACTCAGCTATATTCAAAAGATTGGTCATTTCTGGAAAATCCAAATCAAACTTAGATACAAAATCGAGTAATCCTTGTTGTGTGATTGTTGCATAGTGAGAAGAATAAACCAAAACCAATTCAGCAGCTTCTTTCATGTTGGCGCAATCAATAAAAGTCGCGGGAAGTTTCTCAGGAATATCAACACCATTTTCAATCGCTTTCTTCAGGTCCAAAAATCTATGCTTACCATCAAGGCAATACAATACTCCATTTTCTTCATAAACTTTGAACGGGTCAATGAATTGATACTTCAATATGGATTCCATTAGCTTCTTATCGCCATTTCCAACCCACTCTTTGAAGTTGTCGTCTTGCACGAATTTCAGTTCGGACCACGTAATTAGCTCTGTTTTAATGATTTTTGAAATGATTTGAGATTGAGACATAAAATTTAAAATATTTTTTTTGGTTACATTTAACAACAAAAGTAGCAAAATTTACAAGATAATTGTAAAATATGCTACATAAAAAAAGCCACTGTGTTAGAGTGGCTTAGTATAAGTATTTGATTATTAGTGTTTTATTTCGATTTGTATTGCTCTGGTAATGTGAACCCTTTTAACTCTCCGTATGCTTTGTTTAGCTTATACCAATCGTTTAGGTCTTTAAATTTTAAGTGCATAGTCCCTTTTTTAAAGCATTTAATCTCAAAGAAACCCCAATCATACCAAGTATTAGGTTCAATTTTATCAATATTTTGCCCTTCTTTGATAGGTCTGCATAAATGATAAATTGATCCGATGGTATTATAATCTTTTCCAGTTATGTTACATAGTACCTTTACAAGGTCGTCAATTTTATTTGATGCGTAAGAATTGTATCGGGGTTTAAATCCCATATAAGATTGAGTTTCCATTACACCATCAACAATGAATTTTTTATTTAGCATGTGGCCAGAGTTTGTTTTCCAACCTTCAACTCCAAATCTGTTTTCGTGATGATGTTTTGTAAAGTTGTCAATTGCTTCCTCAAGCGCTCTGTCAAAAGTTTGTTGACGTGTTCCAACAATGATTTCTAACATTTTGTAAATGTTTTTCATTGTGAATGGAACTTTAACTTGAGTTTCAACAAATTTATTGATGTCTTTCATTACTCCAGAAGTAACAAATTTTTCCATGTTCATTTTATTGAAGATGTGGTTCCAACTTTGTTTTTGCAAAACTTTAGAAAAATCTGCTTTGTTTGTTACGTTTTTATCATATCCAACCTGTAATGAAATTGCAGAAAGGCCAATATCTTTTGTGGTGTTATTTAGGTTAACGACGTGCTCATGCATAGAGTCAAATGCTTTCATCGAATAAACATATCGATTAACTAATGCTCTGACTTCATTGTAACCCATGATTCCAATTCCTTGTTGTTCATCTTCTTCTTCATCCATAAAGAAACCTTCGAATTCGTTTTCTTTATTGTTGTTTGGTTTGTAAAGTTTTATCAATCCAACTTCTACTCCGGTTTTTCTTTCTGCTTCGGTAAAACAATCTCCTAAATGTTCCGTAATACCATAATCTCTGATTAGAACTGAAAGTCTTCCCATTTTTCTTTCAATAGTTTGATAATTGCAAAGCGTTATTATTTCGCAACCATCTGGAGCAATTTCCCATGCATGTAGAATATGTTTATCAGCATTGCTAAATGGTGGGTTCATGAATATTGCATTGATGTGACTTATTTGTTCAGGTTTGCACATAAAAAAATCCTCACCGATAAGAGAGGATTTCTGTTTTACAATATGCTGTAAGTCTTTGTTGATTTCTATTGAAAGGACTTCTTTTGCTCCGTTTTGGATACAGTAGTCGACAATGTTTCCTTTTCCTGCGTGTGGTTCAAGTATAACCTTATTTTTGCAGTCAAGCTGCATTAATTGAATTACTTCTGGTGGTGTTGGATAAAATTCTTCGTGGAACATAAATTATTGTTTACAGATTGTACATTTATTAAATTTGAAGATGCGCATTGTAACGCATCTTTTACAGAATTTGAACATTTGATTTAGTTTTGAAATTCGAATCTTCCGTTAATATCGTATGCTAATTCTTGAGTGATTGTTTCTTCAAGTTCGTCGATGTTTTCTTCCTCTTCTTGAAATTCGTATGCTCCTGTTCTCATATTCCATTCAGCATGATAATCTGATTTATCTAAACGGAATTGAAAAATGTTTGCGTCGATTGTTGTTCTTGGTGTGAATAATAAAGTTGCCATATTGCGTTTGTTTTATGTTATTAATTATAGAGCAATATTGGGTTGACATTGTGGAAGTATCAAGGGATTTTTAAAGTATTTATAGTTTAAGTGTAATATTAAAAAAACACACTTTTATAAAAATACGTTATAACAATATGATAATATATATACTATGAAAACCAAGAGACAAACATTAAAAAGAATTTCGAAATTTATTACTAAGAACAAAGAATTAATAATATTCATTATTAAGGAATTAGTAAAATTTTTATGTGAAAAATATCAATGATTAGCGCTTATAATTTTTTTTAGGTTTACCGAAATATTTACTTGGTTGAATTTCTCCGTTGATATGAATATCAATTGGTTCAAAAATTTTGTTATACTCATCTTTAAATTCTATAGATTTAAATTCTGTTAGTTTTGGGTTAATTAAAATAGGTCCAGAGGGCATACTGATTAAAACTCTATTAATACTCATAGCTTTGCCGATATGTTGAATTCTTCTAATCTTACTTTCTTGAATTTCTTGGATACGCATTAACATAGCGTAGATTCTTAGTTTTTGAATTGTGGTGCTCATAAATCTAATTTTTATTTTTTATTTTCCAGAAACCAACCTCTTTGTAGTTGTCTGCTATTCCTCCGTTAACTCCGTCTATTATTTTTTCTGGCTTTTCATCAGTTAATGTATGGTCAACATAATCAACATAATCACTTTCATTATATCCATTGCTAACTAAAATAAATTTAGGTACAACAGGTTTCATTTCTTGTTTACAACGTTCAATTGCTACAGCCCATTCATGTTCTAGTCCAGTAACTTCTATACAAGTAAATGTTTGCATTTTCATATTTAAAAAAGTGATTGAGGAACTAAGTCCTGGTTAATTTTATCGATTAGTTTTTCTGCGAGTTGAAGTCCGGTTGTGATTTTTTGAGTATCTTTTAATCGGTTCCAGCAATGTTGTAGTGCTTCGAGTTCCGTATCGAATGATCTGTTTATGCAAGTGAAGCATTTCTCAAAATCATGGTAGAAAATGTTTGTATTGTAACCGTAGCCGAATTTACCATTTGGAAACTTTCGTATTTCAAAATTCACATAAACTATTCTGGAATTATCTTCTAAAACGTATTCGTGAGTGAATTCGTTATTAGGTCTGTTTGTAGTCCAAGTATCGTAATCTTTATCACCGTCTCGGTCATAAAAAACGAGCCAAGTATTACCTGACTCGTCTAAATAGGATTCTGCTTTTTGTGACATGGTTATTTCTTTAGAAGTTCTGGGTTTTCGTAAATGTTTCCAATGATTAGATAGTGACTAATAACATTAAATAATAAATTTTGCCAAACAGTTTCTTTTTCCATTTTCAAAACAAATCCACATTCTAACCATTCAACAACACCTTTTGTTCCGTTTGGTAACTCTAAAACATCTCCTTCAAAAATTTCAACTCTATGACTATCTTTTAATCCTGTAAATTGAAGTTCTCTAAGATTATTAAAATTAACTTCTTCTTCATGTAGTTGTTGTAAAGTATATACTTGAGACATTCTACCAACGATAAAGTTCCAGAACTTAAATTTTGATATTCTTAACATAATTCTAAACTTTAGGTTTTTCGGTTATTACTGCAGCTGGCCATTCGTGCATGAAATTTTTGTGAGTGATGAAGTTTTTTAGCTTTTGTCTTGCAATTTCTTCGGTTTCTCCATGAATTTCAACTTTCATTTTGTTTGGCAATTGGCTGTTCCAAACTTCTGTTTTAAGTGTTACTCCATATTTTAATGAGCCATTTTTGGCTACTGGAGTTATTTTCGGGCGGTAGTAGTTTACTAACATCTTATATTTTTTTTAGTCTCCAGCGTAGAGAGTACCCTAACTGAAGTGTTGATTTTACTGATATTTAATTTTAATCTTCTTCGGGTTCGATTTCTCCGTTTGCCACCATTTCTTCATATTCTTTTTGCATTTTTGGAAATAGTTCATCAGCACATTCTTTGCATAAATAGTTATCATCACCATCGCGTTGCATTGTATTCATGTCGAAATCTTTCTCACAGCTTTCGCAAGTTTGCTCGCAACCTTTCCAATCCCATAAAGAAAGACTTCCTTTTACATTTAGAATTGGTTTATCGTATAAAACAGCGTTAGCGAGTACCCAGTTATAAGTTGGTTTATAATCATCTTCAACTCTTACTATAACATCACTTTTTTCAGCCCAAATACTCGGATGATTGATAACGCAATCGATAATGTCAACCTCTCCGATTATTGCTGAATATGGTAAATTACTTTCAAAAGTTTTATAATTTTCAGTATTGAAAGCAAAGAAATTATCTTGTTCTTTATTCAACAAAAAAGCAGTATTACCAGCTGATTTTGCTGAAGCATGAATAAAAATTCTTCCTCTAAATTTTGTTTTCCAAGTTCGGTTCTCGATATCTTTAATACCATGAGCAATAAGGCTCGCCCATGGTTGTTTTATTGAAAGTGCTTTCATAATTAATCAAATAAATCTTTTTCTTTTTTTACCCAATTCTCATAAGTAGAAACGTAATTGTTTATAATACTAAGTGAATTGTAATACACTAATTCTTCTTCTGTTTTTGGAAACTTTCTTAAAATTTCTTCTACAAAACCCACCAATTGCTCTTTGTTTAGATTTTGAATCTTACTAATAAATACTGAATACTTTTTCCTAATCTCAAATAAGTATTTATAGTTAATTTCTGATTTACTATAATAAACTCCTAAATCTTCTTTAAAACTATCTGAAAGTTCAACTATAAATTTGTACATGTTATAACCTATCAAAACAATAACTTCATTATCAAAGTTTTTATAATTACTCTTAAGCATTATTTTTTGATATTCTTCTTTAGTTTTTAGTTCCATAACCTAATCAATTCTCCACCCTTGAATGGAATTAAAATATCTCGGATAACCTTCAGGATTAATCCACTCACGACCTTTAATGTTAATTGAAACTTTCACAGCTTGACCGATTTGTAAATTGTTCAGTAAATCGGTTGCATCGTGTGAGAATTCGATTAAAACATGTTGAGGATATTGTTCGTCTGTTGTGACTACTAATTCTTGTTTTTTGAATGCTGCACTTACTTGTTGTACTGGCATTATTGCTTTTACTTTTCCTATGATTTGCATTTTTCTAATAAATTTTTAGTTGATAATTCAGTTCCATTTAACCAATGTTGGTAATAAGAGTTTTGCAGTTGATGAACAAATTCGCATTTCGCACAAGAAGGTTGTTCGAAACCATTATTCATTTCTTCAAGGTCAAAATAGTTGCCTCCTTTTTGTTCCCAGTCTTTTTCTCTCCAAAGTTCCATATCATCCCAACCGATATGTTTTTCAAAACCTAATTGAATTAAAATTTCAGTTGTGATTTTGATTGGTTTTAGCGAAAGTGAGTCAATGGGGACTTTTTCTATTATGAAGCGCTCACCACTATCTGATGGTCTTCTTACTTTAATTTTGTTTTGATATATTTCGATTACCTCACATGTTCCGAAGCAATCAACTAAATTGCCAATTCTTAATTCTTGTATTTGCATAACTAAATGATTTGAGATAAATTAATTGAATAATCAACATGTTCAGAAATTGAAATAAAACCATCACATTCTTTTGGCATTGGCTCTTGGTCTTCAAAAGTTTCTGGGTGTTTTTCTAATGCACTTGATTTTTCAATAGAAAATGGATACATTATTTTATCGAATTTTGTGCATTTAAAAGCGTTTACTTGTTTGGTTTCATAATGCTGTTCTCCGTTTTCATAATCGTAATAACTTTCATAATCAACATCAATAACTTCACGATCTAAAAACTTGCATCCATTCGTACATGCTCTAAAATTAATTGGATTGCAATTGCATTTTAATTCATGATTAATCATTGCGTGTTTTCTTTTCAACTCTTTTTTACAAAAATCACATTTGTAAAGAGTAATGTTTTCAATAATTAGCATAACTAATCGATTTTAAATACTCCCATTTTGTACAACTCATAAACGATTTCCGCTTCATAGTAAGCATCATCTGCACCTCTATGTTTTTCAACATAACCAACATCGCCAAAGAAGTGTTTGTGTGCTTCTTCTACTTTTGGCCACTTATGACCATACCCATTTGCTTTTGGCAGTTTGCATATATCTGTTGAAAGCTTCATCGGACAAGGCAATTTTTTAGGAAATACAAAACCTCTGTGTTCCATAAAGCCAAAATCAAAAGCATTGTTAAATGCTGTTGATCCCATGGGATAATTATTCAAAATATTTTGAATTTCTGGCTTTAGGACTTGCAAGTTTGTTGAGGTTCGAATTGCTTCAAGTGTTAAATCTGAATTTTGTACAATCCATGATTTTTCAACTTCTTCTTTGGTAATTCCAGTCTCCCAGCATATTTTATCATAAATGATTTCACGATGACCGTTTGAAAGGTCAAGTTCTACAATTCCGACTTCAACTATTTTTCCGTTGGCTTGAAGAAATCCGGTTGTTTCTATATCTAATATTAAAATTTTGCTCATTTTTAAAAGAGTGTTAATTGTTCTTTTGTGTTTTTTGGTGGATAAATTATCTCACATAATTCTGGGAAAGTTTCCATGTATTTATTCATGTAATGATAAACTTGATCATCAATTACATTTATGTCAATAACTCTTTGTTTGAAAAAAACCAACGGAACTCTTTCTCCGTTGGTCTTGACTGCTATTAACACATTATCTTTTCTTGTGAAGAAAGAAAGGTCTTCTACGTATGGTATAGCCATTTTTAATTCAAGATTACAGGCATTGCCAGCATTAGAATTTCTTCTTCGGTTTCTTCTGAATTAATCGATTTAATTACTCCAGCCCTGTTTGGTTGTGATAACTCAATACTTATTTCTTCAGAAGATAAATTTGTTAAAATCTCGATTAAGTATTTCGAATTAAAACCTATTTTCAAGTCCTCGCCAAAATAGTTACAAGTTAGCTTTTCATCACCCTTGTTCGAGTAGTCTTTATCCTCTGCTGATAACGATAAACTATTGCCGATGAATTCCAATTTAACCTGATGCGTGGTTTTGTTGGAGAAAATAGAAATACATTTCAAAGAAGATAATAATGCAACTCTACTAATCTCTACACGCTTATCGTTTTCCTTTGGAATAACTTTTTCATATTCAGGATAAGCACAATCAATTAGCCTACAACTCAATTCATAATCTGAAAAAGAAAACTTTGCATTTGAAACGTTGTGAGTAATTTCTAAATCATCATCAATATTTGATAAAGCCGATTTCAATACTCCAAGTGGTTTTTTAGGAACTGTAAATTTAGCAGCATAACTTGCTTTTACATCTGTTCGAGAATACTTAGATAATTTGTGAGCATCTGTCGCCACAAAGACACATCTTTCAGTTGTGAAGTCAAAACAAACACCATTCATAAACGGTCTTAATTCGTCGTTTCCTGTTGCAAAAACTGTCTTTGTAATTGCATTCAATAGAATTTTTGAATTGATTGTGGTTGATGATGATTCTGTAAGCTCTGGTGCTTTTGGGAATTCTGCACCATCAAAATAAGCAATAGAGTAGTTCCCAGAATTTGAAACGATGTCAATCGTATGGTTTGCTAAAATTTCAAACTCCAAAGGTTGGTGAGCAAATGTTTTAATCAAATCAATCAACATCTTTCCAGGAATAGCAATTAAGAAATTGCATTCATGTTCCACCAACTCAATTTTAGTTGTCATTGTATTGTCGAGGTCAGATGCCGTAATTGTTAGAATGTTTCCGATACATTCAAAAAGGAAGTTTTCTAAAATTGGTAATGTTGAGTTACTAGATAATACACCTGCTAAGAGTTGTAATTTTTCTGCTAATGATTTGCTGTCAATTGTAAATTTCATGATGCTAATTTGTTAAGGTTTTTATTTGTTTTTGTATTAATAATTACACGAATTTTGTGCATATTTTGGTTTACCAATTCGATAATATCATCGTGGTATTTTGTGGCATTATTTCCTAAACCTCTCGATTGTTCTATTTTGAATTTTTTAAGTGAAATTTCAATAGTTTCAATTGGTTTATTCTTAATTCGAGCTGAAAGGATTAATGATTCCTGTTTTGAATAGTATTCGTTTGTAAAAACACAATGTTTTAATACATCGCCTTCGGTTTTAAAATCATCGATGCTTTTTAATGGAACAATTTTTAAAGAACTTTTTTTGAATTCAATTTCAAAGAATTTCTTCATGCGTTCTACATAAGCAATGTTTTCTTTTTTTAAGTTTTCCTGACGTTTTAAAATTGCCAATCTGTTTTTTTCTATTTCTTCAACTCTTAAAATCTCACGCTTCTTTTTCATCAAAACATCATGAGCTTTATTCAAATTTTTAGGACAAACATATTTTGAATTTCGAAGATCTTTTTTGAAGTATTTTAATAAATCCAAGTAATCAATATAAATTCTTCTGTCTTTTACTTTGTATTTATTTCGAAGACAAATTTTTATTGATGGCCAGTAATCATTCAATCTATAACTATCACCTAATTCAAGCAACTCGTACTGTTTAGATTTTAAAAGTGTTTCAAGTTTTGGATTTCGTGGAACCATTTTAATTGCTTCAATAAAAGTCAAACCTTGTAAAGTATGATTGATTCCGTACTTTTTATATTCTGACTTAATTACTGAATCAGGATGATATTTACGAGCGTAAACCTCATATTTTGATCCACCCCAACTGTATTTATTTTCTTCCCTAATTTCCATAGCACCACCCCAGCTATCACAAAATCCTTGTGTATTATGAGATAAACCAAACATTGTGACTTTAAAATCTGGTTGGATCCAGTATTGAATTATTTCGTGAAGCCTATAATCAACTTGATTTCCTTTTTTGTAGTAGGCTTTTAATTCAAAGTTTCTAACCACTTGAAATTCCTCAATAATATCAGTAATTGCAAAATAATTAGTTTGAGTATCTGTTGTGTTCCTTGATACCTTTACTTGAACTTTTGTATTACAATGTGGACAAACTGCTTTTTTTCTTGAAACCAAAGTTGGAGAAAAAGTTTCTCCACAATCCAAACATAGAACTCTGTTTTTGGTTTGGTAGGCTCTATGTTCTAAACATTCTTTGTAAGCCCATTCCTTTTGTTGTTTTGATATAACAAATAAACTTTCTGCTAAATCAACAACGCGATGATGAAGTTTATTTCTCGGTTTCATAACTTAAAATAAAGAAGTTTGTTCTGATGATGAGTTTGAAGCTTCGACTACTTTTTTCGGAGTCTTTTTTTTCTGCATTTTCGCTTTTGCCTCTTCAATAGCTTGTTGTATTGCTTTTTGTTTTGCATCTTCTTTGTCCTGTTTTGTTAGTTCTACAACATGATTTACTACTACTTTTGCTAAAATTGATTTTCCGATTTCTATTTTATCTTCATCGTAGTAATGAACTGCCATACCGTAAACCTCATCATCTGTAAAGCCTTGGCGACCGCTTTTTTGGACTTGGTTCATAATGTAGGTAATACAGTTATCAATATTTTTACCTCCTTTTTTCATTGTTTCTGCAAACAATTGGTCTTGCTGTGCAACTTGCTCTAAATGCTTTTGAATAGCTGCTTTAAATGGATCTGTTGGTTTCATAATTTAGTGTAAAAGTTTATCCCTCATATTGGTTGAGCAATATTGGGTTGATTAATTTATATATGAAAGGGGAGTGGGAGGTTATCTTCCGAAGATTAGCATAAAACTATCTCGCTGCTCTTGGTTGGTTATTTTTGTAAATCCGGTTAATTTTTTAAAAGTTTCCGAATCTATTTTTTTTCTTGTTGGCTTAACTTCAACATAAGGAAGATTTAAGTATTGGCACATTTCAATTATTTTGTTGGCAGTTTCAAAGTTTCTTCCTGTATTTTCTCCAATTTTAGAATTGAATGCAGCCGAATGACTTTGCTTAGTGTGCCAATTTGATTTATTTAAAGAGCCTTTTTCAATATAAACAATTGGCTTTTCTTCACGCTCTTTGTAAAATTTAAGGAAATCGAATAATTCAAAGAAAGTTAAATTCTCAAGCGTGTATTCGTTTCCGTTTTTGAAAGTGACACCGTTCTTGTCGACATCTGGGTCGATACCAATTAAAAGTTTTCCCATTATTCTAAAATTGATTTTTTAAAGTCTTCGAAGTCGTACATGTTTTTCTTCAAATAATCGCAAACAATAATATTTTTGCACTTATTTTTAACTAACTGAATTGGATTACCAGATTGTATTTTATCATTTAGACCTTGAAGTAATGATTTATGAGTAATTGCGCTTTTTTTAGCAATTTCTGTTCTTTGTTCGGTTGCATATACAAGTAATTGCTTATTGTAAAGTTCCCTTTTTTCTTCATCTGTAATTTTTATTTTACCTGAATTATAAAGTTCATCGTAAAGTAACCAAGCACTATCAGAAAATTTATCCTTTTTAATTTCTTCATAAAGCATTTCAATAAACTTTAACCGGATTTGTTTTTTTTCTTCATCCGTTTTTGGTGGTGGAGCACTTAATAAAACTTGCTTTTTATCAATGTAGGTTCTTAAAGATTCGTTTCTGAAATTTGTATAAGATTGAAGTACTTCACCAATGGCTACACAATCCAAAATTCTAAAAACTTTTATTTCTGGAAATTCACGAGCAACAAACATTTTGAAAGCTTCTTTTATTTCCTCAACGGTCAAGAAACCAAATTTTGACTTTAAAAAATCCGAAACAACTAACATTTGAATTTGTAAATCCTTGGCTTCATTTTCGTTAGAAACTTTAATATTTAAAATAGTAAGCAAATAATTGATTAAAGCGTCTGTTTCTGAATTGTTGTGTATTTCCTTTAATTTTGGATAATCTTCGCTAAGAATCGCCAACGATGGTCTGGATTGCTTTATCTGTGCTAAACCTGAATTGTTGTTTCCCGCCGAAACTATTATTTTCTGTTCCATTTTGAGTTTTGTTTTTTTGCTTTGGAAGCCAGTTAACGAAATGCGTTATGAACGCTTTTTTATTTTTGTGTTGATCTGTTGTTGTTTTTAGAAATAAAACAAATTCATCAATTTTGGTTTGAATTTCTTCAATTGTAATTTTTTGCTGCATCGAAACACTTTCTAACCAACTTTGACTTTCGTTTTTTAAAATTTCAGCATGTGAAGAATTAAAATCAATAATATCATTACCGAAATTTTTAATTTCGGAATTGTTAATTGGTAAATTGGTATTATGTATATTGGTATTATTATACTCACCGTGCTTTGTAAGGTGCTTTGTAATGTGCTTTGGTACTTGCTTTGTAACGTGCTTTACACTTGCTTTATCATATGCTTTGTAATTTGCTTTGCAATTTTCTTTCAAAGCAACTATATTGCTTGAGTGTTGATTTCTTGAATATTGAATAACTTCTATAAAGCCAAAATCAACTAATTCGTCAAATGTTTTTTTGTAAACAGAATAGCTTTTTATGCCAATAGCATCTAAAACCATAGAAGCAGGTAAACCAAATTTTTGTTTCCAACCTAACCTATTACAATGTTCAACAGTAAAAGCATATAAGGCACAATGAACAGGTTTTATAACTTCTGGATTTTCAAAAGCAAAGTCCCAAAAATTCCTCATTAATGCGTAATAATCAAGTTTTGCCATAATTCGTTTTTTTATGTGCCATACATTTTTAATGTTAATTCGATTCGTTTCTTTTCTTCAAGCAATAAAATGAACTTCTCTCGATGATGATCAATAAATTCTTGAAGTACTTTATAGTAGATTTCCAATTGTTCTACATCATCGGTGATATCATCATACATAGCTTATTTTGTAAAAGGTACGTTAGTTAATTGTCGGCCATTATTCCAAATTGAAAAGCCGTTTTCGTTTTCAATTATTTTCATAGTTTCAATTTTTCCGAAGAAATTATAATTTCCACCCATATCTACAAACCATCCTTTTTTCTTTGTTCCATCAGGATAAGTGAATATTCTCATTACTCTACCAACAATTTGGTAATACAAGGATAAAGACATCGTTGAACGAGCCATTAATACCGCTTCTAACGCTGGATAATCAAAACCAGTAGTAAGTACACCAACATTGATTAAACATTTGATTTGTCCGTTTTTAAATTGGCTCAAAATCTTTTCTCTTTCAAGTTTCTTTGTTTCTCCAGTTAGTACTGCGGAACCTGGTATCTTTTTTTGAACCGAAATTGCTTCTTCAATTAGTGAACAGAAAATCAAAAGGTTTTTTCTTTTGTTTAAAATCGTTAATGCTGTTTTTACAATTCTTGAAGGCATATCAATTGACTTGTAATATCTTCTTAATGAAGTTTGAGTAAAGTCTGTTCCTGAAGCATTAACTTGTAATTTGCTTCTATCAATTACATCAAAATTGTAATACTCTAATTCCGCTAAAAAACCAGCGTTAAAAAGAACATCATTTTGAATGTAGTATAAAACCTTTTCAAAAATACTTGGTGAACTACGTGTAAGAAAAGTAAGTTGCGGACCAGTTGCAGTTGTTTCTAATCTGTAAGGTGTGGCCGTTAATCCTAAAACTTTAGCATTTGGAAAAGCCTTGATGAATTCCTGATACATACCAGCATCAGAGTTAACTAAATGGCATTCATCAATGATTATATTTTTTAAACCTTTGAAAAGATGCTTTTTATTAATGATGCTGCCAATGGTGCAAAAGGTAACTTTGTCAATTCTTTTTTCCCCAGCTGATGCGCTATAAATTGAAGCCTTTCCATAATAACAAAACTTTTCATAATTCTGTTCCAAAATTTCTTTTGAAGGTTGGAGGACAATTGTTTTGCCCTCCAACGGTTCCAAAATTTTAGCAATTACAAAAGATTTTCCTGAACCTGTTGGTAATATTTCAAGTCCAGTATTATAATCTGTTGGTTTTGTAAAAAAATCTACTCCAATATCAATAGCTTCAGTTTGATAAAACCTAGCTTCAAATTTCATAATTAATCTACTTTACCATTTTCAAAAGCATCATCTTGTTGAGCAAAAGTCATTGAAGTTTGATTTGGATCATCTTGAGGGGCTGTTTTACCATTCATGTATTGTTCCACTTCTTCAATAGCTTCTTGAATTCTCTCTTTAAATTCAGATAAGTACAAGTAAGCACTTGAATATTTAATTTTTGGAGTTTCGAATTTTATGATTCCGTTATCAACTTCTTTCCAGCCTTGAAGAATAATCGATTTATTTTCTTCAACACCTGAGATTTTGAAACCAGTTACATAATACTTTTCGGTTTCGATTTCTTCTTCTAATTCAACTAATTTAGTAACATTGTTGTTTCCTGTGTAAGCATCATCAAGATGAGCCAAAAACACATTTAATCTGTCAAATTTTATTTGCAAATCATCGTGAACAATGTGAGCTCCTTTTCTTTGAAGTGTATCTCCTTTTGTTTTCCCTTTTAGTAACTCGTATGAGTAATTACAAAGGGCATCGCTAATGTTAGCGCCTTTAATTTCTAACTCTTTGTTAGACATTTCTTCAACTTTTTTTGTCATCTGATCTAACTTATCAGCATCGATGGTAAAGACTTTCTTTGTCATAATTATAATTAATTGTTTAAATAATATTCTTTGAATTTTCCTTTTACATATTCGTCTTGAACTGGAATGTTCCAAATATCTTTAAGGTCTTTTATTCTACGTCTTAAATCGCCAATTTGGTATTTTAGCAAAGCTTCAGTAGTTGTTAATCTTTCGCCACGCATTAAAGCATCATAAACGATTTGACATTGTTTTGAGAATTCCTTTTTGTTTTTCTCAAAATGTTCTTGGTTTTTAATTTTATTTTCAGTGTGTTGATAAAATTTGAAATCCAATTCCGGTGTTTTAGTTTGGTTATGGTTCATCTATAATTTCTTTTAAGATTTTTAAATTGTTTGCTCCTATTTGAGGAAGCAAAACGCCTGTTTGTCTGTAGTGAATTAAAGCCTGTTCCAAAACCGCTCTATTTTCTTTTTTAACGATTAGATTTTTTTGAAATTGTTCTAACTTTTTAAAAGTTTCGGTCTTTTCAATATCGTTGGCAGTTACGAGATTTGTCATAAATACTGTTGGTTGTTTTTTAGTTGCACTTCGATTTCTTTTAGGAAATCTTTTTCTTCTGGAGTAGGTAAGTAGATGCCAGCTTGTTTACTTGAATAATCTCTAAATTTGTTGATAACATAAGTCGTTTCATCTTTAGAGATATTTGCAAAACTTCTCCAATCTATTCTAACCTCGCCAGTTACTTTGTTCGTGAATTCTGATTTAAAAATTTCAGGACAAACAATTTTTTTTATTATTTCTTGTTTAACATATTGGGCTGGTTCCCCATATTCAAATGCGAACCAACCAAGTATTGCATGGAAATAACTATTTTGATTAATTGACTTTTTTTCTTGCATTCGTTTAAGTTCAAATGCTTGCCCTTTTTGGATGAAGTATTTTATTTTTTCGATTGCACGATTTATGTCAGCTTCTTTTTTAGGATTGTAAATCATGCGTTTTAGCTTTTTCTAATACTGAATTACCTAATTGAACTAAAGATTTCCAATTTGAGACAGACAATGAAAATTCATTTCCAGCATGTGAAATAAGCATCCATGGTTCGCACTCATCATCAGGACTTAGAACTACAACTTGCTCACATAAAGTATCTTCATCAGCAAATTGTTTAACTTCTTGTTTTTGTTCGAATTTTAGCATTTAAAAAGGTGTTATATTAAAATCTATTACCATTCCATTTGTGGCAACAGATACGTTTTTTTGTGTTGCTTCAAATACTTCTTTCTGAAATTGTTTTTCGTTAGAATTAGTATCTGATAAGTGAATAAGTACAATATTGTTTACTGCAGATAAATCATTTGCTTTTAGCATATCAATGCAGTTTTCAAGCGAAAAGTGAGACTTTAAAATTCTGTTTCTCAAAAATTCTTTGTCGCTATCGGGTCCGTATTTCTTGTCAATAATTTCTTTTGAATAGTTGGCTTCAATCAAAATATTATTTAGTCCAGGAAAAGTGTATTTGCAATAGTATGTATCTGTAAGGAAAAGAACCCGACCACATTCTTCATGTTCGATTAGGTATCCAAGCGGCTCAACCGCATCATGTTTAACATCAAAAGCCATTACTTTAAAACCTCCAATTTGAACAGTTAGTTTGTGTGCAATATTCATTGACCTATGAAAAGTGTCAGGATTTATTTCACTCCAAGTTTTTTTTCCTGAAAAGGTCGTGATACCTAATTTCAAAACTTCTTCAACTGCTTTGCAATGGTCTTTATGTTCGTGAGAAACAATGCAACCAACTATTTTTGAAGTATTAAAATCAACTGCTTTTTTGATTTCTTTGATGTTTACACCACACTCAATAAGTAATGCCTCTTGCTCTGTTTCGAGCAAGTAGGCATTTCCAGAACTTCCAGTTCCGATTACTTTAAGTTTCATTTTTTAGAACCCAGCTTCGTTTTCCACTTGTTCAAAAGCCATTTCTGGTGAAGCTGTTGGCATTACAACTTCTGGCTCTACAACTTCTGCTTCTTCAATATTAGAAGTATCGAAAGTCAAAGCTTCTTTGTTGGCTTCTGTTTTAACTTCGTGAGCTACATTTTCGCCAGTTACATCGATTACCTTATCATCTTCTTCTAAAGGATCATAAAGAACTGAATCATCTGATGAACTAATTAATAATTTACATGCTCTGTTAATTACTGTTTTAATTCCCATTTGGTCCGCAAAGTTTTTGTGAGCTGGTGAGTTACCTTTTGAACCTCCTTGTCCCCAAGCCATTTGAATTTGATTAATACTCATTACCTCAACGTCTGTTGTTCCGTCAGTAAGTTCGTAAACTGCATAAGCGCCTTTCAATTTGTTTGAACCTACGCTTTCAAGTGTTTGTTTATGATTTACTACTTTTCTTCTTCCTGTTGAATTATCAACTTCAAATTCGAAAGTATCACCTTCAAAAATCGCATTCCCTTTGATGCTTTTTAGTTTTCCGTATCTTTTAGCAATGGCAATGTTTCCAGCGTAAGAAATACTACATTCTAATTTATCTGCATATGGAATAAAATAACATTGCTTTTTGATAGGAGAAACTCCGTAAACAACCATTTTTAATAATGCTTCTGCAATAGAAGATGTGCTACATTTTGCAAGAATATTATTCTTTGGGTCAGATAGAACTATGTATGCACTTTTCAATGCGTTTTCTACGTTATAATCTTTTGGAATTGTTAATTCGCCAGATTTTTGAAACGAATCAATTTTAGATAATACCTGAACAGAAATGTCTTTTTTTACATTTTCTGTTGCTGCTACTGCTGTAGCTGTAGTGTTTTCTGCACTCATTTTTATAAAATTTAATTATTAATTTTTAGGCTACTAATTCCGTATGAAATACAGTTAGTTTTTTGGCATCTTCCGAAACAACCAATCTGATAAGTTGGCTTTTCGTATCGATTAAAGTGTGAACGCTTTCTGCGTTGTCAACAAAGATTGGAGCACATACTCCGTAGAATTCAGATAGTGTATTGATAACATCTAAACCAGCATTGATTTTTGATGCTGTATTTAAATCCGAGTAAGGAACTCCATCAACCATAGCTTCGCAAGTTTCTTTTAAACCTCCGTTGATTTGCTCTTCAAACATTTTGAATTTGATAAATTGAAATTTAGCGTTGATAGCACTTTCAAGTCTGTCGATTTTATCTTTGATGAAGTTCTCAATTACAAACTGCTCTTTTTCTACTGATAAAATGAATTGAGATAAAGTTTTTTCCTCTTCTTTCAATTCCTTAATTCTTTTATCTGAAGCTTCAATTTGTGCCTTTTTAGAAAGTTCACTTTTCAGATTATCAATTTCAGATTGAATTGCTTTTTTCTTTTCAACCAAATCTGAATTGTCAACTGTAACATCTTGCACCGGATTTTCTTCTAAAGTTTTTAATTCTTCTTTTTTTGCTTTGTAATCAGCATTTAATGAAAGAATTGATTCGTAAAGAAGTTCTGGAGTTACTTCTGAATTTTCAGTTGTTGGTGTTTCAGCTTGAGTAATTGAATTCGAAATTGTTTTAATTTCTTTTTCTAAATTTTCAACTACTATTTTTCCGTTTTTAATTCTTTCAGAAATACCAGTTATTTCAGCTTCAGTATTTTCTTTTTCATTTGCTAGATTTTTTCCTGATGTAGAAATTTCAGCAAGTAAAGTTTTCTTACTGTCGTTGAAAGATTTAGTTAACTCCGTTTTTTTACTTTCTACATCACCACTTTCAAATTCTCTTTTACATGTAGGACAATGAAAATCATTATCGTTGAAAGAAATTGATTTAGCATTTAATGCATTCCATTCGTTTCGTTTGGCTAAAATCTTTTCTTCTAATGAAGTTTTGGTTTGATTTAGTCCAGTAAGTTTACCAGCTAATGTTTCAAGTGAACTTTCGCAAGTAGATAATTCTTGCTTTTTAGCAGTTAATTCTCTTTGTAAAGCATCTACTTTAGAAGTATCAGGTTTCAATCTTTCAGTAGCTTCTGATTTGGCTTTAATTTCAATATCTGAAATCTCATATTTCAAGTTACTTACTTTAGTTTTAAAAGAATTAATAGTTTGAAGTTGTGAATCAATTGATTTCGTAACGTTATTAATCGATTCTTCTGCCTTGTCAAACTCAATTCCTTTTTCTTTCAGAAGTTTCTCCAACTCAGCAAAATTCACATCTTCTGGACGACTTTTGAAAACCTCATCAATACGAGTTGGTATTGATTTTAAATCTTCTTTACTCTTTTTGATAGATGCAGCAATTTGAAGTTTATAATCCTCAATTGTTTTTCCTTGAGTAAGTTTTGAAATAAGATTTTCATATTCCGTATTTCCAGAAGCAAGCTCTGCATCAGAAATTTCTCCAGCAATTTGTGTCAAAACATTTCTTCTATCTTGCCACTTAATAGAATTGAAGTAAGTAGGAGAGGTGATGATTTTGAAAACATTCTCGTCTAAAACATCACTTACTTTTTTATTAAATTCAGTTAGGTTTACAGGAACATCATTCCAATAAAACTCACTTACATTTCCCTTGAACTCTGGTAACTCGCCACCTCTTTTTTTAACCCAATTTTCTTTTAAAATTCGTCTGATAGAGATGGTTTCATTTTCAACTAATAGTTTAACCGAAACTTCGTGTTCAATTTCTGGAATTACTTTTCCTAATTTGTCAAGTGTTTTAATTTCGAAGTCTTTTCGCTCCGAAGAATCTTTTCCAAAAAGCGCCCATGTAAAAGCGTCGAAAATGGTTGTTTTACCAGTTGCGTTTGCTCCGAAAATATCGGTCAACTCTTCAAATGATAATTCTAAACTTTTGATTCCTTTAAAATTCGTAAGAGCCATGCTCTTAATAATAATTTGTTTCATAACTTTGTTTTTTGATAATTAAACTTTTAGGTTTCCCCCAATGTTCCAGCATTGGGTTTTTTTTAATCTTCTCTTGTAAAATCTTTATCGTAAGATTTTATAAACTTGTCTAGTGTTTCACGTTCCATAATAGTCATGTCTTTAAACTCTCTATTATTTACACGCCACTTACCGTTAACCATTTCAATGATGATTTTCATACTTGATTTATTTTTAAGATTAAACTTCTGCTTTCAGTAGAATTTTCAGCCTTTGAAAACTCACAGCATCTTTGTAAATTCTCCAACAATGTGAATTCTATTTTAAGTAAATCCGAAATCTCGTTTCTAACTTGAAATTCGTCTCTGGCTTTTTCGCTTCTACCAATTGTTTGGTAGTAGTGTAAATCGCTGATATTATTCAGCTCCGATTTTTTGTCAGTTATTTGCTTTCTAACTTCCTTTAGTTTTTTATAAATCTTTTTCACTTTATTGTTTTTTTAAGTTGTTATTATGAAATAAATGTGTGAAGCCAATACTATAATCGTTAATAGAAAAATGAATGTTTTAATTATCAACTTATAGACTAAACTCGATCGCTCATCATCTAAATTGTCATGAAACATTATCTCTGATTTTTTAAATGATTTGGCTTTTTTCCTCTTGCTCCAGAACCTATAAGTGTTTTGTACTTATTAACTTTCTGTGCTTTGCTTTCTTTTGGAACAACATCGGGACCTTTAATAGATCCCGAATTTTGTCCATGCTTTTGAAGTATTTCTTCAATCGCATCTAAATGTCCCCGCAGACATTTGATATCTTTAAGTGGAATTGGAATTATTTGCATAGTGTATTAGTTTCAAAGATTTCCGAATCTTCTTTTCCTGTGTAAAGCATAAGTTGCTTAACAACTAAATAGTGTTCTAGCTTTCCAGATTTACGTTTAGCATAAGTGTAAATACTTCCTTCTGCTATGCCTAAAATATCAGCAAGTACTTGTCTTAATTGCCAATCATTTCTAATCAAATGATAAATTTCTTTTCTAAACATATTATGCTATTTTAAAAATGTTGTTTTCTACTAATTTTTGAAGTTGTTTTTTTTCTTTTTCTGAAAGTGATCTAATTTTAAGTTCAAGTCTTTTGTATAAATCACTCCAGAATTTATATACATCTAAAGTTGCTTTTTCAAAATTTATATCGAAAGCATTAATGTTTCTCGCTATCTCAATCACTCTAAAAGGCTTGTTTATTTCTTTTGAAGTGAAGTATTGAACGTATAATGCTATTTGAATAAATCTCTCTGTTTCAATCTCAAATTTTATTTTATAAACATTTTTTGAATTGATACTTTTGATTTCTTTTTCTAATTCTTCAATGTTTTTAAAGAATACTGGTTTGTTATTATCAAAAGAGATTTTCAAACCCATGTTGGCAACCTTTTTATTTAAGTTTTTAACCTGATCTATTTTTTGTAAAATATCTTGAGTCATTTGTTATGTATTTTAATTTTTTAGTGGAGTTGCTAGTAACGAACTAGTTATCAGATTCCGAATATTCTCCTCTGCAACTCCTTGTATCGTTTAAATAGATCCTATCCGTATCGTGCCCACATTTTAAGTTATACTAAAGGAGTTCCACCTATTGATTTCATTACCCGAATGATATCTTTTTACATTGCCCTGCCCGTTATTCTGCAATTATTTCTATTTAAACCCTAAAATGTCAAAGAACTTTAATACATTTGTCTTGTACTAATTGTATGGGGCAAATATACATAACTGTTATGTAAAGTACCAAACAAATACAAAACAAAATACATAACTATTATGTAATTTAAAACAATTCTAAATAGTAAAACAATGAAACACGATCTTGAATTTATAGTAAAAACTATTAAGGATAGGGGTCTGACAGCATACAAGATAGCGGAAGAGACAGGTTTAACAGAAGTAGGTATTAACAAAATACTTAATGGAAAATCAAAAACACCAAGACAATCTACGCTAGAAATTTTACATAACTATTTGTTTATTTCTGAAGATGATTCACATAACAATTATGTAAATGAACCTCAAATTCAGTATAATAAATCAAAAAAAAATGATTTATCAGGAGTCGTTTTAAAGGATTTTGAAGAAGAAATTGAAACATTTACAAATAAAAATGGTGTAAAATTTTATGTTTATCCAGATGGATCTACTAAAATAGAAGTTATAAAAATCCCATTCAATGCATACGCTACTTTTTTAGAAGCTTATGCAGATGAAGAAAAATTGCATTCAGAATTTTCTACAACTATATTTACTGTTGATAAAGTTGCTAAAGGCAATTATTTTGCTTTTGATATAAAAAACAATAGCATGAATGGAGGAGGTATATATGATACGCCTAGCGGAGCTGAAGTATTATGCAGAGAAATCGGAAGACATCTTTGGTTGAGTTTACATAGAAATGATTATGGATTTATTTTAATGACAAAAAAAGCTATTTATCATAAAGACATAAAATCATATAATCCTGAAAACGGAATGTTTACTCTTTCGTCCAGAGATAAAGAAAACCATGATTTCGAAATTAATATAAACGACGTATTTAGAATTTTCAACGTTATAAAAAGAACATTCTAAATCATAAAAAATAGTATTATGAAAAAACTAGCATTATTTATATTAGGAGTTTTTACTATTCTTTTAGTGTTACTTAAACCAAGTGACGAAGAAATAAGAATTAAGTTTAATACAGCACTAAATAACAATGGTTATGACGGAATTGAATCCTATGCCAATGCCGAAAAACTTAAAGTTAATGATTATATGTTTTTCACAACTTTAGAGTATAAAAGTAAAAATGTAGGATACACCTTTTTAAACAACATTTCAATTAATAGTGTTGAATAAATGCATACATCTGATAAAACCATTTTAAGATTAATTGAGTTGTTGAAATTTCAAAATAAAATTACAACAGCTAAGAATTTTTGTGAGGTTATCGAAATGCAACCAGGAACGCTTTCAAAAATTGCATCTGGCAAAAATCATTTTACAGTTGAACAAATTGACAAAATTTGCTTAAAATTCAATGTTAACCCAAATTTTATATTTGGCTATGATACACAGGCATTTAGAGACGATACATTAACACATATAAAAGATTTTACAGTGAACAAAAAAGTGAACAAAAACTAATTTTTAACCATTTTAATTTGTTTGTTAAGGATTAAAAATCAATCGATTACAAATTGTGAAAACACATTCGGAGTTTCCCTCTTTCTCCGC
>JACCDZ010437737.1_pt1 | contig 51175 bp, 39 predicted proteins | sample 7449551 | NCBI WGS metagenome assembly JACCDZ01 (sample SAMN15323452, study PRJNA562643) | freshwater metagenome | isolation source: river surface water | place: USA:Blue River Watershed | collected 2017-08-18 | reverse complement strand
TTACGAGGCCAACCGCCCCTCGGCATGCACTTAGGAGTTCGTGAATCCCGTCGAATCCAGTATCAGCCCCGAATTCTTCGTGAAGCGAACGCTTCAGTAACCAGTTCATTGTACGCTTTGCTAACCATAGCAGCAAGACATGCTTTGTGATGTCAGGCTGATTGGTTGTTCAACTGCTGATGAAATAACCAATACGCCAAATTAGCGTTTGGTATGCTTCATCATTCGTTCTTTTTCGCGCGACCAATCTCTGTCTTTTATATCATCCCGTTTGTCGAACTCGCGTTTACCTTTGGCAAGATAAAACTCTAGTTTGACCCAAGGACCTTTCCAATACATGGCTGTTGCCACCATGGTATAACCATCGCGTTCTTTTGCGCCGATTAATTTGTTAATTTCGCGTTTGTTTAACAATAGCTTGCGCGAACGCTCTGGGTCACAAATGACGTGTGTGGACGCGCTATTAAGCGGTTGAATAACCGCGCCAAACAAATAGGCTTCGCCGTCTTTGATAATGACGTAAGAGTCGGCGATATTGGCCTTGCCTTGCCGAATACTTTTAATTTCCCAACCTTGCAGAGCCATACCACCTTCGAAGCGGTCTTGAAGGAAATACTCGTGGCGAGCTTTGCGGTTGAGGGCGATAGTTCCGCCCTGATTGCTTTGATTGTTTTTCTTACTCATGCTTACTCAATGGTGGCATTTTTGCGCCGAACAAGGCGCTGTAACTAGAAACTTGTGACAGGAGCTGGATCTGCTACAATCGCCGTCCTGATTCAGGGGAGTGAGTATGCCACAAATCGAACGAAGCGCGCTGGTTTTTTATAGTTGCAAACAGATGTTTGACTTGGTTAATGACGTCGCGTCTTACCCAGAATTTTTGCCGGGATGCAGCTCCTCGCAAGTGTTGTCTGTTGAAGGCAATGTGCAAACTGCTCGCCTTGAAGTGAGTAAAGCAGGGATCCGCCAACACTTTACAACTCACAACACACTGACGCCGCATCACCAGGTTGCATTACAATTGGTTGACGGACCATTTAGGTTTTTGCGCGGGGGATGGGCTTTTCAGCCACTGAATGAGCAAGCCTGTAAAGTGGTATTGTCTTTGGAATTTGAGTTTTCGAGTAAATTAATCGAATTTGCGTTTGGTAAGGTTTTTACCGAATTGACAGGGGTAATGGTGCAAGCGTTTACCGAACGCGCCAAACAAGTTTATGGAGCGCAACATGGCTGAGCAGATGAATGTTGAAGTGGTTTATGCGTTGCCAAAGCGGCAGTCGCTGTTATCAGTAAATATTGCTGTTGGCAGCACGGTTCGCCAAGCGATTGAACGCTCCGGTATTTTGACGACCTACGCCGAAATTGATTTAGCAGTAAATAAAGTCGGAATTTGGAGTCGTACCGCGAAACTTGATGAAGTGTTAGTCGCGGGGGATCGGGTGGAGATTTACCGCCCATTGATTGCAGATCCAAAAGATATGCGTAAAAAACGTGCAGACAAAGCCAAGGAAGAAGGTCGTGCAGATAAAGTGACTGGTGGCAGAGTCCATGAAAAGCATGACGCTGAAAAAACAGCGGAGTAAGCTAACTGCGATATACGCTGAGCCATGCTACATGTGTTTATTTTGTGCTTAGGCTGGCGTCTAGATATGGCGCATTGAGTCATTCGGCTCTAGAGAATTTGGCTTTTATCCATCGGCAATTGGATCAATCCGCACACGGTTAATACACGCTTGAATTAGTTTTGAAAGTTAGCAAGTGTGATGATTTTACCGCGATGTCGTTGTTCGTGCCTGACGTTATTGTTTTTAACATTATTGAGCAGCTGCAGGTATCACAGCATTAGTTACTAGCAATAAACAAAGTGGATAAATGAGATAAAAAAGGAGTGATTTAGGCTAAATCGCTCCTTTTTTGTGAGCCCAGCATTTTGCGTTAAGCAGTGTGCGTCAAGCATTCACTTAAAACATTGTGCGCCGAGCATTGTGCTTTACTGATTGTGCTTTACCGATTGTGCGTGTGGCCTAAAGGGCTCAGGCCAACGCGAGTTGTCTGGCAAATTTTGCTCGTACCGACAACAAACAATCCAAGTAGACGTTATGGTTTAATCGAGCTTATTGATCTAGCGGGACGTTAAAGTTCTTTGGCATCTCGAAATCGCCAGTCATTTTAACTAATTTACCCTGCGCGAAATCTAAGACTAATTTTTTCTCAAAATTTTCGCCGCGACCGCCTTTTAATGAGTAAAAATAATGCCAAACATTGTCGTCGAAGCTATTTTCAGCAACAGGATTTCCCAAAACATACTGAACTTGTTCTTTGCTCATATTAATACGAAGCTTATCAATATCCTTCTGTTCCAAGAAGTTGCCTTGTGGCACGTCAATACGGTAAATCCAGTTAGAACAAGCAGTTACTGACAAAGTGCAGCAGATTACGATGCACCAGTTGCGCAGTGATTTTAAAGTTACAGCAGCCATAATTCTCTTCAATATTCTGGTAATGCCTGCATCATACCGCAAGCGAAGGATAAGATTAAACCCTTCGTCAGACCTAAGGTGTACATAAAAGTTCGCGTGCATTCGCAATTGCATGAGCGCTGACGTTTTCTCCAGCTAAAAGTCGCGCAATTTCTTGAACTCGTTCATCGTCAGCCAGTGCGCGCATCCGCGTTTCAGTGTGTTGTCCGTCGGTATACTTTTCCACAAACATTTGCTGATGACCTTGGCTTGCAACCTGCGGTAGATGGGTGACGCAGATAAGTTGGGTGGTACTTCCGAGTTGTCTGAGTAAACGGCCAACACCTGCAGCGACTGGGCCACTGATCCCGACATCAACTTCATCGAAAATCAATGTAGGGGTGGTGACTTTATCAGCCAAAATCACTTGTACTGCTAGGCTGATCCGTGAAAGCTCGCCACCAGAGGCCACTTTATACATCGCTTGCAGTGGTTGGCCTGGGTTAGTGCTAACCATAAATTCGACATGATCGGCACCTAAGGCATTCGCTTTATCCATGGGCAGCGCATGGACCTCGATAAAAAACCGTGCATTGTGCATGCTGAGTTCCGCCATGCTCGCAACAATTTTCTGACCGAGCTCTAACGCTGCTTGTTGCCGACATGCACTCAATTCTGCTGCGGCCTCACTGTACTGGCGGGCTGCAAGTTGAATATTTAATTCGAGCTCAGTAAGGCGTTCATCATCACCCGCGAGCTGTTCAAGTTGCCGTGATAAATGTTGGTGGTGCAGGGCTAACTGATCGTAAGGCACTTGGTGCTTACGGCTAAGGGCTACCCATTGACCTAGACGCTGGTCGACTTCTGCCAGGCGCTCTGGATCAACTTCGATACGCTCGGCGTAACGACGAAGTTCCCTGGAAGCTTCTTCAATCTGCACTAATGCCTCTTGCAACATTTGTTCAATTGGCTGCAGTTTGGCATCAAGCGCCATACTTTCACTGACTTCGTAACATGCCTGACGTAACAAGCCAAAGGCGTTGCCATCTTCCTGCTCGTAAAGGAGTTGCAGACTAAGTTGGCTGCTGGCAATAAGCCCTGAGCTATGGCTCAGCCGCTGATGCTCAGCTTCAAGTTCTGGGTATTCATCAACGGCGGGTGAAAACTGGTCTAGCTCTGCCACCTGATATTCCAGTAATTGTCGCTGTGCTTCACGTTGTTGCTGATTCTGTTGCAGACTTTGATATTCTTGGCGCAGCGCCTGCCAGTTTTTCCAACTCGTTTTGGTTTGCAGCAATAGCTCAGGGGCGGCGGCGTATGCATCTAGTAATTGGCGTTGATAATCGGACTTTAGCAGTTGTTGATGCGCATGTTGGCCGTGAATGCTGAGTAAATGCTGTCCAATTGCTTTAAGCTGTTGTGCTGGCACTTGCACACCGTTGATGTAACCACGAGACCGTCCTTCGGCACCAATCACTCGTCGAATGATACATTCATTGCCCATCGCTAAATCTTGATCATGCAACCATTGTTGCGCGCCCGCTAAATGGCTGATATCAAAGGTTGCGACTAGGTCAGCTTTTTCTGCACCAGGCCGCACCGCCATGCCATCGGCGCGTTCGCCTAAGCATAATGAGAGTGCGTCTAAGGAGATCGACTTACCAGCACCAGTTTCGCCAGTGATGGTGGTCATACCCGGTTGCCATTCAATTTCTAAGGCACGGACAATTGCAAAATTACTGATGTGAAGATGAGTGAGCATCACGGCTCCTTGATTGCTGGTGAATAACTGTTAATTTATACAGTGATTCAGCAACTAGCAAGATGCCGTAGAAAAAATATCCGAAAGTTAGTTGGCGTTGGCTGTTGGATTTACAGTAACTCAGGGCTACTTCACTGAAATTAGTATAGTTTTGAGCCCCAGCCGAGTTTGTTGCGCAGTACATGAAAATAACTATAACCTGGCGGATGTACCAGTTTTAGCGGCTTGGGATGTTTTCTAATGACGATATCATCACCTGGCATCACTGCCAAAATCACATGACTATCACAGCTGATTTGCAAGTGGGCATCGTTACTTGGTGCAACCTTTAACCTGATTTCGCTAGTGCCCGACACCACTAAAGGTCGAGAACTGAGAGTGTGTGGAAACATCGGGACTAAACACATCGCATCAAGTTCTGGGGTTAAGATAGGCCCCCCCCCGGATAAGGAGTAGGCCGTAGAACCAGTTGGGGTGCTGACAATCAAGCCATCGGATCTTTGGCTAAATACAAACTCACCGTTTATATAAGCTTCAAATTCAATCATATGCGCGACTTTGTCGGCATGAAGGACCGCTTCGTTAACCGCGCTGTTGCTGCTTTTTATCTGATTATTCCGCAGCACTTCGATTTCTAGGAGGTTGCGTTGTTCTGGGACGAAGTTCCCGGTTAATACTTCGGCCAGTGGTACCTGAAAACTCTCTGGGGATAAATCGGTAAGAAAACCTAAATTCCCACGGTTCACGCCAAGCACAGCGACACCAAACCGAGCCAGAACTCTGGCGGCACCGAGCATGTTACCATCTCCACCGACGACAATAGCCAAGTCGCAATTTTTACCTAAATCAACTAAATCAACGGCTTGCACCCCTTCAACCCCGAGCGAAGCGGCAACACGTTCTTCCACAAGAATTTCGACAGGATATTTTTTGAGGAAATGGTACAAGCTCACCAGGGTATGATTTGCCCCTTGATGATTAGGTTTGCCGATAAGACCAATGGTCCGAAAACTGGGCGTCATAACTGCGGATCCAGAGATAAGGTGTTGATGAGTATACAAAGTGAAAGCACTCTGCACCAGCACTCTACCGAACAGACTTTGCATTAAAACCGTCTGAAGGTTGATTTTTTTAGTAAAGACCCCACTATAGGCAAGTGCATAACAAGAGGTAGTGGCATGACCACAGCATTAAGCCGTTCCGATGTCATTTTAAAAATCATTGTAGAGCAGTACCTAGCCGACGGTGCGCCAGTGTCTTCGAAATTTATTTCGGAGTTAGGCTGTTTGCAAGTCAGCTCAGCAACGGTGCGCAATACCATGGTGCAACTTGAACAGCTTGGATTGATAAAGTCACCACACACCTCGGCAGGCCGGATCCCGACGACCCAAGGCATACGTTTTTTTATCGATAAAATGCTGCAGCTTGAGCCTATTCCGGCGCGTTGGCAAAGTGAAATTAACGACAATTTAGTGCCGCAACTGCCGCCGTCAGTGCTGTGTCAGCGCGCAGGCCAATTGCTGGCGAACTTAACCGGTCTGGTGAGTTTATTGAGTCCACCTAAAGCGGCAGGGCGGGTAATTCGGCAGACCGATTTGGTGCGTTTGGGCAGTGATCGCTTGTTACTGGTGGTCATTGATGAAGAAGGCGATATTTTACACCGAGTGCTGGCGGTTGCTGTGGATGCCGCGACTTTGAGCCGCGCATTATGTCTGCTCAATGCGGCTTTATGCGGTCAACAGTGGCTTGATGGTATTAGCCGCTTAGCTTTGATGTTGAAGTCGGAAACTGGCGCCACCTCACAACTGCTGCATGATGTGATGGCCCAGTTAAGTTTGGATGAGCTGCAACAAAATCGCCCTTTAGTTTTTGGTCAGCACCATCTGTTGCAAGCTGCTGAAAGTCAAAAAGATCCAGCGTTGCAGCAGGTCATTCAATTGTTGGAATATCCATCCTGTTTGATGCAGTTATTAGCGCCGGTAACACAGGATGACAATACAAAATTGATCCTAGGTCGCGAGTCTGGGATCGCCGAGTTACATAACGTCAGTGTGATTGCAGTGCGTTATCAAGCTTATCCCCATCGGTTCCTTGCTTTGCTTGGACCTCGGCGGATGAACTATGCGCATTTAATCCCGCTGGTGGAAGCTTGTGGACAACAATTGTCAAAGCACTTGAATCAGCCGCGACAATCCCCATAATAGCTGCACTTAGTTTGGAGTAAGAAAGTGATGAGCGAACAAGAAAAGGTACAAAACGGCCAAGAGCCAGTAGCAGAAGCAACGTCGGCAGCTGATGAAACAGTGCAACTGTCTGATGAGCAAACAATTATTGCGCGATTAGAAGCAGAATTGGCGGCAGCAAAAGCCCATGCTTCTGAACAGCAAGATTTAGCGTTACGGGTTCGTGCTGATGCCGAAAACAGTAAACGCCGTGCTGCTCAAGATGTCGAAAAAGCGCATAAATTTGCTTTAGAGAAATTTTCTTCAGATTTATTAGCCGTGATCGACAACCTTGAACGTTCGATTGGCTTTATTGATCGTGAAAACGAAGCAGTAAAAGCGTTGGCGGAAGGCGTTGATTTAACCTTAAAAGGTCTGCTGGATACCGTGGCGAAATATGGTGTCGAGCAATTAGATCCACAAGGTCAACCATTTAATCCTGATTTCCACCAAGCAATTTCAATGCAACCGCATCCAGAACTCGCGCCAAATACCGTGATGTTCGTCATGCAAAAAGGTTACGCACTGAATGGCCGACTGTTACGTCCAGCAATGGTTGGCGTTTCGAAAAAGCCTGACTAATGTCTTAGTCGCGAATTAAGGCCAGACGCTTGTCTGGCTTTTTTTTTTGAAAATCCGCAGACATCCTTGTTGTTGTGCTTGCTCGGTGGCACGGCTCAAGTCATGCTGAAGTGAGTGCGTTTTCAGCTGAAATTTTTCCCGCTCGAGGTTCTGTATGCAACTGGCTAACCCAGCATTATTGCGAACTGATAGTTTTATCGCCGGACAATGGCAAAGTGCTGAAACTCGCTTTGCGGTGCTTAATCCGGCAACAGAGCAAGTGATTGCGCAGGTTGCTGAGGCTGATGTTCATGCGGCGATTACCGCTGCGGTTGCTGCTCAAGTTGAATTTGCCAGTACTCCCGCGACTGAACGTGCCGCATTTTTATCCCGTTGGCACCACTTGGTGTTAGCCAATGTAACGGATCTCGCGCAAATTTTAACGGCAGAGGCTGGAAAACCATTGCAAGAAGCGCAAGCGGAAATTCGATATGCCGCGTCTTTTATTGAATGGTTTGCCGCAGAAGCGCTACGAGTTTCAGGCGATGTATTGGCGTCTGCAGTAAAGGGCCAACGCTTGCTTAACTTGAAACAACCCGTGGGGGTGGTTGCAGCGATCACGCCATGGAATTTTCCTGCGGCGATGGTGACCCGAAAATTGGCGCCAGCATTTGCCGCTGGTTGTGCGGTGGTGCTTAAACCGTCGGAATTAACGCCGCTAACCGCACTGGCGTTGGCGTATTTGGCGGAGCAAGCAGGGTGTCCAAAAGGTGTATTAAACATCGTCACCAGCAACAATGCAGCTGCAGTCGGGCAGATACTCGCAGGGCATCCACAAATAGCCAAATTGACGTTCACCGGCTCAACCACCGTTGGTAAATTATTGATGCGGCAATGCGCTGATACCGTCAAACGCCTCTCGCTGGAGCTTGGTGGCAACGCGCCAGCCATTGTGTTCGCCGACGCTGATTTAGCTTTGGCAGTGCAAGCGGTGATGGCCGCGAAATTTCGCAATGCCGGCCAAACTTGTGTTTGTGTTAATCGAATTTTAGTCGAGCAAAGTGTGGCCGCAGAATTTTCAGCCTTGTTAAAACAAGCGATGATGCAATTGGTGACCGGCGACGGTGTAAGCCCTGGAGTGCAAATTGGTCCGCTTATTAACTCTGCCGCTGTTGCTAAAGTCTCACAGCTAGTCGACGACGCGGTGGCTTCAGGAGCGACCCTAAGCTTTCAAGCTGCAAGAGCGCTGGAGCTAGGTTATTTTTATCCGCCAACTCTGCTTGAAAATGTAACCGCGGCAATGCGCATTAGTCAGCAAGAAATCTTTGGCCCGGTTGCCGCGATCCAGCTGTTTTCGACGGCGGACGAAGCGCTCAATTTGGCGAATGATAGTCAAAGCGGCCTTGCTGCCTATTTATTCACTAAAGATACCCAGCGGATTTGGCATTTCTCTGAGCAATTGCAGGTCGGCATGGTAGGCATAAATGCTTCGGCAATTTCGCAGGCGCACATCCCGTTTGGTGGAGTTAAATCTTCGGGGTTTGGCCGCGAGGGCTCAGTGTATGGCATCGAAGAATATTTACAATTGAAGCATTTATGTTGGGCGAATTAATAGCTTTAGTGAACTTCTCAGAGTAAATTAGTAGGCCGAAAAATTCGCTGATAACTTAGTCAGTACCCACAATGTCTTTGGGAATCGCAGTCGCAACGGAGAGTTGGCCATGAAAGGAAGATTTAGCTTAGTACTTGCAGTAGCACTTTTGGGTTGTGGTGGTGGCGGTACTATCGAGAGTGGCAGCGGTAGTGGTAGTGGTTCAAATCCACCAAGCCAAGTTGTGACATGGCAACCAACCGCTGGGGGCAGTTGGCCCGTAAGTACGCCGTCGGCGGAAGGTCTTGATCAGAATAAAATAATTGCCGCAGTCAATGCCGGGGCTGGGGTTAACGGTTTGTATTCGATGTTGGTGATGCGTCGTGGGCAATTAGTCGCGGAAACTTATTATGGTAATCGCAATGCTTCGACACTGTTTCAGTTGCGCTCGTCAACGAAAACGGTAATGGCTAATTTGATTGGCATTGCGATATCACAAGGGAAAATTAGTTCGGTTAATCAGCCGATCACTGATTTTCTGTCTAAGGATTACGCAGATTTATTAAGTAACAAAGGCGGTATCACAATCGCGCACTTAATGACGATGAGCTCCGGGATCAGCTGGAATGAATCCACCGCTGATGGCTATAACGCTTTTGCATCTGCGCCAAATCCTGCGCGCTATGTGTTGCAACAAGGCATGTTAAATTCACCTGGAAGTCGTTTTAATTACAATTCTGGTGGGATGCATTTGTTATCGGTCATTTTGACTAAAGCGACCGGGATGTCGACCTCACAATATGCACAGCAAGTATTGTTTACCCCGCTAGGGATCAGCAATTTTAAATGGGAACTGTTGGGAGATGGTTTTATTAATGGTGGAGCAGGGTTAGAACTCACTGCCCGCGATTTTGCCAAGTTGGCTGTGATGTGGCAACAAGATGGTATTTGGCAGAATAAACGAATACTGCCTGCGGGTTGGCAAGATTTGGCGAAAACCGCCAGTCAAAATCCAACACGTTCTTTAGGCGGGCTCGCGGTGAACGGCTATGGTTATGGCTGGTGGCTTGCACAATCAGGCAATCCTGGACACCCGGCACAATTGGCTTGGGGCTGGGGTGGCCAATTTGCATTGACCATACCGCCATTGGATTTTACCGTGATAACCTTAGCGAACCCTCAGCCCAGCAATGTAAACTTACAGGAAGGCAATATCATGGGGTTGGTGTATCAGCAGATATTGCCAGCGATTCAATAAGTTATCTGAAGTGTTTCGCACTTAGCTGCGATGCATTTAGAGAAGTTCCCGCCAGACAAAAGACGCCAGAGGATGTTGCTGGCGTTTTAATTCTTGAACAAATAATTGAGCTATCCAGCTAGCACCGACGACATTCAAATGAGTGTTGTCGGTTTTCCCTTCTGGAAATTGCTGGTAAATACCCGCTGGAATTTGGACAAAATAGGCCTGTGAAGCTAGCGGGCCAAAACGGGTTAAATCGTTGCAGCTCAGTTGGTGCAAGTCAAAGAGCGGGACCTTAAGCTTTGTTGCCACAGTGCGAGTGGCTTCTGCATATTCGGCAAGCCCATCGCGTAGTTGTCCTGCTTCGTTAAAATCGCGTCGACAAATTGGGGTTGCTAATAATGGCAGCGCGCCTTTAGCTTGTGCCTCGCGAATGAAGCGACTTAAGTATTCTTGGTATGTCGAGTCTGCGGCTGCATATCTTGCAGGATCGGTAATTTTCTGGTCATTGTGGCCAAACTGCAGCAGCACGTAATCGCCTGGCTGTAGCTCGCTAAGTAATAATTGCCAGCGGCCCTCATTGGCAAATCGTAGAGTACTCCGGCCATTTGCCGCGTGATTCACTATCTGTAATTGTTGCGACATAAATTGCGGCAGCAGCTGACCCCAACCCCGCTCAGGGTAAGCCAATGCTAGTTTGTCCGACATGGTCGAGTCACCCGCTAAATGTAGGCGCAGCAGCGGAATTTCAGTACTGGGTCGAGCCGTGGTCGTGCCTTTCGGCGGACCGGATGCGTCAGTTGCCATAAAAGCTCCAACAGAAAAAGTGGTAGTGCAGACTATAACAAAAATGGCGATTAACGTGGTGCGCATGCCAACTCCCCGAGTTAATAACGCAGTGATTGGCGGATCTGAAGTAATAGAACTTCGGGCTGCCAAGCGCCCTGGAAGGTCCAATCCGCAGTGATTTGACGCGCTTGTTCGGCGTCAAGGTTATCTTGCAACCACAGATATTGCGTTTTCGCCGCTAGGTCGTTGCCAAAAAAATACGTACGCTGGCCGTATCGATTAGCTTGGTCACGCCAAGGCTCCTTGGGATAAGTACGCCGATAAATCGGGGTGTCGGCCATCGCTTGACTAAAACGATTGTGCAGCAAATAAAACTGGCCATCATAATGATGTCGACCCAGTTCAAAGCCGGTGACCCCTAAAAACTGTGAATGGCTGACGACAAATTTATGCGCGGGCGAAAGCTCGCCGTCGTGCCATAGTGTCGCCACCGCTTGCAGGTTGACGAATTCGCTGCGGGTTATATATGCCGTGCCTCTGGGACAGATTAAATCCACTCGTCCGCTAAAACGGCCATTGGCGTGATAATACATGCCATCGAATTTGTTCCACAAACTGACAGTATCGGCGCCGTTACTGGCAAAGTTAACATGGTCGGTCAAAATGCGGGTGGCGGTTTGAAAGCCACGCATCGCAAATTGATGGCCATAGCGTTTTGGATCCCGTGGATGTTCCAGCGCATAACTGTTTTGTACCGTCATATCCAGCAACACAATATCTGATGCCGCAATGTTCACAACCGCCGCGCCCCAGTCCTGTTCAAGCGCGGCACCGCGGGGCAGGGCAGCACTGTTAGACGTCGCTTGACTAGTTTGCTTAGACTTTAGAAAGTGTTCACGCAAAATGCCAAAGCGCAGTACCGTTTGCTCTTTGCCACTGCCTTTTATAATGGTTTTGCCACGGCGAATAAATAACTGCTGCTGGAACACTCCTGGCCCAAGCGTGATGAGGGCCCAGTTATCATCGTTTGGCAGGCTATTGAGTACTGTCTGAATGGACTCTGCTGACGCTACACTGACATGACGCCGATGCGTCATGAGAAAGGGCTCCGCACTGGATTGCTCTTTAGCGCCGGTTTGCGCGGCAAAACTTACTGGCGCATTGCTGGCTAGCGCAAGTCCCATGACCAGCATTATGCGCTGGGTTCGATGAAGACCTGTTCGCCACAAGCTCTGACTCAATGTGCGTAGGCATGTTCGAGCGGCTAAGCCGCTCTGTTTGCTGCTATTTTGCAAGCAGGGCACTCACTTCGATACCTGCCAGAATAAATGGCGCAGTGCCTTTACTATCGTTACGATACAGCGGTTCGCTCATGTAATAACGATAGCTGCCATCACGACCAGCGCCAAGGCCAGCGACTTGCACCATATTGACCAAATTAACGGTACCATCGGCTTCGACCAGCACAAATTCATTGAGTAACCCTTGATAGGCTCTTAACGTTGCATCCCGATACATTTCTGCAGAAATGTAATTTTGGTTTAACGCTTTCGCCAAGAAATACACAAACATACTGCTACCACTGGCTTCGCGATAATTCCCGGTTGCCTGCGGTTTATCGGTAATTTGAAACCATACGCCAGTTTCTTGATCCTGATATTTCACTAGACTCGCAGCTAATTCATTCACCATGTCGAGCAAAGGTTGGCGCAAGTCGGAACGGTCTGCAGGAATACGATCCAGCACATCCACCAGTGCCATGCCGAGCCAGCCAATGCCTCGGCTCCAAAAAAAGCCAGAGCGACCGGTAGCCGGATCGGCCCAGTTCATTTGCTTGCTTTCATCCCAGGCGTGAAAATATAAACCGCTGCTAGGATCTCGCAGTTGCTCACGAGCGACCTGAAACTCATGAACTACTTGCGGCCAACTGGCGCCTTGTTCAAATAAAGCGCTGTAATGCGCTAAAAATGGCATGGCCATATAGACACCATCAAGCCAAAGTTGGGATGGATAAATTTGTTTATGCCAGTAGGCGCCGTTGCTGGTTTTTGGGTGCGTCGCTAGTTGCTGGCGCAATAAGGCCGCGGCTTTTTGGTACTTTTCTACTTTACTTAATTCAAACTGGCGTAATAGTACGTTGCCGCTATTGATACTATCGATGTTGTATTTACTTAACTCGTAGCTATGAATGCTGCCGTCCGCGGCGACAAAGCTATCGCTCATTTTATCAATCACTTGCAAAAAGGCAGGGTCGGGTGCGACTTGCTGTAATGCCATGTAGGATTGGATTAATAGCCCGGTGGTGTATTCGAAGCTGGTTGGGCGTGCTCGTTCCTGATCCCAGCCTCCCCAATAATATTGGCTGGCTTGGCGCGGCAGTTCAGAGCGGGCCATGGCGACCGACCAAGCAAGGGCGCCGGCACTGGTCAGTGGTCGCTTGCTTAGATTTTGGCTATGCACTGGCTTTAAGCGCACTCGTGGTGTCAGGGTAAGCCGCTCTACTTGCTGTGCTAACCATGTTTTAAAACTATTGCTGTCTTTGATGCCGTTGGGTTCACCTTGCCAAGCGGCTGCGAGGTAATAATCCACCTGCTCACCGGCGGCATCTAAGACCACCACGTGGCTGTTGCTATCGGCAGTGATGGTTTTTACTTTGCCGCGTTTGAAAAATAGTGCCATACCCAGTTGGTCATTATTCAGACTTTGCGCACCGTAGCTGGCTAAATAAGTATATTGATGGCCGCTGCTTTCTAAAGTGCCAGTCATTAACTCGGTATTGTCATGTTTAACCAGACCGATAGCTAGATTATCCAGTGGCGCTGAGAGCTCGAGGCGGTTGTGTAGCAATCGACTGCCCGCTTGCATAGATAATCTTGCTGTTACATCTAAGGTTTTGCCGGCAATTTGCCAGCCTTGGTATTTGATGTTTAATGCAGAGTACAAAGGCCCATTGTTAGTGATTTGCACACTATGCTGAGCCACTTTTGCCACACCTTGTACTGTGCTATCACTCGATTGCCAATAGCCAAAACCACCAGCGCCAAGGGATGGTCCTACTTTCAATAAATCCATGCCCCAAGGTGCAAGATGATGGTAGGACTCATATCCATCAAGGCCAACTTGCTGTAATACCGGTTGACCCGTTTGATTGCCAAAAATATCGAAGCCGTTTCGCCAATCTAAATAAATCCGATACGCGACTTTATCGCTTTCAATGCCGGGTCCTTCATAACGGATAAATTCACTATGATCGGTATATTGTGCTGGCGGCGTTAAACTTTGCACATTTTGAAAGGTACCACCGACATAATGTTTACCTTGCCATTCACCACCAACTTTGTGCGAGATCTCGGCTTGGCTGAGTTTCGGTAGCGATAAAGTTGCGGCCGTAGCTTTCAGCGAGAACTGCAAATGGGCTGCGCTTGGCAAATTTAGGCTAACGACGATTTGGTCAACCACACCATCTTCATTGCGGTCGATGAGTTGCGAGGGCAGTTCAGTGTTACCCTGCCAAGCACTCAGAGCAATGCTGTTTGCTTCGATAGCTAAATCACTGAGTAAAATTGTAATTTGTTCTTGGTCGCGGGCAAATTCTGATGGATTTTGTACTTCAACCTCAGCAACTAGGGCCGGCGAGTCTTTTGCCAACGTTGCGGCTTCGCCCGCAGGACTGGCACTTTCTGGCGCTAACGGTTGGCAGGCAACCACGCTAGCTGCGGAAATTGTGAGGACCGCAAGATTTTTCAGTAAGGACTTAGGGTTAGATAAACAGTTCGCCGATACAGTGATCGCAGATAAATTCACGAAATCCCCCAACAATTGGATAACTAGAAAAAGCGCCGCAAGCGGGGTTGCTTGCGGCGAAAACCAGGAGGCCCAGTCAAGATAACTGGGCTATTACAGAACAATTTAATATTTGTATTGCACACCAAGATAATACTGACGGCCGGTCTCGTGGTAATACGCTAAACGATCACCGGCGCTGTCCACCCATTGGTCATCAACTTCGTTGGTGAGGTTTAGGCCTTCAAAACTCACTTTCCACTGCTCGCTAATACTGTAGCTTATCGATGCATCGATATTACTGGTGGCATTGGTGCCTTCCATATTGTTGTTATCGCGACCAACTGCAGTTGTGAGGTATTTGTCACGGTTTGCTAAGCTCACCCGCGCATTTAACTTCTCATGCTCGTAATACAAAGTTGCCGCTAAGGTATTCCGCGACAAACCTTGTAAATCGCGAGTTGCTTGGACAACACCGGTAACGTTGATGTAGTCCATTTGCGCTTTCACGTGGGTGAAATTGCCAGTAAAACCAAAGCGATTCCAAAATTCCGGTAGGAAGGTAAATGGCATTTGATAGCTAATTTCATAGCCGTTTAATGAACCACCAGGGCCGTTTAATGGCGTGGTAACTGACCAATCAACATTTTCATTACAGCTATCGTTGTAACCAGGACCTGCGGTACAAGCATCGATTGCTGCTTGCACTGGTAAGCCGGTTTCAGTGAAGGCTTTAGTTTCACGCAGACTCTGCACATGGCTATTGATTTCTTTGCGGTACAGCGCCAAACCTAACATGGCTTCGTCGCTAAAGTAGAACTCGAGGCCTAGGTCATATGTTTTCGCTTTGGTTGGCTCAAGCTGTGGGTTGCCGCCGGAAACTGAACGACTGCCTCCAGAGACTGACACTGAAACATCTGGACGAATTGATGCTAAACCTGCCCGCGCCATCACTTCTGCGTAACCAAAACGGACAATTACATCGTCAAACGGTTCGTAATTTAAATTGAGCGATGGCAGTAATTCGTCGTAGTCATGATCTGCGGTAATTTGGGTTGGCGTGGTGCCAACGGTTGCCCAAGCAGTAGAGCTTTGTTCTGTCGTTAAATGGCGAACCCCTGCATTACCCCAGAATGGTTTGTCGGCGACATCCGTATTAAAACTTGCCATGACATAAGCGCCAAGAGTTCTTTCGTCGGCCGAGTAGTTGTCTGCGCGGCGGAAATCGCTGCTGACCGCAAACACACCAGAGTTGCTGTATAAACCATATTTGGCATCAATTGCCGCGAAGTTTGGAATTAACCAGTTCGGGTTTGGTCCGAGGCCAGAGTTATAAGTCGAAATCAGATCTGGCGTATAAACAATGCCGGCACCATTTTCGGTTTGTCGACGCGCTTCAAAAGTTTCGAATTTAAATGTCTTCTGGTGCAAACCTGATTTAATCGATACCACCTCATTCAAATCCCAAGTGAGGTTGAATTCAGCGCTATCGAAGGTATTTTCAGCACCTAAAGGCCGTAAACGCACCGAGTTAGAGGTCCAGCCGGTAGGGCTATAAACACTGTCGCCGAAAGTTAACAGCGGGTTCTGACGATAAGCGCCACGATAGTCGTAGCTAAAAGCCGCCCCGGTTTTTTCCATCACTAACGTGGTTTGCACTGGGTTGTCGAACTTCGACACCGCTGAACCGACCATACCTTCAATTTTCAGCTTGTCTGATAATTGGTGAGAGGCACTTAAATTGACTTGGGTAAAGTCGGTACCGAGCTCGTCAAAACGATTTTCTGAGCGAATAGTGGCATTTTCAAAACTGCCATATGTCATGGTGTTGGTATCGTCGATGAAATAATCGAGGACGTTCATGACGCCGGTGTTACCAGTCCCTGCAGTCGCCGTCGTCGGACGGTTTGCACCGGAGTTCAAGATCCCTTGCATGAAAATTTCATTGCGGGTGGCATCGGTATTGGCATACAACACATCCAAATCCACGGAGGTATTGGCGTTTGGCCGATATTGTAGGGCAGAGCTTAGACCCAAGCGTTGCATTTCATGGGTGTATGAGTCATAGCGCGGTAAACGCGGACGAAAGGCACCATTGATCTGATTTAACTCGGTCGCTGTGGCATTGCCACGGTAGCGGCCAAAGTCGTTCACGTTGGCCCAGCGCACAGTACTTGCGCCTTGATCTTTTAAGCTGCGCTCAGAAAATGAGGCGGAAAAAAGTGCACCCAAAGTGTTGTTTAAGAATTTGTCGCTAATCAAAAACGAGGCTTTCGGGTCGTTTTTCTCGGATAAATCGTTATAACCGAGCTGCCCTGACGCGGCAAAAGTAAAACCTTCGTAGTCAAATGGACGCGCCGCGCGCAAATCGACAGTTGCGCCTAACGAACCTTCTTCAACATCGGCACTAGCGGTTTTACGGACCGTGAGCGAGCTAAACAAATCGGAAGAGAAGGTATTAAAATCAAAACCACGACCACGGTTGGCGCCGCCAATTTGGTCGGTGCCGCCGCTGGTGGAAATCGCTTCCATGCCGTTAATGCGAACTCGAGTGAACTCAGGGCCGAGGCCGCGCACGGAAATTTGCCGACCTTCACCTGCCGCTCGGCTGATGGCGACACCAGGAATGCGTTGCAGTGATTCAGCCAGGTTCAGATCAGGGAAGTCGGCAATGTCCTCGGCCATAATGGCATCAAGTGCGCTATCCGATTGGCGTTTGACGTTAAGGGCGTTTGACAGACTATCGCGAAAACTCCCTGTGACTTGAATGACTTCGATATCCTTTTCTTTGGCTGCAGATGCCTCAGCTGCGGGAGCCTGTTGCTCGGCAACGGCTTGTGGCATTGCGCATAAGCCTGCAGCGACTGCGATGGCGATGGCGAGCGGATGCCGCCGGAATTCTGTTTTCATCTTACCTACCTCGTCACGATTTCGGTGATCACCAGAGTACATGCCCTGATGTTTTATTATCGGAGACGCGGTGGGCATCTCCCTGTTGATTTTGGCGCTGTAACTTCAGACGCTGTATTTTTATTTTTGTCTACCGGTGGCAAAAAGTGCTTGCAATTTTGTGCCACCGATGGCAAAAAGCTAACACCAACGAAAACTGTCTGTCAAACCCAGAGCAAAAAAAAACCAGTTTTGCGACAAGGTAATTTTGGGGTTTAAACTTTATCTTTATGTTTTTAATGGATTTTAATCTAAATTTGTTTCGAGTGTGATGATGAATTTGTTCCATATTTGAAGCAATTGGTTTGGCAACTGCCAAGAAGGTGACGTCAGGGCTCTAAACTCTGACATCGACAAAGAACCAACGGAGTGTCGTGCATGCAAGCAGCAATATCGCAACTGTTTAATCTCAGTGGCAAAACCGCTTTAGTGACCGGGGCCAGCCGTGGATTGGGTCAAGCCATCGCTGTAGCGCTATCGGCTGCAGGGGCTAGGGTGTTATGCGCTAGTTCGAGCGCCGGTGGTGCGGATGAAACTGTCCAACAAATTATTGATGCTGGCGGGCAGGCGCAAGCGTTTGCCGCCGATTTATCAAATCCTGAGGCGGTGCGGCAGTTGGCAACTCAAGCTTTAGCGGCCGCCGACAGTATTGATATTTTGGTCAATTGCGGGGGCACAATTTTTCGCTCGCCAGCACTAGAGTTTCCGCTAGAGCAGTGGCAGCAGAATTTTGCGGTGAATGTCGATTCAGCATTTTTACTGTCTCAACTGTTGGCAAAACCGATGATTGGGCGTGGCTTTGGCAAAATTATCAATATTGCCTCGATGTTGTCCTTCAGTGGCGGCATCACGGTGCCCGCCTATACCGCCAGTAAACATGCTATCGCTGGGCTGACCAAAGCCTTAGCCAATGAGTGGGCGCAATATGGTTTAAATATCAATGCGATAGCGCCAGGCTACTTCAAAACTGATAACACAGCAGCGCTGCAGGCTGATCCAGTACGAAACAGCCAAATTTTATCGCGTTTGCCGGCAGGACGTTGGGGCGAGCCCGAGGATCTTGCTGGTGCCGTGGTGTTTCTTGCATCAACTGCCAGCAATTATGTGAATGGCCATATTTTGGCAGTTGATGGCGGCTGGCTTGCGCGTTAATGCATGTCGCAGCAGCCTGTGTCTCATGAACAACAAGATTTAGAGGAAGCTTGAATGACAGATCTCGTTTTTACTCATCGTTATGCCACACATCCAGATGATGTGCGTGGTTATGATACCGAGCAGCTACGCCAGCACTTTTTGCTCGATAACCTGATGCAGGCTGCCTGCTTGGTGCTGAATTACACCCACTACGAGCGACTGATCGTCGGTAGTGCTGTGCCGACAACTCAGCCATTATTTTTACAAACGGTGGATGCGTTAAAGGCCGAATATTTTTTGCAGCGGCGTGAGCTTGGCATTATCAACGTCGGCGCTGATGGCGTGGTGGTGGTTGATGACGAGTCATATCCATTGGCCAATAAAGAAGCCTTGTATGTTGGGCGAGGGGCAAAATCTGTTTGGTTCCATAGTGTTAATCCTGAAACACCCGCGAAGTTTTATTTAAATTCGACACCAGCCCATCGCACCTATCCACATACCCACATCACCATGGCGCAATGTAACGTGTTGCACATGGGGGCGTTAGAGACCAGTAATCATCGGGATATTTACCAATTGATGATCCAAGGCGTAGTCGAAACGTGTCAGTTGCAGATGGGCTTGACCGTGTTAAAGCCCGGCAGCGTGTGGAATACCATGCCCGCTCATCAGCATGATCGGCGGATGGAAGCCTACTTTTATTTCGATTTAGCGTCTGAGCAACAAGTCTGTCATTTTATGGGCGAACCGAAGCAGACCCGTCATCTGTGGGTTGGCAACGATCAAGCGGTGGTGTCCCCCCCTTGGTCCATTCATAGCGGATGTGGCACCAGCAATTACGCCTTTATTTGGGGGATGGCTGGTGAAAATTTAGATTACAACGACATGGACAGGTTTCCGGCCAGCGCATTGCGTTAGTTGTAAACGCGGCGCCGACCGCGCTTGGCAAAAAGGTGCAATAAGAACATGAAAATAAGCATTAAAATTTTTGCGACAATGCTGCTGGTGTTGTTGGTCAGCCATTGCACACCACAAAATGATGTGGTGGTGCTTCGCATGGGCCATACGCTTGATCAACAACATGCGGTGCATAAAGCCATGGTGTTTATGGCGGAACGTTTAGCTTTTTATTCTAACGGCAGCATGCAATTACGGATTTACAGCGGCGGGCAATTAGGCTCTGAACGCGAACTGATAGAGCTTCTGCAGATCGGTAGTTTGGCGATGACCAAGGTGTCGGCGAGTCCACTGGAAGGTTTCTCACCTCGGATGAAGATTTTCAGTGTGCCTTATGTTTTTCGCGATAGTGCGCATTTATGGCAAGTGCTTGATAGTGAAATTGGTCAACAGTTGCTTAGTGATTTAACGCAAGTTCGCTTGCGGGGACTGGGTTACTACGATGCTGGTAGCCGCAGCTTTTACACCACGTCACAGCAAATCAAAACCCCAGCTGATCTCGCAGGCTTGAAATTTCGCGTGCCGAACAGTCAAACCGCCGTCACCATGGTGCAAACTTTAGGAGGAGCCGCGACGCCGATTGATTGGGGTGAGCTTTATACGGCCTTGCAGCAAGGAGTGGTAGATGGCGCGGAAAATAATCCTCCTAGTTTTTATCTATCTCGTCACTACGAAGTCAGCAAATATTATGTGCTGGACGAGCATACCGCAGTACCTGATGTGATTTTAATCAGTGAAAAAATTTGGCAAGGATTAACGCCCACCCAACAAGGTTGGGTTAATTCGGCGATGCGCGATTCAGTGGTCTATCAAAAACAGCTGTGGCAAGCCGCGACCCTGGATGCACTTGCCCAAGTAAAGGCGCATGGGGTTGAAGTCATCATTCCCGATAAACAGCAATTTATCGATGCCGTGAAGCCATTACATCAGCAGCTGGAAGGTAGCGAAGTGGGAGAATTACTGCAAAAAATTCAACAGTTAACGCCGGAGGTTGCCAGTGAATAAGTTAATTACCGGCGTCGACAGTCTATTAAAACGGTTGTTGATGGTTTTGATGGCCGCCATCGTGTTGGTGGTGTGCTTCCAGGTACTTTCACGATTTGTATTTACAACGCCAAGTTCGATTACTGAGGAAATTTCGCGCTGTTTATTGTTATGGATTGGCATGTTCGGCAGCGCCTTTGCTTATCGCACAGGTCAACATCTGGGCCTAGATATTGTGACCCGTAAATTCTCTGATGCTTGGCAACGTCGGGTCGCCGCAATATTAACCCTAGCGGTCGTGTTATTTGCCTTGGCTGCCATGACTTTTGGCGGCGGCCAATTGGTAATGTTGGCGTTTGAGCTTAAACAAATGAATGCAGGCCTTGGCATTTGTATTGGCTGGATTTATTTGGCGTTACCGCTAAGTGGTTTGCTGATTGCGTTTTATGGCATTTGCCAATTGCAGAGCTTGTGGTCACAACAAGCGCTGCCTTCGCTTGGAGAATTTTAAATGGAAATGTCTGCATTAGTGCTGCTTCTGGTATTTTTTGGCTTGTTGTTACTCAACGTGCCGATTTCATTTTGTATCGGACTGGCTACCTTAGCAACCATGTTGCTGAGCATGGATTTGGTGCCAGCATTAACGACTTTAGCGCAGCGTATGGCGGGTGGCTTAAATAGTTTCGCCTTGCTTGCCATCCCATTTTTCGTCTTGTCGGGATTGTTAATGGGGCGCGGCGGTATCGCCAAACGGCTTATTGAATGTGCGATGGCGTTAGTGGGGGCTTTGCCTGGCGGTTTGGCGCTGGTCAACGTGATGTCATGTATGTTATTTGGTGCCATTTCCGGTTCGGCAGTGGCGGCCACCTCGGCTATCGGCAGTTTTATGTTGCCAGAGATGAAAAAACAAGGTTATGACATTTCCTACAGTGCCGCAGTCACCGCGGCGGCGGCAACCACTGGCATGTTAATCCCACCGTCTAACATTATGATTGTTTACGCCATTGCCAGTGGCGGCGTGTCGATTGCCGCCTTGTTTGTTGCAGGGTATTTACCCGGTATTTTGCTAGGTGTGGCGTTAATGATTGTCTGTGCTGGTTATGCCAAAATCAAAGGTTATCCAGTTTCGGCAAGGCTACCGCTAGGACTAGTTCTGCGAAAAGTTGCTGCGGCTATTCCCAGTCTATTGATGATTGTTGTGGTGATTGGCGGCATTATCAGCGGCTATTTTACCGCGACAGAAGCCGGCGCTATTGCTGTAGTTTATTCGTTTATCTTAGCGGTGTTGGTTTATCGTGAAGTGAAGGTGAGTGAACTTGCCAACATTCTACTGAAATCCACCGAAACCACGGCGATAGTACTGGCGCTTATTGCAACCTCTGCGGCCATGTCATGGATTTTGTCCTACGAAAACATCCCACAGAGCATCAGTGCTGGTTTGTTAGCGCTGAGCGACAATCCGTTGTTGATTTTGCTGATTATCAATTTGATTTTGCTAGTCGTTGGCGCCTTTATGGATATGACGCCTGCGGTATTAATTTTTACTCCAATATTTTTGCCGGTAGCAGTCGCTTGTGGCATGTCGCCGCTGCACTTTGGCATCATGATGGTGTTGAATTTGTCGATTGGTCTGGTATCCCCGCCGGTGGGCAGTGTGCTGTTTGTTGCTTGTGCTATCGCTAAAGTACGACTGGAGCAGCTGTTGAAACCGTTATTGCCGATGTATTTTGCAATGTTTGTGGTGCTGATGATGGTGACTTATATTCCAGCTATCAGCGAATGGTTACCTCAAGTGTTTGGTTTATAGGGAGTTGCTATGACTAGTTACTTAATCCCCAATCTCGCAAACGCCTGCCGGATGTTTGAATTGGTCGCACGTTCGCCACATGGCTTAGGACTTTCGGAAATCGAACAGCAGTTGGCCATTCCAAGAACCACGGCTTTTCGCATTTTACAGACCTTGTGCCATCAACAAATTTTAAGTAAACAAGGGCGAAAATATGTCACAGGGCCAGCGCTTTATCAGTTGGGGTTGGATTTAGTCAATCAGCATCCACTACATCGGCATGCGGTGGCGCAGTTAAAACAATTGGCCATTGATACTGGCCTAAGCGCACAATTATTATTGCCAAGGGCAAATGGGGCTTTAGTTGGTGAAGTGATTGATAATCCAAATCCCTATAGCACTGCGGCACGTCCGGGATTTTGCGCAGCGCTTAACTGCTCGGCGGCAGGCAAATTGTTTTTGGCGAATCTGCATTTAGACAAACTTGGTCAATTAGCCGAACACTTTGAATCACATACCGCACAAAGCATTACCGATAAAGCGCAGCTCAGGGTAGAATTGCAGCGCATTTTAGCCCGCGGTTATGCGACAGACGAACAAGAGTATCGTGATGGCATTCGATGTTTAGCAGCACCGGTGCGTGATGAACGTGGTGTTGTCGTGGCAGCGATTGGCGTGACAGGTCCGGTCGAGCTATTTCCGTTGGTGGCAACAGCACAAGTCGCGACCTTGGTGAAACAGGCGGCATTAACCGTCGCATTATCGACTTATCGCCCTGAATTATTAGCACATGCTCAGTAATTAGAGCCAGCGGCTAGTCGCACTAGCTTTCGGAGTTTTTATTAATATTATGCTGAAATCTTCAACCATTAATGACGTCGCGCGTTTAGCTGGCGTGTCAAAACGCACAGTTTCTCGTGTGATCAACGGCTCACTGAGTGTCGGTGACAGTACGCGAGCGCGGGTTGAAAAAATTATCGCAGAGTTAAACTATTCCCCAAATCCACAAGCGCGTGGTCTTGCTTCGAGTCGTTCTTATTTACTTGGCCTCATCTACGATAACCCAGATGCGCTCTATCTTGATGACGTGCAACGTGGGGTATTGGAAGTCTGTTCACAATTAGGTTATGAGTTGGTCGTGCACCCTTGTCGCTATCGCAGCGAAAATTTAGTGCAAGACTGTTTCAACTTTATCAATCGCTCGAAATTAGATGGTGTGATTGTGTTACCGCCAGTTTCTGAACTTGATCACCTTGCCAGCGCGTTAAAAGATGCCGGTCGTCCTTATGTCCGCTTAACGTCGGTGTTGCTCGATGATAACCATCACTCGGTAGTCTCTGATGATCGGGCCGCCGCCGCCGAAATGGCGCGATATTTTGCCCAGCTTGGTCATGTGGATATTGCGTTTATTAGTGGACCACAGCGCTATAAGTCGTCAACCGAGCGGATGGAGGGGTTTAAGTTAGGCTTGTCAGCTTATGGCATTACGCTGCAACAAGAACGGATTATTGAAGGCAATAACAGTTATGAAACTGGCATTGAGTGCGCACGCCAGTTGTTAACTCAAGCCACCTTACCAACCGCGATTTTTGCCAATAACGACCAAATGGCTGCAGGTGTGCTCAAAGCCGCCCACGATTTGGGGATCAGTATTCCGAAACAATTATCGGTTGCCGGTTTTGACGATAACTTATTGGCTTCTCGGGTGATCCCGGCGTTAACAACCATTCGTCGTCCGGTGCGGCAAATGGCGCAGCTTGCGGCAACAAAAATTATTATGGATATTGAGAATAATCAAAGTGCAGCGGGTCATGTTGCGGCCAAAGTCGCGCCAACCTTAGTTGTGCGGGAATCTACCGCGACTTTGCCATAAAAAGTCCCATTATTCGGTATCTCGTGCTAGTCTAAACTTTTGATTGTTTGTGCAATTCTTCAGTAATGGCGAATGGGCGGAGTTTAGGACTAATGCGAAATGGACGCTTGATCATTAGACTGCTGCAGGGCATCGGCGCCGTCTGGTTGCTGCTTTGCTCCTTACCCTTGATGGCGCAAAACCCGACACCGTTACGCGATTATTTCCGCGAAAGTTTTACCACTCGTGATGGTTTACCTCATAACTCTATCAATGATATCGCCCAAAGTGGCGAGGGTTATTTATGGCTGGCAACCTGGGAAGGCGCGGCACGATTTGATGGTCGTAGTTTTCAGGTGTTTGCTCGCGGTGAACAGACCGGATTTACCGATTCTGGCGTGCGCACGCTTTGGCTCGAGGCTGATGGCTCATTAGTGATTGCCGGTGCCCGAGGTGGGATCAGTAAGGTAACCGAAGGCGTTTGGACACATCAACCTCATGTTGGCAGCCTTATCAATGATTTATTCCGTGATGGTTCTGGGCAACTTTGGTTAGCAACTGAAGGCGCTGGCTTGTTGATTCTTGGACCTTCTGGTCGTTTCGAAACAATTGACACCAATGCCAGCGCCGTAATTTATCGCCTAGAACCCGATCCGACTGGCGGCGTGTGGCTCGGCACCGACCAAGGATTGTTCCATTATCATCAAGGTAAAACACGAAAAATTACGGTTGAGCAAGGATTGCCTGCCGGCACTATTTACGTCATGGCCTACGATAATGCGCAACGACTGCTGGTGGGGACCGAACAAGGTCTCTATCGCTTAGAACAACAACGATTTGAGTTGGTCCATCCCAAACTCGCGGAGCTCGGTGTGACCTCATTGCTTCGAGATAGGCAAGATCAGCTTTGGGTTGGCACTATTAGCAGTGGCTTGTTTCGTCTGAGTAAGTTGGGACTTGAACAACTGACGGTGGAACAAGGATTACCAAACAATCGGGTGTTAGCATTATTTGAAGATAAAGAAGGCAGTGTTTGGGTTGGCACTAATGGCGGTTTAATGCGCCTGCGTGACACGCCCTTTACCACGCTAACCATTGCCCAAGGTTTGTCTGACAACTATGTCCGCACCCTGCTGGAACATAGTGACGGTAGCCTTTGGATCGGCTCAAGTAATGGCCTAGATCGGCAGGTGGGTCATAACATCGAGCAAATCCGCTTACCCGATGGCAAAGCGGTGCCATCGGTACTCAGTCTTGCTGAGGGACCTGATGGCGATCTTTGGGTTGGTACTTATAACGTCGGCGTATTGCGGTTTCGGCAAGGGCAATTAGTGGCGCATTATCAGCGCAAAGACGGACTGGGTTCGAATGAGGTTCGTGCGATTTTGCCGTTGAACGAAAAGGATGCATGGTTTGGTTCGTCCGGTGGCTTGACGTTATTACAGGCTGGTGTGCTGAAAAACTTCACCACAACTGACGGCTTACCCAGTGGCTTTGTTTCAGCACTCATGCAACAAGCGGATGGCACGATTTGGATTGGTACCGGCAAAGGGCTGGCAAAATACGCCAATAATAAAATCCAAGAGCATTCGTTGACAGATTTAGATAACGCTCAATACATTTTTGATTTTAGTAAGGTGCCTAACTCTTCAGATTTTTGGATCGCCACAGATCGCGGCCTTATTTTTCATCATGCCGATGGTATGAGCTTACTTGGGCGCAAGCAAGGCCTGCCATTTGACAAAGTTTTTAGCATGTTACGTCAAGATAACCAGTTTTTTTGGTTAAGCAGCAATCGCGGCATCTTGCGAATAGATCAGCGTGATGTGCAAGCGGTGCTGTTAGGACAAGAAGCAAAACTATCCAGGCTTGATTTGTTTGGGGAACCTGACGGTATGCAGAGTGCCCAGTGTAATGGCGGGTCTAGCCCTGCGGCCACTACCCGTAAAGATGGCAGTTTGTGGTTTGCCACAGCACAAGGGGCCGTGGCTGTGGATCCGGTGCGACTTGCAGCTTTTAGCGTGACCACGCCAAGTGTTGTGGTGCAAAGCTTAACGGCAAACGGCCAAGTGCAAAGCGATCCAAAATTAGCCGCAGGCACTCGTCGGGTTGCCTTTGAATTTGCAGGTCTGAGCTATTTAATGCCATCTCGGATCATGTATCGCACCAAACTTGAAGGATTCGACCATGATTGGGTCGATCGCGCGACATCACATAGCGCTGAATATACAAACTTATTGCCGGGGCATTATAAATTTTTGGTCAGTGCGGCGTACCCAGACGGTGAATGGTCTGCTCCGGCGATGATGGCCTTCACCATTGAGCCTTATGTGTGGCAGCGGCTAGAATTCTTGATTGCGATTGCTTTTCTCTCCTTAGCGCTTCTTTATGCTGGATATCATTGGCGGATCATTCGGATCCGTCGCAAAGAACTCGAATTGGCGGCGCAAATCGCAGCACAGACCGCTACTTTGCAACAACAAACTGAGCAATTGCACGTGGTCGTCGAAGAAAAGACTTTGCTAGCAGTGCAGTTACAGCAGCAATCAGAGGCATTTGCCCTACAAGCTCGGCAGGATGGCCTAACGGGGCTTGCTAATCGGCGGGCTTTTGACGAACGCTTGGCTCAAGAATTTAATCGTGCCAATCGTTTGCATCACTCCTTGTGTATGGTGATGCTGGATATTGACCACTTTAAACGTATTAATGACCAATGGTCTCACGTTGCTGGTGATTTGGTGCTCAGACGCATTGCTGAAATTTTCCAAAAAGCTGTGCGAGATATCGACTTGGCTGCTCGCTGGGGCGGCGAAGAGTTTGTGTTGTTATTGCCGCAGGTAGAGCTTGCGGAAGGTGTCGAAATTGCTGAACGTTTAAGAATACGGTTAGCACAAACCGATTTCTCCGATGTGGCGCCAGGTTTAAAAGTCACTGCCAGTTTTGGCGTGGCGGTAAATAATGGCTATGCCCACTATGAGAAGATGCTTTCGCGAGTGGACAGTTTGTTATACCAAGCAAAAAACCAAGGCCGGGACCAAGTCTGTAGCTAGCAATTGGTTATCGTTCAAGCCGATTGCCGACACTTTCGGTGATACCGAATTGCCGAGCAAGGGCAAAGTGGCGTGGCAATAATTTCAGATATGGAATCAAAATGTCTCGCGGTGGCAGAAATTTTTGTCACACTATTGCCACCGGTGGCAGTGGTGTATATGCTTGGAGAAACGCAACCATTAACTGAAGGTATCGGCATGGATTGGTCCAAACGACAACATTTAAAACAAGCACTAGCACTAAGTGCCTTGCCGTTGTTGTCGCACTGTGGCCACACAAGTCCAGCCATGCACGATGATGAGCTTGCTAAACAAGCTGACGCCATTATTGCCAGTATCCAAAAGACCAACTTCCCAAATCGCCAGTTTGTATTTAATGGCGACACCCAAAGGCCTGCCAGCGACTTCGCGGCTGGGCTTTTGGATTGTACTTTGGCGATCCAAGCGCTGATCGACCGGTGTCATAGCGAAGGGGGCGGCCAGGTTGTGATCCCTGCTGGCCGATATACAGTCGCAGCCCTGACACTCAAATCCAACGTGAACTTACACCTCGCGAAAAATGCGGTACTGGCGTTTATACCGGATCCAGTTCGTTATTTGCCCTTGGTGAAAACGCGATGGGAAGGTATGGAATTGATGGGCTACCAGCCACTTATTTACGCTTATGGCGCGGATAATATTGCAATCACCGGTGAAGGGATCATTGACGGTGGTGGTTCAAATCAACATTGGTGGCCGTGGAAAGGCGAGTGGAAACATACGCCGTGGCCGGTCGATGCGGCCAATACGCAAAAGCGCTCGCGCGACCAGTTACAACAGTGGGTTGCAGCGGGCACCCCTATCAGCGAGCGAGTGCTGAATGACAACCGCTTACGTCCACCCTTAATCCAAACTTATCAATGCAGCCGGGTGCTAATTAGCGGTGTGACTTTACAAAACTCGCCGTTTTGGTTGATGAATCCGGTGTTATGCCGTGATGTGGTTATCGAAGGCGTGAATTGTCTCAGTCACGGTCCGAATTCCGATGGTTGTGATCCGGAATCCTGTGATCGAGTGCTTATTCGTGGCTGTCAATTTGACACAGGCGACGATTGTGTCGCGCTGAAATCCGGTCGCAATAACGATGGCCGTCGGCTGGCAACCCCAATTCAAAACGTGGTTATTGAAGATTGTGTGATGCGGGCTGGGCACGGGGGCGTGGTGATTGGCAGTGAGATTTCCGGTGGAGCCCGTAACATTTTTGCTCGGCGATTGGTGATGAATAGTCCAGATCTTGAACGAGGTTTGCGTATTAAAACCAATTCAGTCCGGGGTGGCTTGATTGAAAATATAGCGCTTTGGGATATCGACATCGGCCAAGTGAAAGACGCCGTGGTGATTAATTTTTATTACGAAGAGGGCGATGCTGGGCAATTTTTGCCACAGGTGCGTGGCATTCGCTTGCGCGATTTCCGAGTGAGCAATGCCGAACGGGCGTTTGAGCTTCGGGGCTTTGCTCGCGCCCCAATCGTCGATTTGCAGCTGGAGCGAGTGCAGATCCGTAGCAAAAACATTGGTGTGATTGAACACGTTGAGCAGTTTGACTGTAAGCAAGTGCTGATAAATGGCAAGGCTTGGCAGCCAAACCGCACGGTAAATAGCGAAAGCTATGGCCGGTAGATAGCAAAATTAAGAGGCAATAACATGACCTTTGACAAACCCAGTTGTGCTGCGCCACTTGCAGATCCGGTGTCGCCAAAACCATTAGTCGCAGTGTGGCAGGTGCATGCGCGTGACAATGTGGTGGTGGCATTACAAGAGTTACCGATGGGCCATGCGCTGCCAGCGCCTTGGCAGCACGTGGTAACAAATTCTGTGGTTCCAGCCGGTCATAAAATTGCATTAGCGCCATTAGCGACTGGCGAGCAAGTGGTGAAATACGGCTATGCCATTGGTGTTGCCAGCATGGCCATCAAGGCTGGCGACCATCTGCATTCACACAATGTGCAAACCGCGTTATCCGGTAAAACCGATTATCAATATCTAGGTTGTGCCGCAGAGCCTTTGCCATTTCCGGAGGATTTACCGCAAAGTTTTATGGGCTATCGCCGTGCCAACGGCAAAGTCGGCACTCGCAATGAATTATGGATTTTAAATACCGTTGGCTGTGTCAATCGAGCGGCCACGCGGATTGCCGCAACCGCCAATACTCGCTTACAACAGCAGAACCTTAGCAATATCGACGGAGTCTTCGCTTATACCCATCCCTTTGGTTGTTCACAGCTTGGTGATGATTTAAAACATACCCGCACCATTTTGGCCGGACTTGCGCAAAACCCTAACGCTGGCGCGGTATTAATTCTGGGGCTTGGTTGTGAAAATAACCAATTAGCCGCGTTATTAGATGCCTGTGAAGGGATAGACCGCACAAGAGTTCGCGCCTTCAACGCTCAACAAGTCAGCGATGAATTTGATGAAGGCTTGGCCGCTGTTGATGAATTGCTGCAACTGATGGCGCACGATAAGCGCGAAGCTTGCGCCATTTCCGAGTTAGTGCTGGGGATGAAATGCGGCGGCTCTGATGGGTTGAGCGGCTTAACCGCGAACGCTCTGGTTGGTCGGATGGCTGATTTTGCCACGGCAGCTGGTGGCAAAGTGGTGCTGACGGAAACCCCTGAAATGTTTGGCGCTGAGCAAGTGTTGATGGCGCGAGCACGCAGCGAAGCCGTGTTTCAAGACACCGTTAATTTGGTTAATGAATTTAAACAGTACTTTATCGACAATCAGCAACCGGTTTATGAAAACCCAAGCCCTGGCAACAAAGCGGGCGGTTTAACCACGCTGGAAGAAAAATCCTTAGGTGCCATCCAAAAAGGCGGCTCAGCCATTGTTGAACAAGTAATCGCCTATGGGGATGTCGCTAAAGTACCGGGCCTCACGCTGTTGCAAGGACCCGGCAATGACGCGGTGTCGTCAACAGCATTAACCGCTGCTGGTGCGACACTCATTTTATTCACCACGGGCCGCGGTACGCCGCTGGGTTTTCCGGTACCGACGGTAAAAATTTCGTCGAACTCGACACTGGCTCTGCGTAAACCGCAGTGGATTGATTTTGATGCTGGCGCCATGTTGCAACCCGGCGTTTCTGCCGAGCAGTTTGCTTTTGATTTTTTCCGCTATCTAGTTGCAGTCGCCTCTGGCACTAAGACTTGTAACGAGCGCAGTGATAACAAAGAAATCGCGATTTGGAAAAATGGCGTCACCCTATAACAACGTGCTGGTCAGCCTATAACAACGTGGCTAGCCATCAAGCATTCAAGCAGAGCGCCGTCTTTCGGCCAAGGAGCCCTGATGACAGAACTAACTTTACACCCAGACCGCTTATTTCCTGCAGATCCGGTAGTTCGGGATATCGCCAGACGTTTGTATCAACAAATCGCTCATTTGCCGATTGTCAGTCCACATGGTCATACCGATCCACGTTGGTTTGCCAAAGACGAATCTTTTGAAAATGCCACACGCTTATTGTTATTGCCTGATCACTATGTATTTCGCATGTTATACAGCCAAGGGATCTCGTTAGAATCTTTAGGGATCCGTCGTAAAGATGGCGTCGCAGTAGAAAGTGATTACCGCAAAATCTTCCATATTTTCGCCAATCACTATCATTTGTTTCGTGGCACGCCGTCACGGATTTGGCTTGATTCGGTTTTTCATGATGTCTTTGGTCTGCGCCAAACCTTAACCGCAGCCAGTGCCGATTTTTATTACGATGAAATCAACCGCCAACTTAATACTGATGCGTTTCGGCCGCGCGCTTTGCTCGATAAGTTTAATATCGAGTTTATTGCCACCACTGAAGGCGCATTAAACGATCTGAAGTATCACGCTGCGCTCAAAGGCTCGGGCTATGAAAAACGGGTTGTTACCACTTTTAGGCCTGATGATGTGGTAGATGCCGATCGCGCAGATTTTGCGGACAACATCGCCAAACTGGCGGAAATAACCGGCGAAGATACCAGTAACTATCTAGGTTACCTACAAGCACTACGAATTCGTCGGCAAGTCTTTCGTGAGCATGGCGCGACCGCGACAGATCATGGCCATCCAACGGCTAAAACTGCAGATCTATCAGCAAATGAAGCGGCCGCGCTGTATCAAAAATGCCTAGCAGGTAATGCCAACTCGCAAGAAACCGAATTATTCCGCGCACAAATGCTGACGGAAATGGCGGGGATGAGTTTAGAAGATGGCATGACCATGCAAATTCACCCTGGTGCACATCGCAACCATAACTCGCAGATTTTCCAAAAGTTTGGTCCTGATAAAGGCGCCGATATTCCAAGTCCAACCGAGTTTGTCAGTAACTTAAAACCGTTGCTGGAAAAATATGGTAACGAAGCGGCACTCACTATCATTTTATTTACCTTGGATGAAACCACCTACGCCCGTGAACTTGCGCCACTGGCTGGGCATTATCCAGCACTAAAACTTGGACCGGCGTGGTGGTTCCATGACAGTCCAGAAGGCATGCTGCGCTTTAGACATCAAGTCACTGAAACTGCTGGTTTTTATAATACAGTTGGTTTTAATGATGATACCCGCGCCTTTTTATCGATCCCGGCGCGCCATGACGTGGCACGCCGAATAGATTGTCGCTTTTTGGCGGGCTTAGTGGCCGAGCATCGATTAGGGGAAGATGAAGCTGCTGAATTGGCCTATGAACTCACTTACGGTTTAGTGAAAAAAGCCTATCAATTGGAGCGGTTATGATGCCTCGGCTTAGCCTTCAGACCGCTGCTAGTTTCGCCAATACGGATACGCCTGATTCTGGTCTTCCGAACTATTTGCAACCACTGGTGCCAACGCTTTCGCAGTCACAGACGCAACAACAGGTGCAAACACCGCTGCCTGGCATTGGTATTGTGCATTTAGGGCCTGGCGCTTTTTTCCGTGGCCATCAAGCATGGTACACGCACCGGGCGATGCAGAAAGCAGGCGGTAACTGGCGGATCTGTGCCGTTTCCTTGCGTACCCCTGATGTTGCCGAGGCGCTTAATCCGCAAGACGGTTTATATACCTTGGCGGTGATGGAGCAACAAACCGAATTTACGTTAATTGGCGCTATTGCCGAAGTGCTGGTAGCAACCACCCAAGCGGAGCAGGTGCTGGCTCGCTTGACGGCGGCAAGTACTAGTTTTGTCACTATGACTATCACGGAAAAAGGTTATTGTTTGACGCCTGCTGGCGGCCTTGATCTGCAACATCCAGATATTCAGCATGATTTAAAGCACAGAGCGGCGACGCCCAAATCAGCAATCGGCTGGTTGGTGAAAGCATTAAAACTAAGATTTGATGCAAACGTGCCGCCATTTGTGGTGATTAGCTGTGATAACTTGACTGATAATGGTAAAAAACTTAAAGCGGCATTATTGCAGTTCGCCGAGCAATTGGACCCTGCTTTGGTCAATTGGTTATCCCAGCAGCTGATTAGCCCAAGCACTATGGTCGATAGTATTACGCCAGCAACGGACGATGCGCTACGCGAATTGGTGACGGAACAACTGGGATATAATGATGCTTGGCCCGTCAAACGCGAGCAGTTTTGTCAGTGGGTGATTGAAGATGTGTTGCCATCACCAAGGCCGGCGTGGGAACAAGCTGGGGTAATTTATACCAGCGATGTTCGAACCTTTGAAAAAGCCAAATTGAGACTGTTAAACGCGCCGCACTCAACCTTAGCGTATCTCGGGGTGTTGCTTGGTTTAGAAACAGTCGAAGATGCGGTCAGTCATCAGGAACTGCGAGCACTAGTGCGCTTGATGACTAGCGCCGAAATTTTACCGTCATTTATTCCGCCAGCCGAGCTTAACGCCGAGCAATATAGCGCTGATATTTTCCGCCGCTTTGAAAACCCTTCGGTTCGGCATTTGCTTGCGCAAATCGCTTGGGATGGCTCACAAAAATTGCCGATGCGGATCTTGCCCGTTATTAGCGACAACTTAGCTACGGGCCGCTCAATCAAACTTTTAGCCTTGGCTATCGCCAGTTGGCTGCACTTTTTACGCCTACGCGCCAGTCAACAACCAACCATCAATTTGGTTGACCCCTTAGCGGCTCGTTTGTTGCCAATAGCAGCGGCTTGTGTGGGGAGCGCTGAGGATGTGGATCTCTGGTTAGCGGAGTGTCCAATTTTCCCGGAAAAACTGCGCAGATCTAGCCAATTTAAAACTGAATTAACTGAGATGTATCAGCAGCTTGCGCCCATCGCTGCAGCGGCCATTGCCGGTAAAGCCTTGCCGTCGGCAGCTCAGTGTCTTGCTGAAATTACTAAAAATGCGTCCGCCCGAATTGGTTATGGAGAACAGGAATGAAGTCGTTAGTGTCATTATTGGCCGGTAGTCCATTACTGCCAATCATTCAAACTGAACAGCCTGCAGTCGCCGTGGCGATCGCCGAAGCCATGTTTCAAGGTGGCGTCAGTGCGGTAGAGGTAGTGCTAAGAACCCCAACGGCTTTGGAGTCTATTTCGAAAATTCGGCAGGCACTACCGCAATTAAAAGTTGGCGCAGGGACGATACTGTCCGGTGCAGATGCGGTGAATGCCAAAAATGCTGGCGCGCAGTTTTTAGTGAGTCCGGCCAGCACCCCTGCATTATTAAGCGCGATGATTGGCACCGGACTGCCGCTGGCACCGGGCGTATCCACTGCATCGGAAATTGCGATGGCGCTGGAAATGGGCTTAACCGAGTTGAAGTTTTTCCCTGCCCATCTAAGCGGTGGTAGCGCGATGTTAAATGCCTTGTCATCGATTTTCCGCCAAGTGAAGTTCTGTCCGACCGGTGGTATTGGCCTGCACAACCTGCAAGAGTTCTTGCAACTACCCAACGTGTTTGTGGTAGGTGGCAGTTGGCTCACACCTGCTGATTTAGTGCGGGCAGGCGATTATCCAGCCATTACCCGCCTCGTTGCGCAATCACTGGCTTTGGCGGCGGTTGAGCCACTTCGAAAACAAGCATAAAAACAGTAAGTTGAAGTAAAAACGACGTTAGTGCGACAAAAGGAATGCGTGATGAAAATTGTATTACTTGGCGAGTGCATGGTTGAGCTGTTTCAGCTGGTCGAAAATGTCTATCACCAAAACTTCGCTGGCGATGTCTATAACACTGCCGTTTACTTAAAGCGGGCCGCGCCAACTTTGGATGTACAATTTTTCTCTGCGGTCGGTACCGATCTCGTTAGCGATCAGTTGGTCGCCGCGGTTGATGCCGAGAAGATAGGCACCTCGTTATTGCTTCGTAGTAAAACTGCTCGGCCTGGGCTTTATATGATTAATACCGACTGTTTTGGCGAACGGAGTTTTGTTTACTGGCGCGATAGCTCTGCGGCAAAACAAGTGATGCAATTATTTGCTGCCCAGCAAAAACAAGCGGAGTTGTTCGCTTGTCAGTGGTTCTACTTTTCTGGCATTAGCTTGGCCATTTTGGCAAAAGCTGATCGCGACAAGTTGTTTAGCTTACTCGCTGAATTAAAAGCTGCCGGCATTAAGCTCATTTTTGATCCAAATTATCGGCCAGCGCTTTGGCAAAACAATGGCAATGATATCGGCCAATGCCGTGAGGCGTTTATTAAGGCTTATCAGCTTGCCGACATTGCGCTGCCAGGGCTTGATGATCACAAGGTGTTATTTGAAGCCAATCATGCCGAAGATGTGCTGACCCAACTGAAAGCTTTGGGGGTACCGGAAATTTTGGTGAAAAACGGCAAAGAAGGTGTGCTGCTGTTTGCCGACGGTCAAACCCAAGCAATCTCGGCAGTGCAAGTGAAAAAGGTCGTAGACACAACGGCAGCCGGAGATTCCTTTAACGGCGGTTATTTAGCGGCTAGGTTGCAAGGTGCCGACGCGGTGAAATCTGCTGAGTATGCCGCTGCATTGGCTGGGTTTGTGGTGCAGCACACTGGCGCTATTGTCAGCCGTGATAATTTTGCGCTGTTTAGCCAAGAGCATCCGTTAAATCTGGCAGGGGCGAGCGCATGAGTAATTCTGAGCAAGTCCATGCAAGTTTAGCGCGGTGTTTCCCAACCATGGCGCAAATTGCCAGTGAATTTCCCTTACCTGCGCCGATTAATCAGCGCCATTATCTAGTGGCGGGCGAACTCAAGGAATGGCAGGGTGAGCTTGCGCAAGTGCAAAGTCCGGTGCAAGTACGAGACGTGAATAGCTCAGAGCTTTCAACGATTATCCTAGGCGCGACGCCGCTGTTGGATGCCACAGCCGCGTTAAGTGCGCTGGATGCTGCTGTTGCCGCTTATGATTTAGGTCGAGGGCTTTGGCCTTGTTTGTCAGTGATTGAACGGGTCAACCATGTCGAGCAGTTCTTAAATGCCATGCTGAAGCTGCGCGAACAGGTTGTGCAGCTATTGATGTGGGAAATTGGCAAAAATGCCCAAGATGCCACCAAAGAATTTGACCGTACCTGCGATTATATTCGCGATACCATTCATGCACTGAAGCAGCAAGATAGAGCGGCTAGCCATTTTGTCATTGAACAAGGTGTGATGGGCAAGATCCGGCGCGTCCCCGTTGGTGTTGCCTTGTGTATGGGGCCATATAATTATCCACTTAATGAAACCTTCACCACCTTAATTCCGGCGCTAATCATGGGTAACACCGTCATTTTTAAGCCTGCCAAGTACGGGGTGCTGTTGATTGAACCGCTGCTCACCGCATTTCGTGACTGTTTTCCGCCAGGGGTTATCAATGTAATTTACGGGCGCGGCCGCGAGACTGTTGGCGCGTTGATGGCTTCCGGCAAAATCGATGTGTTTGCATTTATCGGCACCAATAAAGGCGCCAGCGATTTAAAACGGTTGCATCCAAAACCGCATCGCCTGCGCGCTGTGCTTGGGTTAGATGCGAAAAACCCTGCCATTGTGTTGCCTTGTGCCGACCTTGCTGCCACAGCAAAAGAAGTGATTGCCGGCGCCTTGGCTTTTAATGGTCAGCGCTGTACCGCGCTGAAAATCATTTGGGTACCCCGTGCTCAAGCTGAAGCTTTTAATCAACTTTGTGTTGAACGGATGAATCAGTTAAAAGTGGCGATGCCTTGGCAACAAAGCGCGGATATCACGCCACTGCCTGAACCGAACAAAACTCAGCAACTCGATGTTTTGCTAAATGATGCGCTCACGCTCGGCGCTAGTGTGCAAAACCCTGGTGGTGGCGAATTCATTGGTTCGTTGTATCGACCGGCGCTGTTGTATCCGGTTAATGCCAAGATGCGGCTTTATCATGAAGAACAATTCGGCCCATTAGTGCCGGTCGTGCCTTATGACAGCATCGATGAGGTGATTGAGTACGTGATCCACAGTGATTTTGGCCAGCAACTAAGTATTTTTGGCCAAGATAGTGCCGCAATTGGGCCTTTGGTTGATATTTTTGCCAACCAAGTCGGGCGCATCAATATCAATAGCCAATGTCAGCGTAGTCCAGACAGTTTCCCGTTTACCGGCCGCAAAGACTCGGCTGAAGGCACTTTGTCGGTGGAAGATGCACTTTTGCAGTTTTCCATTCCAACGCTGGTTGCGGCCAAGCATAACACGCAACAAATTGATTTGGTTAAAAGCATGATTAAAGAGCGCCATTCAAGCTTTTTAGCGACCGACTTTTTATTTTAAGCCCGCAGTTTTTCGCCATACCTGATCCCGTCAGCTGATGACGGGATCAAGCAGAAAAGCAAAAGGGCAGTCAGTTGCTCAGGCTAAAAGTGACTACGCAGGAAGCTCAGCGCGTTTAATGCACACGACCAGAGCATTACCCGAATTCGCCACTAGCGGGGAAATTTTTTCGTAGTCATGCTCGAGCAGGTGAACCTCAAAATACGGGGCTAGTAGTTCCTCCAGTTTGGCAAAACTTACTGCCACCATCGGGTGCTCATCATGCCAAGTTTGTGTACTGTCACGACTGGTTTTCTCGATATGTAAACGCAGTTTTTGTTGCTCGCCATCACCTTGATAAAACCAACCCGATTCGAAAGTAAATAAACAGTCTTCGTATGTTGTTTGATGCCGCACCAACAACGAATTGTCGATAAAGTTTTTGTCGACCGAGTTAAAACAAAACACACCGCCAACTGCCAACGCTTGATGGACATGTCTAATACATGAGGTCAAATTGGCTAAATTGCCGCAGTAATGTAGCGAGTATAAAAAACAGGTAATCAGATCAACCGGTTGCTCAAGGGTGAAGTCACAGATGTTTTGTTTGGAAAACTCCGCAGTTGGGCAGCGTAATTTCGCCTGATCTAACATCGGTTGGTTTAAATCAAGGCCCTGACAGTGGAACCCTTCAGCAATAAAATGCGCAATATGCGGGCCAGTGCCGCACGCTAAATCGAGATGCCGCTGACCGCCATTGCCGAACATCTGTTGTAGTCGGCTAACTCCAAGTGTTTGCGTTTTATAATCAATGTCTTGGCACATTAAATCGTAGTAATGCGACAAGTCGGTGTACAACGCAGCAGTTGACATTGGCAAAGTCCGTTGGCGGAAAAGGCGCGCATCATACCCGAATTCTAGAAATGGGTAAAATCGGTTGCGAGATTAAGATGGCTTAGTGGGTGCCCATTTGCTAGTGTCGGTATGTCTTGGCGTTGCATTGTGGCGTCGTGGGTGATTAAAATCGCCGCCAGTTTTTAAAGTGCCAATAGCTAAGGGCGCAGATGATATGGAGTTCCTATGAATAAAAGTGCGATTACAAATTTATTGTCATTGTTGGCAATGGCGGCAGGCTGGCTCTTTGAGCAAAATTGGTTATGGATGATGGGGTTGTTTGCCTTTTCCGGTGCTATTACCAACTGGTTAGCCATTCACATGCTCTTTGAAAAAGTGCCGTTTTTATACGGTTCAGGTGTAATTCCTGCTCGCTTTGAAGCGTTAAAGCTGGCTTTGCATCAGCTGGTGATGGAGCAATTTTTCAGCGAGCAACATCTTCAGCGGTTATTACCCAATGAAGCCAAAAGCGCTGAGTCCCTCATTGATTTAAAACCAGTGATTGCCAGTATCGATTTGTCACCGGCTTTTGATGCGCTGCTTGAGACAGTGCAAAAATCATCGCTCGGTGGCATGCTCGCGATGTTTGGCGGCGCGCAGATGCTATTGCCGTTGAAACAACCTTTTATCGACAATCTGTCCACGGCCTTGGTTTCATTGGCCGAAGGACCTGAAGTCCAAGCACAACTGCGTCAGCAGTTAAATTCAACAGAGCAACAACAAAAAATCCAACTGCAAATTTCACGCTTAGTGGAAGCGCGGCTGGATGAGTTAACTCCACAGTTGGTCAAAGAATTAATGCAGCGGTTGATTGCCGAACATCTGGGATGGTTAGTCGTGTGGGGCGGGGTATTTGGTGCTTTGATTGGTTTGGTTTCTGTGGTTGCTGAAACTTATCTGGGGTAAGCGCTATCTGCTTTTTAAGTTGTTTGTTGGCGCGGGTCAGCCGCCGCGCCAACAACTGCTCTCTGACTGATAAGCGCGCTTTGATTCGAGGCAAACTAGCGGCCAATCCGCTTTTGCTGCAATGCCGATGGCTTTGATGCTACAGGGGCAGTTTAATATTGGCTCGCACCTGATTAAACCCACTCAAACACTTTACTAATTAGTACCTTCGCCTCAAAAGGTTTCGTGATGAAATCGTTCATGCCGCTGGCTAAACATTCTTGATGGAAATCGGCGGTGACGTGGGCCGTCAACGCAATGATCGGCATTTGCACAATGTCTGGGTTGCTACGGATCGCGCGAGTTGCTTCATAGCCATCAAGTTTAGGCATATGCACATCCATCAGAATTAACTGATAACTTTGTTCTGCAATCATGGTCAAAGCTTGTTCGCCATCGGCGGCAATATCTACAGTAAAACCAGCATGTTGCAAAATAATCCGAGCCAAAGTTTGATTGTAGCCGTTATCCTCAACGACTAAAATTTTGCCCCGAACTTTCTCAACCGGTTTCTGCTCTTGCTGATTTGCTGGTGTTTGCGTTGCCGCTGGCACCACGGTCGGCGCTTCTGCTTGGTAACAACGAATTTTGAAACTAAAAGTACTGCCAACATTGACCGTACTATTCACGTTGATTTGGCCGCCCATCAGCACCACTAAACGCTGTGCAATACTTAAACCTAAGCCAGTGCCGCCATATTTTCGACTGGTCGAGCTATCCGCTTGGCTGAACGCCTGAAAGAGGTTGTCACATTGCTCTTGCGACAAACCAATGCCGGTATCTCTAACTGAGAACTGTAACCATAGTTCTGGATGACCGGTGCTCGACGCCGAAGCCGCTGATAAGTCAACGGTGAGGATCACGCTCCCGCTATTGGTGAACTTAATGGCGTTACTGAGTAAATTGATAAGAACTTGACTTAACCGCAGTGGATCACCAATTAACCAACTTGGCACTTTGGGATCAACGCTAAATTGCAGTTCTAAGCGTTTCTGCCTTGCTTGTTCGATAAACAAATCTTTGGTTTGCTGCAAGGTGTCACTTAAGCGAAACCGCACTTGCTCGAGTTCTAACTTGCCAGCCTCAACTTTGGAAAAATCCAATATGTCGTTGAGAATACTGAGTAAAATTCGGCTTGATGAAGTGATTTTACTTAAGTACAACTGCTGCTCTGAAAACACCTCACTATTTTGGGCAAGCTGCGCAAATCCGATAATTGCGTTCATTGGGGTGCGGATTTCATGGCTCATATTTGCCAAAAATTCACTTTTGGCGATGGCCGCTGCTTCGGCCCGAGTCTTGGCTTGTTCCAGCATCTGCATGGTATCTTCAAGATGGCGAGTGCGTTCAGAAACTAGTTCTTCGAGCTTACTATTTTCTTTTAGCACCGGCCGCAACCGCAGTTTGATCAGTTGGCGGATCAGCAATAAGCCAAGCAAGGCATACAAGGTATAGGCCCACCATTGTTTATACCAAGGTGCGGCGATGATCAGATGAAGCGGGATGGCATCGCTGATCTGGCCGTAGGCATTTTTGTAGCGTAGCAGAAACTGATATTGGCCAGGCTCTAGATTGGTATAGTCCTGATAAGTTTCATTATGCCAATCAGACCAATCAGCATCGTAACCCACTAATTGTGCTTGAAATTGGTTGGTGTCCAAATGGCCATATCTTGGCACTGTATATTCAATTCGCAGCGAGTTTTGGCTGAAGGCCAGTTGCAGTAGCGATAAAGCGCCGCCGTTGTAGTGAACTTGCTTGTCGCGTGAGCTCACCTTGCGGATTAACGGCGGATTAGCATTTTCTTGTTTTAGTACTTTGCTTGGGTCGAAGCGAAAAATGCCTTCAGCGCCACCGAACCAGACGATATCATCGGGTTCTACCAAAATTTCATCAAGTGGTGTATCTGATAACGGATAGAGTGGGGCGCTAGTCCAGCGATAGTCTGTTTTGTTGGGCGCTGAAGGCTCCGCGGCACCAGCCTGACGAGCTCCGGTTTGATTGTCCCAGTTCAGCATCCAAATCCGGCCTCGATGGTCTACGCTTGGCGCTCGGATCCATGGTTCTTCGGGAAATACCAGACTGAAAATTGGATCGGGTTCAAAGCGTTGTAAACCTTGATTGAAGTGAAATAAGCCACGGACAGTGGCAAGTACCAGTTTGTTATTGATTAAATGCACTGAATTGCGATTTTCACTTGGCAAACCTTGGGCTTCCCCAAAATGTTCAACCATAGGTTCAGCATCATTGGCATGACGGAAAGTTATATGGTAAACACCGTTTGCTAAAGTCCCTAGCCACAAACTGCCATCTGCATCTTCCAAAATACTATTGACGTTGCCTTGGATCCCGCGAATTTCTCCTTGTGATTGCCAACTTTTGCCGTCGAATTTGATCCTAGTCAGACCCATTTGCAAACCGACCCAGACTAACCTCGGGTCTTGTTGCGAACGCAATAATACTTTTGCCGGAACATCGGTCGCTTGGATCAGTTCCATTTGTTGGTTGAGGTATTGAAAGACCCCTTTATTATTGGCAATTAATAAGCGTTGGTCGACACTGATAAAATCCCAAGTTTGGTTATTAAATTGTGGGAATTGACGGAAAAACGCGGGGGCGGTGCCGTTCGCTTCTAATGCGAAAATCCCTAAACTGGTGCCCACATACAAGGTTTCTAAATGCCGGTATAAGGACAACACGTTGCCTTTGAGTCCCATGACGTGGTTAAAAATTGAAATCGTCGAGGAGGCTTCAACCCGAGCTAAACCATGATCAAGTGCGACCCAAAGGCCATGTTGTTGATCTTCCATCATCGCCCGAATATTGTCATCGAGCATGCCGGATGTTTTGTTGAAATGCCCTTGGATTTGCCCCGATTTATTGAGCAAAAATACTCCGTCACGCACAGTGCCGACAGCAAGGGTGCCGTCACTGAGCATCACACTACTGTATATAAGCGCCTGATTGAGTTGAGCAGCAGCTGGCAGTTCCCATGCCGTCATCTGATCGGCTTTAAGTAAAAAAAAGCCTGCTTCGCGACTACCGAGTAACAGGCTATCGGCTTCCCATTGCTCGGCGATAAAGATACTTCTGTCGGCCAGCGCTTCGGTGCCAGGCACAAGCGACAATTCGTTATTACGAAGTTCTAAAAGGCCAGTGTGTTGTTCTTTCACAAGAATTCGGCCGTTTACCTGAAATGCTTTTAAAAAGGCAGAATCGGTTGACCAAGTTCTCACTTCTTTGTCGTTAATTAAAAAGATGTAGGCTCGAGCAATAAATAACACCCCGTCTTCGGTGACAAAGGTTTGGCGGATGTCCTGAAAATTCCGATAAGCTGCGGGAATACGTTCGGCCCATGATACAAATACTGGGCCTGTTGCCGGCGATTTATCGATAAAGCCCAAATCACCTTTAGCACCGACATAAATTCGGTTGTCATCACCAAGTGCTAACGAACGAACCACAGATTGATTGGTGGTGGCAAATACACGCCAGTGCACACCGTCAAATTCAAGGACACCAACGTTATTGCCTGCGTAAATTAAGCCATTTTTGTCTTGAAGCAATGCCCAGTTTTGCGTACCCGCATTGTAGTCTTTGGGTTTGAAATTTTTGAGTAGCGGTAGACCATGCTCTACCGCCTGTGCCGAAGGCAGCAGAGAAAAAATTGAAATAAGTAGGCACAAGCAAGCTGATTTTATCAACAGACTAAATAGCCGAATACCAGCCGCGGATCCTTGCACGCTGAAACCTCTTTGCGAGAAATAGAAAGAATAGGTTAATTATTAATTAAAACTACCTGACAACTCGCTAGAGGTCAATCATTGCAAGGGCTTGTCACTTGTCTTTGGTCAATTTATCCAAGTAACCCATCACAAACGCCGATACCACAAAAGTAATGTGGATGAGCAGGTACCACATAATTTTATCGTTTGGGATATTCGGTGTATCCATAAACACTTTGAGTAAGTGGATTGAAGAAATTGCGACGATAGAGGCGGCTACTTTATTTTTCAGGCTGTTCGAATCAACTTTACCTAACCACCCTAACTTCTCATTCGAGTCATCGACATCTAACTGGCTGACGAAATTTTCATATCCGGAAAACATCACCATAATCACTAAACCGCCAACGAGGGTTAAATCAACCAAGGACAAGATGGTCAAAATCAAATCTGCTTCTTTGATGGTCAGCAATTGCGGCAGGATATGAATGATTTCGGCGAAAAACTTGATGCCAAGCGCGATCAATACCAAGCTGAGGCCTAAATACACTGGGGCCATGATCCACCGGCTGGCATACATCAACTTTTCCAACGCCTTTTCCATCAAAAAATATCCTCATAAAACGGGCAACTTGGCCTAATTTGGGGGAGAGAATTGTGTTTTTCAAGTTTACTGCATTTTTTGTTGATCAAAGGGACTGTTTTTTCATGTAATTTGTCGCACAATGCCACTATCTTCAAGCAGCCAGTGACAACTGGGCGTGCGTTTTCAGTCAGTGTTGGGAAGGATCTTCCGATGAAATTAAAATTTATTGCATTAAGTATGTTGGTTAGTTTTACCAGTGTTGCCGATGAGGGGATGTGGCAACCACATCAATTACCAGAATTAGAGGCGGTATTAAAAAGTAAAGGTCTTGCCATCGAAGCATCAAGCATCGCGAATTTAACGGCATTTCCGATGAACGCAGTGATTAGTTTAGGTGGATGTACTGCTTCATTTGTTTCTGCTTCGGGCCTTGCGGTCACTAACCATCATTGTGCTTTTAGCAGTGTGGCGCACAACTCAACCCCTGAAAATAACATTCTGAAAAACGGGTTTTTGGCCAAATCCTTGGATCAAGAACTGCCAGCAGCGCCTGGGAGTAAAATGTGGCTGACTGAAAATGTCAGCAACGTGACCCGTCAAATCCAACAAGAACTCACTCCGCAATTGCGTGGTAAAGCGCGGTTTGAAGAAATCGAACAGATCCGCAAGCAAATCGTTGCTGAATGTGAAGCAACCCCTGGTTATCGTTGTGAAGTTTATAGCTTCCATGGCGGTCTTGAATATTACCTGATGAAACAGATGGAAATTCGCGATGTGCGTTTAGTGCATGCGCCAGCGCTTTCTGTCGGTAACTTTGGCGGAGATATCGATAACTGGATGTGGCCACGTCACACCGGTGATTATTCGTTTTTCCGTGCTTATGTTGGTAAAGATGGTAAGCCTGCAGATTTTAACGCCGAAAACGTGCCATTTGTACCACCGTCATTTTTAAAAGTATCGGCAAAAGGGGTGCAGGAAAACGACTTCGTGATGGTTTTAGGCTACCCTGGCCGCACCAGCCGCTATGAATTGGCTGAGGATGTTCGCAATAAGTTCAGCCATCGTTTGCCACAAGAAAAAGCCTATCGTGAGCAAACCATCGCACTTATTGAAAAATACGCCCCAGCCGGCAGCGATAGCCGTATGAAATATGAATCGAATTTGGCCAGCCTCGCCAATTATGCAAAAAATTTCGACGGGATGATTACCGGCTACCATCAAGGCAATTTACAGCAGCGCAAAGATGATTTTTACGCTGAGTTACAGCGTTGGATTAAAGCGGAACCGGCGCGGAAAGTGAAGTATCAGCCCGTCTTTAAAGAGATGGAACAAATCATCAAAACTGATATCGCTCAGCAAGATCGCGAGATGGTGTTGAGTTATTTTGCCAACGTGCAGTTGTTCCGCACCGCACGTCGTTTATATCGGTTGTCTGTTGAGCAACAAAAACCAGATGAAGAACGTGAACGTGGTTTCCAAGTGCGTGATGAAGATCGGCAAAAATCAGCGTTAAAACGAATGAGCCGTAGCTATGATCCTGCGGTAGATTTGGAATTAGCGCTGCATTTCCTGCAAAAGTATCACGCGTTACCGGCAAATCAACATATTGCGACTTTCGATCAATATTTTGGTTTAGGTGAAACGTTTGACGAAGCGGCAGTTCGCGCAAAACTAGAATCGATCTATAAAGCCTCGACGTTATCGGACGAAATTGAACGCTTAGCGTGGCTTGGCAAAACACCAGATGATTTCAAAAATAGCCAAGATCCGGCCATTCAGTTTGCGGTGACTATGTTTGCCGATGATATGAAGTTGGAAGACGAAGAAAAAGAACAGCTGGGTTATTTGTCGCAAGTGTTGCCAAAAGTGATGGATGCCATTATTCAGTACAATAAATCGCTCAATAAGCCGGTATACGCCGATGCCAACAGCACTTTACGCGTGACTTACGGCACAGTGCAGGGTTACCAACCTCGGGATGGTGTCTACAATACGCCGTTTACCACCATTGGTGGTCTGAAAGCCAAAATCACCAAAGAAGAGCCATTTGATGCACCATTGGTGCAACAAGAAGCCATTGCTAAGGCTGACTTTGCCGGATATCTGCATCCGCAACTGAATACTTTGCCGGTGAACTTCTTAAGTAACGTCGATACCACAGGCGGTAATTCCGGTTCGCCGACCTTAAATGGTCAAGCCGAATTAGTCGGCTTACTGTTTGATGGTGTGGTTGAAGGTTTGCTTGGCGATGTTGATTATGACGTGAAATTAAACCGTTCAATCCATTTGGATAGCCGTTATATGTTATGGCAAATGGAAAAGGTTGATGGGGCGACCAATCTGGTTAAAGAGATGACGGTTATTCGCTAATCGTGATGAGCAAAAAAAAGCGCCAATTTTTGGCGCTTTTTTTGTCGCGAAAAGGTCAGGGTTTAAGCTTACTTTTTGCTTAGGATTGGCTAAACAGTTCATTTATTCACTAGTTAGCCGGTGCTGGAATGCATTAAAATTAACGGCTGATACAGTTTTTGCAGTATGATTAGGCAGTTGAATTTAGTCCCTTTGGCAGTGATAGATGCAAATCGACCAGACATTAATGCAGGCCTTGTTATGTCAAGCTGCGAGCTCGCCTCGACTGCGAACTTTTCTGAATTTGCATCAGTCACACAGTGAGCCCGTGCAACGTGTATTGATTGCAATGCTCCGACAAAGTTATGTCGTGCCACATCAGCATCCAAGTGCCGGGCAGTTTGAGTTGTTTCTGGTATTGGATGGCAGTTTAGATTTGCTACAGTTTGATGCTTTGGGGATGGTCGTTTCTCGACAAACCCTCGGTGCCGGTCTCCATCAAGTGGGTGCTGAGTTGACACCAGGGATATGGCACTCACTGGTTGCCCATGACCCGGGTGCTGTTTTTTTAGAAATTAAGGCGGGTCCTTTTGATCCGGCCGCGCCTCGTTGTTTTGCGGATTTTGCACCGGCAGAACAGAGTGCGTGGGCAACAAAGTACCAACAATGGTTACAACGCGCGCAAGTTGGCGAACGTTTTGAAATTGAGCACACAGCTCTGGAGTTAGATAGTTGAAATTACAGTTAATTGTTAGAAAGGCCCCGGTAACCTCTGCCGCGGAATGGTTAAAACAAGCGTGGTTGTTGTTTAAAACTAATCCGGCGTTGTTTATCGGTATCAATGCATTCATTGCCTTTGTGAGCATGTTGGTTCTTATTCCTTTTGTTGGCATTGTCGTGCTTTTTATTGTGCCGTTTTTGCAAGCAGGCTTATACTCCGTTATCGTGTCTGCCCAACAACAAAAACCAGTACAGTTTGATATGTTGTTTAAGCCATTTCAGATTTTCGAGCTGCGCGCTCCTTTGATTCAAATGGCCGCAGCACAGTTAGTGTGTACCTTACCTACCTTGTACTTTTCCAATGATATGTCAGAGAGTTTGAAAACTGGGCAGCTAGATTTAGGCAACGTGCTTCTGGTTGTGATGACCCAAATGCTGAGCGCCATGTTATTTGCTTATGCAGTACCAATTATCTATTTTCTACGCGAGAACAGATTGTTTCCGGTGATACAGGCGAGTGTTAATGCGTGCTGGCGGAATGTATTGCCTTTGACGGTTTTTGGCGTATTAACCGTGAGCATCGTTTTCGGTTTAGTGATGATTGCATCACTTTTCGGCGCCATTCTGCCTGCGCTTACCCCGTTTATTTTATTAGTGGTTTTATTAGTCACTATGCCGGTTTTTAGCATCGCCTTTTTCTTATCTTTTAGTGAATTTTTTGCCTTGGTGATTTCCAAAGAGCCACCAACCGAAGTATTTGAGGTTTAAGTTGACAAAAGAAGCGCCAACCGAGGCTGAGCTCAAAGTCAGTGCTATTGAGTATCTAAGCCGGCGCGACCATAGCGTGCGTGAACTACAAGATAAATTGCTGCAAAAGGGTGGAGAAATCTGCCAAGTGCAGGCAGTGATTTTATGGTGCCAACAAGAGAATTACCAAAGTGAGTGGCGGTTTTGCCAGATGCTGGTGCGGGCAAAAGCCAATAAAGGGTATGGACCCGCGTGGATCAGTCAAGCAGCACGCCAGCATGGTTTAGCGGCAGAGATGATTCGCGAAGCATTACAAGACGACAGTTTTGATTGGTTTGCCAGCGCGCTGACCCAATATCAAAAGAAATTCGGTGATAAGCCTATGGGCGATTACCATGACAAACAAAAGCGAATGGCTTTTCTGCAACGCCGTGGGTTTAGCAGTGAGCACATTCGAGAAGCATTACAACATCAAGACAGTTAGGATCAAACCATCATGTATATGACCTCCGCGCAATTGCGCCGTGCATTTCTGGACTTTTTCGCCAGTAAAGGCCATCAAATAGTTGCTAGTAGCTCGCTGATCCCAGGTAACGATCCGACGTTATTATTCACCAACGCCGGTATGGTGCAATTTAAGGACGTTTTCCTTGGTCAAGATAAGCGGAGTTACAACCGTGCCGTCACGGCGCAGCGTTGTGTGCGCGCTGGTGGTAAACATAACGATTTAGAAAACGTTGGTTATACTGCGCGTCACCACACTTTCTTTGAAATGCTGGGTAACTTTAGTTTCGGCGATTATTTCAAAGAAGACGCGATTAGCTACGCATGGGAGTTTTTAACCGAAGTGGTGAAACTGCCAAAAGAAAAATTATGGATCACCGTCTACGCCACTGATGACGAAGCTTTTGATATCTGGACCAAACGTATTGGTGTGCCAGTAGAGCGCGCTATTCGCATCGGCGATAACAAGGGCGCTCCATTTGCCTCAGATAACTTCTGGGCAATGGGCGACACCGGTCCTTGTGGTCCATGTACTGAAATTTTCTATGACCACGGCGATCATATTTGGGGCGGCCCACCGGGTTCACCTGAAGAAGATGGCGATCGTTTTATTGAGATCTGGAACAACGTATTCATGCAGTTTAACCGTCATGCTGATGGGCGCATGGAGCCTTTGCCAAAGCCTAGCGTTGATACCGGCATGGGTCTTGAGCGTATTGCAGCCATTTTACAAAATGTGCACAGCAACTACGAAATTGATACCTTCCAAGGTTTAATCAAGGCTGCAGCAGCAATTACTGGCACCACGGATTTAGATAACAAATCCCTGCGTGTTATCGCTGACCATATTCGTTCATGCTCATTCTTAGTGGCCGATGGTGTGATGCCATCCAACGAAGGTCGTGGTTATGTACTTCGCCGGATCATTCGCCGTGCCGTGCGCCATGGTAACCAATTAGGTGCTAAAGGCGTGTTTTTCAGCCAATTAGTCGCTGAGCTTGCGAACCAAATGGGCGAAGCCTATCCAGAACTTGTTGAAAAACAAGCTGTGATTGAAAAAGTGCTGCGGATGGAAGAAGAGCTATTTGGCAAAACTTTAGAACGTGGCCTGTTGTTACTGCAAGATGCGCTGGCAGCACTTGGCGATGCCAAAGAAATTCCAGGCGATGTAGTATTTAAACTCTACGACACCTATGGTTTCCCAGTCGATTTAACTAGCGATGTGGCGCGCGAGCGTGGTTTTACTGTGGACCAAGCTGGCTTTGAAGCTGCGATGGAAGCTCAGCGTAAACGCGCACAAGCAGCTTCAGGCTTCGGTCAAGATTACAACCAAGCTGTTACTTCTGCTGAAGTGACTGAGTTTAAAGGTTATGCGGAAAATGCGGTAACTGCGACTGTGGTTGAAATCATTCGCGACGGTGAGAAAACCGAATCAATTATCGACGGTCAAACCGCATTAGTTGTGCTCGACAACACTGCATTCTATGCCGAGTCCGGTGGTCAAGTCGGGGATACCGGTGAGTTGAAGCTGGCATCTGGTGCTGTGTTCACAGTGACAGACACCATAAAAATCGGTAAAGCTTTTGCTCACAAAGGTATTCTTGCTGGCACACTGGCAATTGGTGACAAGGTTGAGGCTATCATCGATGTACAACGACGTGATGCCGTGCGGAAGAACCATTCAGCAACGCACTTATTGCATTCGGCGTTACGCCAAGTGCTCGGCGAGCACGTCGTGCAAAAAGGCTCCTTAGTGGGTCCTGAGCGTTTACGCTTTGACTTTGCCCATTTCGAAGCGGTGAAAGCTGATGAAATTCGTCAAATTGAGCAGCTGGTGAATGCACAAATCCAAGCCAACCACGAAGTCACTACGCGCTTAATGAATCTAGATGCGGCAAAAGCCGCTGGTGCTATGGCGTTGTTCGGTGAAAAGTACGATGACGACGTCCGCGTTCTAGCGATGGGTGATTTTTCTACTGAACTTTGTGGCGGTACGCACGTATCAAGAACAGGCGATATTGGCTTGTTCAAAATTGTCGTCGAAAGTGGTATCGCGGCAGGCGTCCGCCGAATTGAAGGCGTTACCGGCGCTGGTGCATTGGCCTATTTGCACAAACTTGAACAACAAGCGCAACAAGTGGCGAGCATGCTCAAAGGCGACGTGATGTCGATTGCTGAACGTGTTGTCCAAAGCTTAGATCGCAGCAAGGCACTGGAAAAAGAACTTGAGCAACTGAAAGCCAAAGTCGCAAGCGCAGCTGGGGCGTCATTGTTAGATAAAGCAATTACTATCAACAACACCAAAGTGTTGATTGCTGATTTACCCGGTGCTGATGCCAAAGCGTTCCGTACTATGGTTGATGAGCTGAAAGTAAAAATCGGGTCTGGCGTAATTCTGTTGGCAACTGCGGCAGATGACAAAGTGAGTTTGATTGCCGGTGTCACTAAAGATTTAACCGATAAAGTGCATGCGGGCCAATTAATTAGTTGGGCAGCAGAACAAGTTGGCGGTAAAGGCGGTGGTAAACCTGATCTCGCTCAGGCTGGCGGAACCCAAGTTGCGGCATTGCCTGGCGTGTTGGCAGCTGCGCACGATTATTTAGCGGCGAAGTTGTAAACAGTGGCGTTATTGGTACAAAAATTCGGCGGCACTTCAGTGGGATCTACCGATCGCATTGAAGCTGTTGCTGAATTGATCATCCGCTCAGTGCAGGCTGGGCACAAAGTGGTTGCTGTTGTTTCGGCGATGGCTGGTGAAACCAATAGGTTGTTGGGTCTTGCGCAACAAATTGATCCAAGGGCGTCGAGCCGCGAATTGGACGTATTGGCAGCGACGGGTGAGCAGGTGACTATTGCCTTATTGGCAATGGCGTTGATTAAACGCGGTTATCCTGCGGTGTCGTTACTGGCTGATCAAATTAGCGTGAACACCGACAATAAATTCGGCAAGGCTCGAATATTGTCGGTGGACAAGGCAAGACTGGCGGCAGAGCTCGAGCAGGGGCACATTGTTGTCGCGGCTGGTTTTCAAGGGCGTGATGTCGAAGGCAATGTGACTACTTTAGGGCGAGGCGGTTCTGATACTTCGGCGGTAGCGATTGCGGCGGCAATCAATGCAGATGAATGTCAGATTTTTACCGATGTCGATGGCGTATATAGTATTGATCCTCGAATTTGCCCTGGCGCTCGTCGATTACCCTATATTCCATTTAATGACATGCTTGAACTTGCCAGCCTTGGCGCAAAAGTACTGCATTCGCGTTCAGTTGAATACGCAGGGCGTTTTAAAGTGCCGCTGCGCGTCTTATCAACTTTCCGCCCTGATGCCGGGACTTTGATGGTTTATGAGGATATTCCGATGCAGATGCCTATAATTTCCGGCATTGCTTGTCAAAGCGGTGTGACCTTTGTGCAGTGTTCAAATTTAACTGCAAGTGCGTTAACTCAGCTGATGCAAAGCTTAGCGCGCTTAAATGTTGAAGCGGATATGGTGCAACAACAAGGCACTTGGCCTAATCAATTGCAGTTGTCTTGGACTGTTGCGGATGCTGATTGGCCGCAAGTCGCTGAAGAATTGAAAGATTTAGCAAAAAATAACCTGTTGAATTTGGAACGTAGTCAGCAGAACCTTGCTAAACTCTCAGTGATTGGCTCGGGAATTAAATCGCAACCTGAATTGGTCGCGCGGATTTTCACCGTGCTAGAACAAATGAATATACAAATTTGGTTGGTTACTCAAGCTGAAACTCGTTTCTCAGTATTGATGCCACCAGAATTAATGGAAAGTGTTGCCGCTCGTTTGCACCAGACTTTAGTCTCTGTTGAAAATTAAGCGCTGGAATTTCATTAATTTGAATGCTGAGTTATGATTAGAATGAAGGACGCGATGGTATTAAGGCTGAGCGTCGTATTATTAGCTGGAAACAAAGGATAGGAGCAAACGAATGCTT